>Ga0153917_1000674_pt1 | contig 19077 bp, 22 predicted proteins | sample TSFL001MetaG_FD_104695 | JGI IMG/M metagenome (GOLD analysis project Ga0153917, IMG submission 104695) | Attine ant fungus gardens microbial communities from Florida, USA - TSFL001 MetaG | ecosystem: Host-associated > Fungi > Mycelium > Unclassified | place: USA: Florida, Paynes Creek Historic... | reverse complement strand
TGGTCGCCAATGTGAGGTCCGCCGAGACATGGTTCTGCAATTCGGTGCGGTAGATGCTCTCGTTCTGCCGCTCGTAGAGGATGCCGCCGGTCACGATCACGCAGCCGGCGATCGCCGCGGGAAGCAGTGAGGGCCGCGCCCATTCTGCAATGGACGCCAGATGTCGGCGAAGGGTGGCGGACAAAGACAAAATGGTTCCCCGGTTGTAGCGGAACCGTACGGTTTGCTTCCTTAAAATTGCATTTATAAGCGACTGAAATACTTGCACTTCCTCCTGATTGCAGGCCGCGGCAGCGGTTCGTCCGCCGACAATGCGGGGGATGACGCACATCGCCGGCTTGATTCGCGCACCCTTTCCCGTCATCCATTCCAGCCGGGACGGAGAGCGGGCGAATTTCGCCATATTTGGGGGGCATCTGACGTGACCGGCAAAAAGACTGATTCATTTCCAGGGGTTCGCAAGATGCGGTTGCTCGTCGCTACACTGATGGCCATGGCTGTTTTCCTTTCACCGCTCGCCGCTTCCGCGGAAAGCGCCGATGTCGAGGCGGTGATCACCAAGGTGGATACGGCCAATCTCAGCCTGTCGCTCGACGACGGCAAGAAATACCAGGCGCCGGAGGAGTTCAACTTCGACGGCCTCGAGCCGGGCGTGAAGGTGGTGGTGTTCTACACCGACGTCGACGGCAAGCGCGTCATCAACGATCTGGAGATCGTGCAGTAAGAGGTGGCGCTGCCTTTCATCCCCCTGCAGGAACCTTCTCCCTGCGGGCGGGGCGAAGGGCGCTGGGTGCGTCGGCAGGCAGCTTCAATCAGCACGGCATCCTAAAGCCAGTGCATCCCCGTTCCGTCGAGCCTGAGGATGCGGTCCTGATGGATAGGCGTGTTCGCTGCCTCTTCCTCATCCATGCCATTGAGCCGGAAGGCGGCGCGGAAGACGCCGCCGTGGCTGACGCAGACCGTCGGGCGCGTCACGTCGCCGAGGAACGAGCCGATGCGCCAGCAGAGGATCTCGTAGCTTTCGGCGTCCTCCCCAGGGGGAATGAAGTTCCATTTGGCGCGGGCGCGCTCTTCCACCCGCTCCGGGGCGCTCGCCTTCAGCTCGGCGAGCGTATGGCCTTCCCAGTCGCCGAAGGAGAGTTCGACGAGGCGCGGATCTGTGCGGTAGGCGAGCGGGTCGAGACCCATGGCGCGGCGCAGGATCTCCATCGTCTCGCGCGTGCGCCCGAGCGGGCTCGCCACGAAATCGAAATCCGGAACGGCGTCGCCGAGAATGCCCTTGAGGGCATGGCCGTTGCCGGCCGCCTGGCGGCGGCCGGTATCGTTGAGCGGGATGTCCTTCTGGCCTTGCAGCCTGCCCTCTGCATTCCACGCGGTCTGGCCGTGTCGGATCATGTAGATGAGCAAGGCGGGTCCCTGAAGTGCGTCAGTCCTTGATGACGGAAATGTCCGGTGCGTCCACGGCCTTCATGCCGATGACATGGTAGCCGCTGTCGGCGTGGTGCGTCTCGCCCGTGACGGAGCGCGACAGGTCCGACAGGAGATAGAGGCCGACATCGCCCACTTCCTCGATGGTGACGGTACGGCGCAGCGGCGCATTGTACTCGTTCCACTTGAGGATATAGCGGAAGTCGCCGATGCCGGAGGCCGCGAGCGTCTTGATCGGGCCGGCCGAGACGGCGTTGACGCGTATGTTCTTCGGGCCGAGGTCGACGGCGAGATACTTGACGCTCGCCTCCAGCGCAGCCTTGGCGACGCCCATGACGTTGTAGTTCGGCATGACCTTCTCGGCGCCGTAATAGGTCAGCGTCAGCATGGAGCCGCCGTCGGTCATCAGCTTTTCCGCACGGCGGGCGACCGACGTGAAGGAATAGACCGAGATCTGCATCGTCTTGGCGAAGTTGCCGGGCGTGGTGTCGACATAGCGGCCCGTCAGTTCTTCCTTGTCGGAAAAGCCGATGGCGTGCACGATGAAGTCGATCTTGCCCCACATCTTCTCGATATTGTCGAAGACCGCGTCGATCGACGCCTCGTCGGAAACATCGCAGTCGCCGGCCAGCACCGCGCCGATTTCGGCGGCCAGCGGCTCGACGCGCTTCTTCAGGGCGTCGCCCTGGTAGGTAAAGGCGATTTCGCCGCCCTGTGCATGGATAGCCTTGGCTATGCCCCAGGCGATGGAACGGTTGTTGGCGACGCCCATGATGACGCCGCGCTTGCCCTTCATCAGACCAGATGCCTGAACCATGGTTTGCCCCCTGATATCAAAGTCGAAATTGCCTATGGCATAGGCGGCAATGCGGTTCAAGCGCGCGGGGGTTCAGGAACTGTTAGCATCCGTAACATTGGGTGCATGTTTCACAGAAGAATCATAAATCGATTAAAGATAGAGACCTTCGCGCAGCGACCGCATGAGATCGATCATCTTGGCATCCGGCTTCTCCCACAGGAGAAGGCGGATTTCGGCAATGAGATCACCACGTTCGCCGTTGTCCTTCGTCAGTCCCTCGCCCTCGATGCGGATCGTCTGGTCCGATCCCGACCAGGCCGGAACCGTCACGGGGATCGGGCCGAGCGGCCCGTCGATCGTTGTCTCGCAGCCGAGGACGGCGTTCTCGATGGTGATCGGCAGGTCGATCCTGAGATCGAAACCGTCGGTGCGGAAGCGGCCGGGTGCGACTCGCACGGTGACGACGGCGTCGCCCCGCCGCAGATTCTCGATGCGGTAGCCGGCCTCCCTGAGGCGGATGACCTGCCCGTCCGTCGTGCCCGCGCCGATGGGTACGCGGATCGTCTGGCCTTCCGGCGTCTCGATGGTCGGACGCACCCGGTTGAGGATGTCCTCCACCGTCACGGTGATGTCGGTAACGAGATCCGGCGCCTTGTCGATCCTTGCGCGGCTGCCGCGGATGCGGCGGATGATGGCGGAGATGATGGCGCCGCCCGGAGCACTGCCGCGCGCCGGCATCGTCTCGTCGGTGGCGGCGGGCTCATCCGCGGGTTTGCGGGCATCCTGCGCCGCGGCCTGCTGCGGCTGGCACGGCGAGGCGGATTGCGTCTGCGGCTGGGGACGGGCCTGCGGTCTCGGCTCGGCCTGCTGGCCGCGGGAATCGACGCCGAAGATGCGGGCGATCATGTCTTCCGCGTCCTCGGACATGCGCGGGGCTTCGACCTTGCCCTTGCGCTCGGCCTCGCGGCGGCGCATCTGTTCCATGCGGCGAAGCTCGGCTTCGCGCTGCTGGCGGTCGTAGCGGCTGCGCTTTTCCGGGTCGCGCAGGAGATCGTAGGCGCGGCCGGCCTCGGTGAAACGGACCGTTGCGAGCGGGTCGTCGTGATTCTGGTCGGGATGGACGGCCTTCGCCAGCGAGCGCCAGGCGGCCTTGATTTCCTCTTGGCCCGCATTTCGCTTCACGCCGAGGACCGAATAGGGATCACGCATTACTTCCACCCGTTTCCGTTTACGATCCAAGATAGCGAGAAACGTCCTAATCGGCTGTTACGGATCAGGGTTGAGAAAGTGCAAATACGCCCCGAACCGGGTCAGCCCTGGCGGTCGAAGGCGAGCAGCAGCCATTCGCCGGTATTGCCCATGCAGGTGCGGCCGGTGAAGCTGGCGATGCCCTGGTAGGAGTGCTTGGTCGTCACGAAGTCGCGGCAGGGCCGGCCGGCCCTGTCCTGGTTTTCCGCGATGCTGCTGATGACGCCCGCGCTGCCCGAGGCGGAGTTCGCCCATGGAATGGGGTTGCCGCCGGTGCGCAGGAGGTCGGCCGAGGACACGGCATTGCGCACGGTGATCTCGTCGGTCAGCCGTTCCGCGTTGCCGTTGGGCACAGTGTTGGTGCGCACCGTCTTGTCGACGTTGCTGTCCGAGGAGAACAGGTCAAGACCGCTCATGCAGCCCGAAAGCGCCACGCCGGACATCATGACGGCGGCGAGCCCGAGGCTGCGCGTCCAGTTTGGCTTTGTCTCCGGTCGCGTCTTTGTTATGTCTTTCACTCCAGACTGCCTCATACAGCTAGATAGATCGGCATTGATTCAAATATGAGCGATAATGCGTTAACAAGCGGTGACTTCACCGAGCAAAACGAACCCTATGCCCTGTTCGGCGCGTGGCTGGCGGAAGCCGGCAAGAGCGAGCCGAACGACGCCAACGCGCTGGCGCTCGCCACCGTCGACGAGACGGGCCTGCCGAATGTGCGCATGGTCCTGCTCAAGGGCTTCGACGAGCGGGGATTCGTGTTCTACACGAATTTCGAGAGCCGCAAGGGCGTGGAGATCCTGGGTGCCCGCAAGGCTGCCATGTGCTTCCACTGGAAATCGCTGCGCCGCCAGGTGCGCATTCGCGGCGATATCGAGATCGTGTCGGATGCGGAGGCCGACGAATACTATGCCTCGCGCCCGCGCGGCAGCCGCATCGGCGCCTGGGCCTCCAAGCAGTCGCGGCCGCTCGAAAGCCGCTTCGCGCTGGAAAAGGCGGTCGCGGAATATACCGCGCGCTATGCGATCGGCGACATTCCCCGCCCACCCCACTGGTCCGGCTTCCGCCTGAAACCCGTCTCCATCGAGTTCTGGCACGACCGCCCCTTCCGCCTGCACGACCGCGTGGAATTCCGCCACACGGAAGATGGGAAGGGGTGGACGAAGGTGCGGATGTATCCTTGAATGAAATGGCATGGGGGAAGGAGCGCCCCTCACCTGCCTGCCGGCATCCTCTCCCCGCAAGCGGGGCGAGGAGCGATGGGCGCACCGTTCTGCCCCTTCTCCCCGCTTGCGGGGAGAAGGTCCCGGCAGGGGGATGAGGGGCAACTGCCCTGAAGCTTACCGCCGCATCAGCCTGAACGGGATGCCCGAGGCGAGCGCGCCGACATATTTCGGCTTCTGGTAAAGCCCGTTCAGCGAGATGCGGGGAAGGGCGGTCGGCATGTCGAAGGAACGCGCGGAGAGCGTGCCGGGCTCGGTCGTCACGGCGGCGCGGAAGCCGAGTTCCTTGGCGAGGCGGTATTCGCGCGGCGATGCGGCGGCGCGGTCGCCATAGGGATAGGCGAAGGTTTCCGGGCGCTGGCCGGTGATCGCGGCGATGCGCTCGGCCGACTGGTCCATCTCGCGGCGGGCCTCCTCCTCGCCAAGGCGCGACAGCGCGCGGTGGCTGACGGTGTGCGCGCCGATCGAGGCGAGAGGGTTGAGGACGAGGCTCTTCAGTTCCGGCTCGCGCATGACGAGCCGTTCCGTGATCATCAGCGGATCGATGCCATGGGCCTTCGCCACCGTGTCGAGCCGCTCGATGGCCGCAGCCTCGTCGGCTCCGCCATGGACGAACCTTGCGAAACGGGCATAGGCCGCCTGCTTCTGGAAGGGCGTGGCGAGCGGCATGGTGACGGGGCCGGAGCCGAAGTCGAATTCCAGATGCGGCACGGCGCGCAGCAGTTCCGTCACCGTCTCCCACCAGATGCCGTGCGTCTTGCAGGAAAGGCCGGGCGCGACGAAGACGGTGAAGGGTACCTTGTGCCGGGTGAACACCGGCTGGGCGTGGACCGCATTGTTACGGTAGCCGTCATCGAGCGTGAAGGCGGCAAAGCGTTCGCCGGCGCGCGCGATGGCAAGGCGCGCGGCCATGTCGGCAAGCGCGACGAACTGATAGCCCTCGTCCCGAAGATGCTCGATGGCAGCCTCCAGGAATTCCGGCGTGATCTCCAGATGCGCATTGGGATCGAAGGTCTGCGGCGCTTTCGGCCGCACATGGTGCAGGGTGAAGATCGCGCCCATGCCGCGCGCGGACGCCATCAGCCCGACGCGCTCCGCCAGATGCGCGAACTCCAGCCCGCCGGTGATCACGGCGCGCTTCAGTCCCTGTCGCATGACGCTGCGGATCGGCATGTCGTCTTCGTCTTCCCTTGCTGTTTTCCGCCGCGGTTATCGCATCCGGTCGGTATCCGAGTGGTTAACAACGGCTTTCCTGTGACGGGGCGGCGCGGACCGGCCGGACTGGAAGGTGAGGATGCGGATCACCTCCAGGAAGACGGTCGTGAGATCGGCGAGCATGTTTTATTCCTCCATGCCTGTTTTCCGCATGGATTGTCCGCCCGCTTGCCACCTGTCCTCAAACGAGTTTATCGTCGAATTCAGATGACTTGAGGTTATGCGATGAAACGTGGACGGCTGCCGCTGACGGCGCTGAGGAGCTTCGAGGCGGCGGGCCGGCTCGGCAGCTTCACGCTTGCCGCCGACGAGCTCGCAGTCTCGCAGGCCGCGGTCAGCCGGCAGGTCAAGGAGCTGGAGGCCGATCTCGGCAGGCCGCTCTTCGAGCGCCGCCACCGCGCCGTGCGCCTGACGCCGGCGGGGCAGGGGCTGCTTGCCGTCCTGTCGCGCTCCTTCGACGCCATCGACGCCAGCCTGTCGGAGGTCCGCGGCCGGCGCGGCGGCGGGCTGGTTGAGATCAGCGCCGAGCCGTCCTTCGCCGCCTGCTGGCTGGTGCCGCATCTCGACGATTTCCGCATGGGCCATCCGGAGATCGACGTGGCGGTCGATTCCGACATGCGGCTCATCGATTTCCGCACCCATGAGGCGGAGATCGCCGTGCGGCATGGACTGGATGCGAAGGCCTGGCCGCGCATCGAGGCCGACCACCTGATCGACGTGGAACTCGTGCCGGTGATCGCGCCGGGCCTTCTTGCCGGGGGGCCCGCGATAAGGACGCCGGCCGACCTGCTTGCCCATACCCTGCTGCACGAGGAGAACCGCAGCGTCTGGGAGCGCTGGTTTGCCGCCGCCGGCTTGCCGGATGTAGCGCTCGGCCGCGCGCAGATCTTCGCGGAAGGCAATCTCGTGCTGCAGGCGGTGCTGCGCGGCCACGGTGTCGCGCTGGTCGACAGTTTCCTGGCCGCCGAAGACATCGCCGCCGGCCGCCTCGTCCAGCCCTTCGACCTGTCGATCCGCCACGGCGCCTACTGGTTGGTGGCGCGCAACTTCAAACGCCTCTCGCCGGAGGCGAGCGCCTTCCGCGACTGGCTGCTGCGGCGCATCGAAGCCTGAAAATCAGGCCTTCGTGCCGCCGACGGTGATCTGGTCCATCCTGAGATGCGGCTGGCCGACGCCGACCGGCACCCACTGACCGGCCTTGCCGCAATTGCCGATGCCGGTGTCGAGCTTGGTGTCGTTGCCGATCATCGAGACGCGGCGCATGGCGTCCGGCCCGTTGCCGATCAGCATGGCGCCCTTGACCGGCGCCGTCACCTTGCCGTTCTCGATGAGATAGGCCTCGGTGCAGCCGAAGACGAACTTGCCCGAGGTGATGTCCACCTGCCCGCCGCCGAAGGAGACGGCATAGATGCCGTTCTTCACCGAGGCGATGATCTCCTCCGGCGTCCTGTCGCCGGAGAGCATGTAGGTGTTCGTCATGCGCGGCATCGGACGGTAGGCATAGCCCTGGCGGCGGCCGTTGCCGGTCGCCTTCATGCCCATCAGGCGGGCGTTCTGCCGGTCCTGCATGTAGCCGACCAGCCTGCCGTCCTCGATCAGCACGTTATAGGCCGAGGGCGTGCCCTCGTCGTCGACAGTGATCGAGCCGCGGCGGTTGTCGATGGTGCCGTCGTCGACGACGGTGACGCCCTTTGCGGCGACCTGTTCGCCCATCAGCCCGGCAAAGGCCGAGGTCTTCTTGCGGTTGAAATCGCCCTCCAGTCCGTGGCCGACGGCCTCGTGCAGCATGACGCCCGGCCAACCGTTGGAAAGCACAACGTCCATCGTGCCCGCCGGCGCCTCGACGGCCTCGAGATTGACGAGCGCCTGGCGCAGCGCCTCGTCGGCGCCCGCGCGCCAGCTTTCGCCGGTGAGGAAGGCGTCGAAGGTCGTGCGCCCGCCGATGCCGTAGCCGCCTGTCTCCTGCCGGTCACCCTCGCCGACGACGACGGAAATGTTGACGCGGGTCATCGGGCGGACGTCCGTGACGCGGTGGCCGTCGGCGCGCAGGATATTGACGACCTGCCAACTCGCGGCGATGGAGGCTGTCACCTGCCGCACCTTTGGGTCCTTGCCGCGCAGATAGGCGTCGATCTCGGTCAGAAGCGCCACCTTCTGCTCGAAGGTCGGCGAGCCGATCGGATTGTCTTGCGTATAGAGCCGGCGATTGGTGCCGACGGGCGCGTCGGCATAATCGCCGGAATAGCCGCGCGTCACTGCGCCGGCCGCATCCGCCGCGCGCTTCAGCGCCGAAAGCGTCATCTCGCCCGAATGGGCATAGCCGACCGCCTCGCCCGCGACGGCGCGCAGGCCAAATCCCTGGTCCGTGTTGAAGCTGCCGCCCTTCAGGCGGCCATTATCGAAGGAGAGCGATTCGGCCTGCGCATGTTCGAGGAACAGTTCGCCGTCGTCCGCTCCTTTCAGCGTCTCCCGCAGCACCGCCTGAACGGACGCCTCGTCGGCATCGAAGAGGGAAAGAAGGTCGGTGTTCATGGGCGGCTCCGCAGGCTCTTGAATACGGGGTTCATGTAAGTTCCCCGGCGGCGGGCGGCAAGCCCGCCGGTGCGCCTCTTACGGCAGCGCGTCGTAGCCTTCGCCGAAACCCTTGAGATCCACGGGGATGCCGATGCCCTCTTCCGGCGACTGGAAGACGATGAAGGTGGCCGTCGCGCCGGAGCGGAAGGTCTTCAGGAGCTCGTCCTCCAGCACGACTTCGGCATAGCAGCCGTCGGAGAAGCAGCGCACGAAATAGGCGCGGCCGATATCCTTGCCGTCGACATTGAGGCCGAGGCCGTTCGGCAGCAGGACGCCGAGCGGGGCGAGCACGCGCAGGATCTTCGCCTTGCGGTCGGCGGTCTTGAGCACGACGACCGACAGGCCGAGCTCGGGCCGGTCCTCGGCAAGCACGTTCTGCATCAGGGCGCATTGTTCACCGGAGGCGCCGGCCGGCTGATCGCAGACGATCGACCAGGCGCCATGGTTCGATTTCACCGTGCCGGGCTGCTGGGCCGCCGCAAGGGACGGGAGCGCTGCGGCGCCGAGCCCCAGAACGGCAGCTCCAAGTGCCGCCCGGGACAGCCGGGAAAGGGAAGCAAAACCCATGAAAACCTCGGAATCTCGAATCAATCGCGGTATCTTTGAATAGGCGGCGGGGAAATGAAAAGCCCCGGCCGCTCATTTCCGATTGATTGAAGGCGGAAATTGGACGGTGAACAGGCGGGACGACGATACTTTATATATAACCCGCGTGCACTGCGTTGCGCGGCAGGTGGGCAGGGCGCTTCGGCTCGCCGTGGCCAAACCTTTCATGCTATAGGGAATTATGAAGAAACTGTGGGGAGTCGCCTCGGGCTTTTGCTTTTGCGCAAAAATGCCGCACGGGGTGTCCCCCATGGCTGTTGCGGCGAGCATGAAACTATGATTTTAAGCACTCAGTATAGCAGGGATTCTGCGCGTCTGTTTGATCCCAATCAAACGCCTTGGGGAGATACGTTGTGAAAAACAAAGCTTTTGCAGTTCTGGCCGCCATCGGCTGTCTGCTCTTTGCTTCGACCGCCTTCGCTGACCAGCCGATGCCGTGGCAGAAGGGTCTTCAGCCCGCCGCGACCTCGATCATGGAAGAGGTTCGCTGGTTCGAGCAGTACACACTCTGGTTCATCGTCCCGATCACCCTGTTCGTTCTGTTTCTCCTCGTCCTCATCGTCGTGAAATTCCGCGAGAGCGCGAATCCCGTCCCGTCCAAGACCAGCCACAACACGGCGATCGAAGTTGTCTGGACGCTCGGTCCGGTCATCGTTCTCCTGTTCCTCGCCGTTCCTTCCTTCCAGCTTCTGACCAAGCAGCTCGCTCCGACGGAAGAGCCGGAAATGACCATCAAGGCCACCGGCTATCAGTGGTACTGGGGCTACGAGTACCAGACGGGCGACAATCCGCTTTCCTTCGACAGCCTGCTGATGGCCGACGCCGACCGCGCCGCCGCCGGCAAGGAAGACAAGGCGGTCTATCCGCGCCTCCTGACCGTCGACAACGAGCTCGTCGTCCCGGTCGGCAAGCATGTCCGTCTTCTCGTCACCGCCGCCGACGTGATCCATGCCTTCGCCATGCCGTCCTTCGGCATCAAGATCGACGCCGTTCCGGGCCGTCTCAACGAGACCTGGTTCAAGGCCGATCGTGAAGGCCTGTTCTACGGCCAGTGTTCCGAGCTCTGCGGCAAGGACCACGCGTTCATGCCGATCGCCATCCGCGTCGTCTCGCAGGAAAAGTTCGATACCTGGCTTGCCGCCGCCGCGACGAATGTCGGCGATGCAAACAAGGCCCTGATGGCGTCTGTCGATGGTGCGGCCAAGTCCGTCACCGTCGCCGAAAACGCCGCGCAGTAATACTAGGGAGTTGAGACCATGGCCGGAACATCCGCTGCCCACGGCGATCACCACGATCACCACGAACACAAGCCGCTTAGCTTCTTCCAGCGTTGGTTCCTGTCGACCAACCACAAGGATATCGGCACCCTCTACCTGATCTTCGCGATCATCGCCGGTCTCATCGGCGGCACGCTGTCGATCTTCATGCGCATGGAGCTGCAGGAGCCGGGCATCCAGATCTTCCACGGTCTGGCGCAGATGGTCTACGGCTTCGAGGGCGATGCTGCCATCGACGGCGGCAAGCACATGTTCAACGTCTTCACGACCGCGCACGCGCTCATCATGATCTTCTTCATGGTCATGCCGGCGCTGATCGGCGGCTTCGCCAACTGGATGGTTCCGATCATGATCGGCGCGCCGGACATGGCATTCCCGCGCATGAACAACATCTCGTTCTGGCTGATCGTCCCGGCCTTCCTGCTGGTGCTGCTCTCGATGTTCGTCGAAGGCCCGGCCGGTGCCTACGGTTCTGGCGGCGGCTGGACGGTCTATCCGCCATTCTCGACAACGGGCCAGCCCGGGCCGGCCATGGACTTCGTGATCCTCGGCCTGCACATCGCCGGCGCGTCCTCGATCCTCGGCGCGATCAACTTCATCACGACGATCCTCAACATGCGCGCTCCGGGCATGACGCTGCACAAGATGCCGCTCTTCGCCTGGTCGGTTCTGATCACCGCCTTCCTGCTTCTGCTCTCGCTGCCGGTTCTGGCAGGCGGCATCACCATGCTGCTGACGGACCGCAACTTCGGCACGGCCTTCTTCGCGCCGGAAAACGGCGGTGACCCGATCCTCTTCCAGCACCTGTTCTGGTTCTTCGGTCACCCGGAAGTGTACATCCTGATCCTGCCCGGCTTCGGCATTGTCAGCCACATCGTGTCCACCTTCTCGCGCAAGCCGATCTTCGGCTACCTCGGCATGGCCTATGCCATGGTCGCCATCGGCGCCGTCGGCTTCATCGTGTGGGCGCACCACATGTATACGGTCGGCATGTCGCTCGACACGCAGCGTTACTTCGTCTTCGCCACGATGGTCATCGCGGTTCCGACGGGCGTGAAGATCTTCTCGTGGATCGCGACGATGTGGGGCGGCTCGATCCGCTTCACGACCCCGATGGTCTGGGCGATCGGCTTCATCTTCCTGTTCACCGTCGGCGGCGTCACGGGCGTCCAGCTCGCAAACGCCGGCCTCGACCGCGCCCTGCACGACACCTACTACGTGGTTGCGCACTTCCACTACGTCCTGTCGCTCGGCGCCGTCTTCGCCATCTTCGCGGCCTGGTACTACTGGTTCCCGAAGATGACCGGCTACATGTATTCCGAGTTCATCGGCAAGCTGCACTTCTGGGTCATGTTCATCGGCGTGAACCTGATCTTCTTCCCGCAGCACTTCCTGGGCCTTGCCGGTATGCCGCGCCGCTACATCGACTACCCGGATGCCTTCGCCGGCTGGAACGCGGTGTCGTCCTACGGCTCGTATATCGCAGGCGTCGGCGTCCTGATCTTCCTCTTCGGCGTCTTCGAAGCCTTCGCCAAGAAGCGCGTCGCCGGCGACAATCCGTGGGGCGAGGGTGCCAACACGCTGGAATGGCAGCTCTCTTCGCCGCCGCCCTTCCACCAGTGGGAACAGCTCCCGAAGATCAAGTAAGGTCTTGCAAGATCGAGGCCGCCGGCGACGGCGGCCTCAAGACTGGCAGAACATGCGAATGCCGACGGAGTCGGCGGGTCGTTTGGCAGCAACCGACACTCCACACTCCGTCATCCTCGGGCTTGACCCGGGGATCCATGCCACCTCTCCGGCGTGCCGGGGGGTGGGTCCTCAGGTCGAGCCCGAGGATGACGACAGAGAGGGAGGGCCGGCAGGCCAGCGCTCTTGCGGACAACGGAACGAGACGGAAAGAACATGGCGGTCATCGAGCATCACGAAACGATCCCGGGCGGCGGCGAGGTCTACCTCTCCGAAGCGTCCCCGCGCGATTTCTTCGAACTGCTGAAGCCGCGCGTCATGTCGCTGGTCGTCTTCACTGCCCTTGCCGGCCTCGTCGTTGCGCCCGGCACGATCAATCCGTTCATCGGCGCGATAGCGATCCTCTGTATTGCCGTGGGCGCCGGTGCTTCCGGTGCCCTCAACATGTGGTACGACGCTGATATCGATGCGGTCATGACCCGCACCGCCAAGCGTCCCATTCCCTCGGGCCGTATCCGCCCGCAGGAGGCGCTCGCCTTCGGCCTGACGCTCTCGGCCTTCTCGGTCGCCATCCTCGGCCTCGTGGTCAACTGGCTTTCGGCGGGCCTGCTCGCCTTCACCATCTTCTTCTACGCTGTCATCTACACGATGTGGCTGAAGCGCTCGACGCCGCAGAACATCGTCATCGGCGGCGCGGCCGGCGCCTTCCCGCCGATGATCGGCTGGGCCTGTGTCACCGGCGGCGTCTCCATCGAGAGCGTCGTCCTCTTCCTCATCACTTTCCTGTGGACTCCGGCGCATTTCTGGGCGCTTGCGCTGTTCAAGATGCGCGACTACGACGCCGTCGGCGTGCCGATGCTGCCGAATGTTGCCGGCGAGGCCACCACGAAGGTCCAGATTCTCGTCTATGCGGTGCTGACCGCCGCCATCGCGGTCGTGCCGAGCGTCCTCGGTTTCGCGAGCCTCGGCTATGGTCTCTTTGCCGCAGCCCTCGGCCTCGGTTTCGTATGGTATTCTGTCGGCGTGTTGCGCATGCCGGAGGGCGACCGCGCGATGGTTCCGGCCAAGAAGCTCTTCGCCTTCTCCATCGTCTACCTGTTCGCGGTCTTCTCCGGGCTGATGCTCGACCACCTGATCGCCTCGTTCGGATGGGTATTGTAATGGAAACGGTAACTCTCACGGAAAGCCAGAAGAAGGCCCGTCGCGGCCGCAACATCGCGCTCGGCGCGGTGCTCCTGGGCCTCGTCGTGCTGTTCTACATCGTCACGCTGGTGAAATTCAGCGGCGGAATGGTGGGCTGAGCATGAGCGAGACGAAAAAGACCGAAAAGAGCAGGCTCGGCAATGGCGCCATCGTCGCCATCTGCTGTTCCTTCGTCATCGGCATGGTCGGCGCGGCCTATGCCGCCGTGCCGCTCTACGAGATGTTCTGCAAGGTGACGGGCTACGGCGGCACGACGCAACGCGTCGAGCAGGCGTCCGACGTCATCCTCGACAAGAAGATCAAGGTGCGCTTCGACGCCAATGTCGGCCCGGGCCTGCCCTGGACCTTCGAGCCGGTGCAGCGCGAGGTCGAGATCAGGATCGGCGAGACCGTGCAGGTCCTCTACAAGGCCCGCAACAACAGCTCCAGGGCGACGACCGGCCAGGCGACGTTCAACGTCACGCCCGAGGCGACCGGCGCCTACTTCAACAAGGTCCAGTGCTTCTGCTTCACCGAGACGACGCTGAAGCCGGGAGAGGAAATGGAAATGCCCGTCGTCTTCTTCGTCGATCCCGAGATCGTCGGTCCGGTCGAGACGAAGGGCGTCCACACGATCACGCTGTCCTATACCTTCTATCCGCGAGAGGCGTCGAAACCGGTGGTTTCGGCTGTGGACGTGAAGGCGGACAACGCGAACAAGCTTTGAAATATATGCGTTTCCGGCTATGCCGGGAACGGAACGCGATACATTCGGGGATAAGTCACATGGCCGATGCGCATCAGAAGAAACACGACTACCACATCATCGACCCGAGCCCGTGGCCGCTGCTCGCCTCCATCGGCGCCTTCGTCATGGCTTTCGGCGGCATCGCCTACATGCGTTACCTGTCGGGCGGCGCCTTCCACATGTTCGGCATGGACCTCGCCACGCCGTGGGTCTTCTTCATCGGCTTGCTGATCACGCTCTACACCATGTACGGCTGGTGGGCGGACACGGTGAAGGAAGCGCATGAGGGCCACCATACCCGCGTCGTCTCGCTGCACCTGCGCTACGGCATGATCATGTTCATCGCTTCGGAAGTGATGTTCTTCGTCGCCTGGTTCTGGGTCTTCTTCGACGCCAGCCTCTTCCCCGGCGAGCCGATCCAGGCCGCCCGCACCGCCTATACCGGCGGCGTCTGGCCGCCGAAGGGCATCGAGGTCCTCGATCCCTGGCACCTGCCGCTCTACAACACCATCATCCTGCTGCTGTCGGGCACCTGCGTGACCTGGGCGCATCATGCGCTGCTGCACAACGACCGCAAGGGCCTCGTCAACGGCCTTGCGCTGACGGTCGCCCTCGGCGTGCTGTTCTCGGCTGTGCAGGCCTACGAATATGCCCACGCGCCCTTCGCCTTCAAGGATTCGATCTACGGCGCGACCTTCTTCATGGCGACCGGCTTCCACGGCTTCCACGTCCTGGTCGGCACGATCTTCCTGATCGTCTGCCTCATCCGCGCCATGCGCGGCGACTTCACGCCGAAGCAGCATTTCGGCTTCGAGGCGGCCGCCTGGTACTGGCACTTCGTCGACGTCGTCTGGCTCTTCCTGTTCTTCTCCATCTACATCTGGGGTGGCTGGGGCGCCCCGCTCGCCCACGGCTGAGCGGACGAAACGCAATGACACGAACGGCCGCAGCGATGCGGCCGTTTCTCTTTCAGGCGTCTTTGTCGCGGGCTTTCGATTGGACGGGGCGGGTGGTGGCGATTATAGGTGGTGCCCGGCCTTCACGCGACCGGTCTACGAAACGGAATTTCACCATGGACGAAGACAAGGCACTCTATCCGCCCATCGATCCCTTCAGCGCCGGGGCGCGTGGCCGCTGCCCGCGCTGCGGCGAGGGCAAGCTCTTCGACGGGCTGCTGAAGGTCCGGCCGGCCTGCACCAATTGCGGGCTCGACTATTCCTTCGCCGATTCGGGCGACGGGCCGGTCGTCTTCGTGCTGCTCATCGTCGGCTTCGTCGTGGTGGGCGCGGCGCTCTGGACGGAGGTCAACTACAACCCGCCGCTCTGGGTGCATTTCCTGCTCTGGATCCCGCTCGTCATCGGCCTCGGCCTCTGGCTGACGCGCATCCTCAAGGGCCTGCTGATCACCCTGCAATACCGCAACAATGCGCGGCCGGGCGAGATCGACCGTGGCTGAGGTGCCGGCAGGCCGCGCGCCGCGCATGAGCAGGGCCAAGACGGTCGTGACGTGGATCGCCTTCTTCGTCGCGCTCGCCATCCTGCTTTCGCTCGGCACCTGGCAGGTCCAGCGGCTCTTCTGGAAGGAAGCGCTGCTCGCCGATATCGCCGAGCGCCGCGTCGCCGCCCCCGTGCCGCTTGCCGATATCGAGGCGATGGCGGCAAGGGGCGAGGATATCGAATATCGTCCGGTCACCGTCTCCGGCGTCTTCGCCAACAACCGCGAGCGCCATTTCTTCGCCACCTGGCATGGCCAGACGGGCTATTACATCTATACGCCGCTGCAGCTTGCCGACGGCCGCTTCCTCTTCGTCAACCGCGGCTTCGTGCCCTACGAGGCGAAGGAGCCGGAAATGCGCAAGCAGGGCCAGCTTACCGGCGAGCAGACCGTCACCGGCCTTGCCCGTGCCCGCCTTGCCGAAAAGCCGTCCTCCATCGTGCCGGACAACGATCTTGCCAAGAACATCTTCTACTGGAAGGACCTCGATGCCATGGCATCGAGCACCGGCATTGCCGCGGAGAGGCTTGTGCCCTTCTTCGTCGATGCGGGCGATGCGCCGAACCCGAAGGGCCTGCCGATCGGCGGCGTCACCCAGTTCGACCTGCCGAACAACCACCTGCAATATGCCGTCACCTGGTATGGTCTGGCGGCGGCGCTGGTGGGCGTCGCGCTCTACGCCCTGTTCCGCCGGAAGGGCGATCCGGCACCCTGAAAGTGCCGGATGGAGCTGTTTTCCCTTGGCGCGGCGGCCCGTGCCGGCCTATATGGGCGCAAGGCCCCGTCCCATTGCCGGATAACCGATGAGCATGATTGAGAACCGACCGGACTTGACCATCAGGCTGTGCGGCCCGCGCGGCTTCTGCGCGGGCGTCGACCGTGCCATCCAGATCGTCGTGCTGGCGCTGAAGGCCTATGGCGCGCCGGTCTATGTGCGCCACGAGATCGTGCACAACCGCTATGTCGTGGAGGGCCTGGAGGCCAAGGGTGCGATCTTCGTCGAGGAGCTCGACGAAATTCCGGAAGAGCACCGCCAGCAGCCCGTCGTCTTCTCCGCCCATGGCGTGCCGAAATCGGTCCCGGCCGATGCCGAGGCGCGCAACCTCTTCTATCTCGACGCGACCTGCCCGCTCGTCTCCAAGGTCCACAAGCAGGCGATGCGCCACCAGCGCCTCGGCCGCCATGTCGTGCTGATCGGCCATGCCGGCCACCCGGAGGTCATCGGTACGATGGGGCAATTGCCCGAAGGCTCCGTCTCGCTGGTCGAGACGGTCGAGGACGCCGACAGATACGTGCCGCCGGACCCCGACAATCTCGGTTTCGTCACCCAGACGACGCTCTCGGTGGATGACACGGCCGGCGTCATCAAGCGCCTGCATGAGCGCTTCCCGAACCTCACGGCCCCCGCCGCCGATTCCATCTGCTATGCCACCACCAACCGGCAGGAGGCCGTCAAGCAGGCCGCGCCCGGCTGCGACCTCTTCCTCATCGTCGGCGCGCCGAACTCCTCCAACTCCAAGCGCCTCGTCGAAGTGGCGCTGCGGGCCGGGGCGACGAAATCCGTGCTCGTCCAGCGCGCCTCCGAGATCGACTGGGAGACCATCGGCGACATTCGCACCGTCGGCCTCTCGGCGGGCGCCTCCGCCCCGGAGGTCATCGTCAACGAGATCATCGAGGCTTTCCGCGCGCGTTACAACGCGGTCGTGGAGCTTGCCGATACGGTCGAGGAGAACGAGCACTTCCTCGTCAACCGTGAACTGCGCAGCATCGAGCTGACCTCGGCCGACATGGCGTTTGTCAATGGTGAGTGAAGTGAGCTGCGTGTTCTCCGGCGTTGCCCCTCATCCCCCTGCCGGGACCTTCTCCCCGCAAGCGGGGAGAAGGAGAAATCCGGGCCGTTTTCCGTTCCCTTCTTCTCACTTTGCAGTTGGAAGGAAACCGGCGCGCCCATCGCTCCTCGCCCCGCTTGCGGGGAGAGAATGCCGGCAGGCAGGTGAGGGGCAGCGCGCCGCACCGACCACCTATCCGATCGACCCCACCCATCAAGCCTGAGACCCGCCGTGGCCGTCTATACCGATATCACCGAAGACGATCTCTCCCGTTTCCTCGCCGCCTATGACGCAGGCACGCTGCTCTCCTACAAGGGCATCGCCGAGGGCGTGGAGAATTCCAATTTTCTGCTGCACACCACGAAGGGCGCCCTCATCCTGACGCTCTACGAGAAGCGCGTCGATCCGGGCGACCTGCCGTTCTTCCTCGGCCTGATGCATCATCTGGCGGAAAGGGGCCTGTCCTGCCCGCTGCCTCTGCCGCGTAGCGACGGCGCGTTGCTCGGCGAGCTCTCCGGCCGTCCCGCCGCCGTCATCTCCTTCCTCGAAGGCATGTGGCTGCGCAAGCCGGCGGCCAAGCATTGCCGGGAGGTCGGCCGCGCGCTGGCGCAGATGCACCTTGCCGGCGAGGGCTTCGAGCTCACCCGTCGGAACGCGCTTTCCGTCGATGGCTGGCGGCCGCTCTGGGACAAGTCCGCCGACCGCGCGGACGAGGTAGAGACGGGGCTGCGAGACGAGATTCCGGGTGAACTCGATCTCCTCGAAGCCCGCTGGCCGAAGGACCTGCCGACGGGCGTCATCCATGCCGACCTCTTCCAGGACAACGTCTTCTTCATCGGCGACGAACTGTCGGGCCTGATCGACTTCTACTTCGCCTGCAACGACATCCTCGCCTATGACGTCGCCACCTGCCTCAATGCCTGGTGCTTCGAGAAGGACGGTTCGTTCAACCTCACCAAGGGCATGGCGCTGCTGGAGGGTTACGAGAGCGTGCGCCCGCTGTCCGACGCCGAGGTGGCCGCCCTGCCGCTGCTGGCCCGGGGCTCCGCGATCCGCTTCTTCCTGACGCGGCTCTACGACTGGCTGATGACGCCGCCCGGCGCGCTGGTCGTCAAGAAGGACCCGCTCGAATACCTGCGCCGGCTGCGCTTCCACCGCCAGGTGCTTGATGCCCGCGAATACGGGCTTTCCCGATGAAGCATGTCGATATCTTCACGGATGGCGCCTGCTCGGGCAATCCCGGCCCCGGCGGCTGGGGCGCGGTGCTGCGCTATGGCGAGGTGGAGAAGGAAATGTCCGGCGGCGAGGCGGCGACGACCAACAATCGCATGGAGCTGATGGCGGCGATGAGCGCGCTTTCCGCGCTGAAGAGCCCGTGCGAGGTCGATCTCTACACGGACTCGAAATACGTCATGGACGGCATTTCGAAATGGATCTTCGGCTGGAAGAAGAACGGCTGGAAGACCGCCGACAAGAAGCCCGTGAAGAACGGCGACCTCTGGCAGGCGCTCGACGAGGCGCGGCAGCGCCATAAGGTCGAGTGGCACTGGGTCAAGGGACACGCCGGCCACCCGGAGAACGAACGCGCTGATGAGCTGGCGCGCAAGGGCATGGCGCCGTTCAAGAGGGGGTGAGCGGGCTGCCGCTGCCCCTCACCTGCCTGCCGGCATCCTCTCCCCGCAAGCGGGGCGAGGAGCGATGGGCTTGCCGTTTTCCCGCCCTCGAAACGTATCGGCAAGGGCGGGGAGGGCTCTACCTCCCCCTTCT
>Ga0153917_1000670_pt1 | contig 19286 bp, 20 predicted proteins | sample TSFL001MetaG_FD_104695 | JGI IMG/M metagenome (GOLD analysis project Ga0153917, IMG submission 104695) | Attine ant fungus gardens microbial communities from Florida, USA - TSFL001 MetaG | ecosystem: Host-associated > Fungi > Mycelium > Unclassified | place: USA: Florida, Paynes Creek Historic... | reverse complement strand
GGCCGGCTGGCAGACGGCGATGACATGGGTATCCGGCCCCAGCGCATGCAGCATCTGGATGACGTAATCGATATAGTCGTCGAGATCGAAGGTGCCCTCGGAGAGCGGCACCATGCGCGCGTCGATCCAGTCGGTGATGTGCACTTCCGCATGGGGCAGCATCGCCTCGACGGTACCGCGCAGCAGTGTCGCATAGTGGCCCGACATCGGCGCGACGATCAGGATCTTCGGATCCTTGCGATGGCCGGCGGGCAGACAGCGCTCGAAATGGATGAGGTTGCAGAAGGGGCGCTGCCAGACGACCTTTTCATGCACGGAGACGGGCTTGCCCTCGATGACCGTGGTATCGAGGCCGAAGGCCGGCTTGCCGTAGCGCCGGGTGGTGCGCTCGAGCACCTCGAAGCCGGCGGCCATGGTGCGGCCGAAATAGGTGTGGGAGAGCGGGTTGAGCGGATTGCGGAAGGCAATGCGCATCTGGTCCGCCGCGGCGCGCCAGGGCGCCATCATCGCATGATTGAGTTCGTAGAGCTGGTAGTACATCTGCGCGTTATCCCATTTCCCGGCGGGGACTCATGCCCGCGCCGTCGCACCCGGTTTCCGCAATTGCGAAAACACTAACAGGTTTTCGCTGCGTGGCAACATTCCACGGGGAGCATCCTACGCCCGCGAACCTTTCGCCAGAATGAACGGGATTCAGCCGGTCCAGCCACCGTCGACGACATAGGCCTGGCCGGTCGTGTAGGTGGCGCCGGCAAGGTGCACCGCAAGATCGGCGATTTCCTCGGGCGTGCCGATCCGCCCCATCGGCTGGCGGGCGATAAAGGCGGCGCGGGCGGCGTCATAGTCTCCCCCGGCGCGCATGCGGTCCTGCAGGGAGGGGCTTTCCACCGTGCCGGGGCAGATGGCGTTGCAGCGGATGCCCTTGCCGACATAATCGGCGGCGACCGCCTTGGTAAGGCCGATGACGGCGGCCTTGGTGACGCCGTAGACGAAGCGGTTCGGCACGCCCTTCACGCTGGAAGCGACCGAGGCCATGTTGACGATGGCGCCGTCGCCGCGCTCCAGCATGCCCGGCAGCACGGCGCGGATGGTGCGCACCATGGCGAGCACGTTGAGGTTCCAGGCGAAGGCGAGGTCGTCCTCCTTCATCTCCAGGATCGTGCCGCCATGCACCACGCCGGCGCAGTTGAAGAGCACGTCGATGCGGCCGATATCGGCGACGACGGCGGAAACGGCGGCCTCATCGAGGACGTTGAGGAGGTGCGTTGCCATGCCGCTCTCATCCGCAAGGCTGGAGAGCGTCTCGGGGTTGACGTCCGTGGCGATCACCGTCGCGCCCGCCCGCTGGAAGGCCAGCGCCGACGCGCGCCCGATGCCCTGCCCCGCTGCCGTCACCAGCACGGTCCTGCCCTGAAGATTGCTCATGGATTCCATTCCTTCCTATGCCGCAGCGCGCACGATGGCCTTGATGCGGCTGGATTTTTCCGTCGCCCGCAGGCGAGGTCAAGAGGGACGCGGCCGTCGCGGATGCTCGAAATCGGCTCCGGGCGCATGGGGGCTGCCAGTATGGTCGAAGGGGTTCTGCTAGACCCGGTAGACCTCGTGCGGATGCACGACGCCCTTCTTCAGGATGATATTGCCGTAAAGGCGGAATTCCGTGGTGGCGACGATATAGGCCGCCTTCTTCGCCATCTCGTAGAAGGCGAAACGCTCGACGGCTTGCACCGTGAAATCGCCCGCGAGGCGGTTCACGAGGCTCTGGAAGGTCGCGCAGACCTCCGGCACCGCGCCCGGATCGCCCACCACCTCCATGCGCCAGGCGGCCTCGGGAACGAAGGTGTCGAGCGGCATATGCGCCAGAATGGCCTCGGTGATCGCCACCGCATCGACGCCGTCGGCCCGGATGACCTTCGGACCGAGGAAGCTGGAGGGGAAATTCGCGTCCGCGATGACGATGTCGTCTCCATGCCCCATCGTGCGGATGGCATGCAGGAGATCGGGACCGAGCAGCGGGTGAATGCCTTTCAACATGGATTTCGATCCTCCTCGATCGAATGCTATTCGCGGACGGGCTCAAGCCCCAGCTCGGGCGCCACCAGCGTATGAGGCTCGAAAGCCGGGTAAATATCCTTCGGCAGGTCCATGCGCGCCAGCGCCACGTTACGGCGCAGGCTTTCCGGCTTTGCGGTGCCGAGCAGGACCGAGGCGACAGCGGGGTGGCGCAGCGGAAACTGCAGGGCGGCAGCCGCGAGCGGCACGCCGCGTTCCGCGGCGATCCCCATCATCGCGCCGACCTTTTCCGCGACCTCCGGCGTTGCCGGCATATAGTCGAAATGCGCGTCCTCGACCGGACCCGTCGCCAGGATGCCTGAATTGAAGACGCCGCCGACCACCAGCGAGGTCCCCTTCCTCTCGCAGAGCGGCAGCAGCTCCTCCACGGCGGAGCGGTCGAGCAGCGTGTAGCGGCCGGCAAGCAGAATGCAGTCGAGATCGGCCTCGCGCAGGATATCGAGGCAGACGGGCACCTCGTTTACGCCGAGGCCGAAAGCCTTGATGGTGCCGGAGGATTTCAGTTCGGAGAGCGCCTTGAGGCCGGAATCGAGGAACTGGCGCAGATAGACCGCATTGCGCTCCGCGCCATGCGTATAGACGCCGATATCGTGCACATAGAGGATATCGATCCGGTTGAGGCCGAGCCGGGTATAGCTCAGCTCGAGGCAGCGCATGATGCCGTCATAGCTGTAGTCGTAGCGTGCCCCGAAGGGCAGCGGATCGACGAAGCCGTAATTCGGCACCGTATCGCCCTCGGCCGGCTGCATGACGCGGCCGACCTTCGTCGACAGCACATAGCTTCCCTTCGGTTTGTCGCGCAGGAAATCGCCGACATAGCGCTCCGCAAGGCCGAAGCCGTACCAGGGGGCGGTATCGTAGTAGCGCAGGCCCCCCTGCCAGGCGGTCTCCAGCGTCGCCATCGCGACGTCGCGCGGGCAGGCCCTGTAGAGCCCGCCGAGCGGCGCCGTACCGAAGCCGAATTCGGTCACGGCAAGATCCGTCCTGCCGATGGTCCGCGTCTGCATGATGCCTCCCGGCCGGCGTCCTCCCGCCGGCTTGTTTCGTCTTTATCGGCAATGGACGGATTGCCGTCAATCGCCGCCGCCGCCGGAGTGGCCGGCAAGCTTTTCGCGCCCGGCGTCAGTAACCGCCGCCGCGCTTTTCCGTCACGGTCTCACCGAGGAAGGTGCGGCGCAGGGTCTCGACGGCCGAGACGAGGCAATTGACGTCGGTGCCGATCGCCATGAAGTCCGCGCCGAGATCGCGGTAGACCTCCGCCTGCTGGAGCGAGACCGTCATGATGCCGCGCGCCTTGCCATGGGCCTTGGTGCGCTCGAAGATCTTGCCGATCGTCGCCAGCACTTCCGGCGCGCCGGGATCGCCAAGAAGGCCCATATCCGCGGCAAGGTCGGAAGGACCGATGAAGACGCCGTCGACGCCGTCGACCGCGGCGATATCGTCGATGGCGGCAAAGCCCGCCCGGCTCTCGACCTGCACGATCAGGCAGATCTCGTCATTGGCCGTCGCCAGATAATCGGGCGTGCGGTTGAAATCGCTGGCGCGGCCCAGGCCGGCGCCGACGCCGCGGATGCCGTGCGGCGGATAGCGCAGGGCACGCACCAGCGCCTTGGCCTGCTCGGCCGATTCGACCATGGGGATGAGGAAAGTCTGGGCGCCCTGGTCGAGGAGCTGCTTGAGAAGCCAGGCCTCGCCCATCGGCGGGCGCACCATGGCATGGGTCGGCGAATGGCGCAGCGCGCCGATCTGCGCGCTGATCATCGGCATGTCGTTCGGGCCGTGCTCGCCGTCGATCAGCAGCCAGTCGTAGCCGCTAGTGGAAAGGATCTCCGCCGCATAGGGACTGCCGAGCGCCGCCCACAGGCCAAGCTGGAACCGGCCTTCGCGAAGCGCGGCCTTGAAGGCGTTTTTCGGTGCTGCCACGATATTTTCCTCTTCAAAAACCAAACCGGCCGGACGATGCCGGCCGGAAAACAGGATGGGGGCTATTCTCAGCCGATGCCGCCGAGGCAGACATATTTCATCTCGGTGAACTCCTCGATGCCGTATTTCGAGCCCTCGCGGCCGAGGCCGGAGAGCTTGACGCCGCCGAACGGCGCCTCCGCCGTCGAGATGAGGCCGGTATTGACGCCGACCATGCCGTATTCCAGCGCCTCGGCGACGCGGAAGACGCGCGACAGGTCCTTGGCGTAGAAATAGGAGGCGAGGCCGAATTCCGTGTCGTTCGCCTGCGCGATGACATCGTCCTCGTCCGTGAAGCGGAAGAGCGGGGCGACGGGGCCGAAGGTCTCTTCGCGCGCAACCGCCATGTCCGGCGTCACGTCGGCAAGGACGGTCGCCTCGTAGAAGGTGCCGCCGAGCGCATGGCGCTTGCCGCCCTGCACGACCCGGCCGCCCTTCTTCACGGCGTCGGCGACATGCTCTTCCACCTTTTCCAGCGCGGCATTGTCGATCAGCGGACCGAGCACCACGCCCTCATCGAAGCCGTTGCCGGTCTTCAGCCTGCCGACGGCGGCGGCGAGCTTTTCGGAGAAGGCATCATAGACGGCGTCCTGCACATAGAGCCGGTTGGCGCACACGCAGGTCTGGCCGTTGTTGCGGAACTTGGCGATCAGCGCGCCTTCGACCGCCGCATCGAGATCGGCATCGTCGAAGACGATGAAAGGCGCGTTGCCGCCGAGCTCCAGGCCGAGCTTCTTGATGGTCGGCGCGCACTGCTTGTAGAGCTCGGCGCCGATTTCCGTCGAGCCGGTGAAGGTAAGCTTGCGGATGGTCGGGTTGGCGGTCATCTCGGCGCCGATCTCGCGCGCCGAGCCGGTGATGACGGAGAAGAGGCCGGCGGGAAGGCCCGCGCGCTCGGCAAGAATCGCAAGGGCGATCGCCGAGAAAGGCGTCTGCGAGGCGGGTTTCAGCACCATGGCGCAGCCGGCGGCGAAGGCGGGGCCGGCCTTGCGGGTGATCATGGCATTCGGGAAGTTCCAGGGGGTGATCGCCGCGACGACACCGATCGGCTGCTTCATCACGAGGATGCGCTTGTCCTTCTGGTGGCCGGGCATGATGTCGCCATAGACGCGGCGGGCCTCCTCGGCGAACCATTCGACGAAGCTGGCGCCATAGACGATCTCGCCGGTGGCTTCGGCGAGCGGCTTGCCCTGCTCCATCGTCAGGATGCGGCCGAGATCGTCCTTGTTCTCGATCATCAGGTCGAACCACTTGCGCAGCACGGCCGAGCGCTCCTTGGCGGTACGGGCGGCCCAGGCCTTCTGGGCCTCTGCCGCCGCGTCGATCGCTTCCTTCGTCTCCTTGGCGCCGAGCTTCGGCACATGGCCGACGAGCTCGCCCGTCGCCGGATTCTTCACCGCGATGCCGCTCGCATCCGCTTCGATCCAGCGCGTGCCGACAAGGGCTGCCTGGCGAAGCAGGCTCGGGTCTTTGAGGCTCATCGGATATCTCCCATTTCGCGATGCCGTCTGACGTGTCGCAACGGTTATATTGCGTCCCACCCGGTTTCGACAATGCGACGGGATGGGATTTTCACCTCCGGCCGGCCATCGGCACGTTTCCAATCCGCCGGCTTATTTCATGTGCTTGCCGTCGCAAAAACGCTGCGCAACGGGCCGGACTGCTTTAGGTTCAAGCCGCTGATTTTAACATTCGAGGCTTTGCAATGACCCATCCCACCGGCCGCACCGCGGACCATGCCATCGACCCCGTCTTCCTCGACCGCTGGTCGCCCCGCGCCTTCACCGGCGAGGCCATGCCGCACGAGACGCTGCTTTCGCTGTTCGAGGCGGCGCGCTGGGCACCATCGGCCGCCAACGGCCAGCCCTGGCGCTTCATCTACGGCCACCGCGGCAGCGCGGCCTTCGACGCGATCTACAGCACGCTGGACGAAGGCAACCGGCGCTGGGCGGACAAGGCCTCGGTGCTTGTGGTCATCGTCTCGCAGACCCACCGCAAGAGCGCCGACGGCGAGATGCGCCCGGCCTATACCCACGCCTTCGACACCGGCGCGGCCTGGGCCTATCTCGCCCTGCAGGCGACCCATGCCGGCTACCATGCCCACGGCATGGGCGGCATCGACCGCGCGAAGGCGATGGAGGTTCTTGGCATCCCCGAGGGCTTCCGCGTCGAGGCGGCGGTCGCCATCGGCAGGATCGCGCCGAAGGAGACGCTGCCGGACGACCTGATGAAACGCGAAGTGCCGAGCACGCGCAAGCCGGTGGCGGAATTCGTCTCGGAAGGGCGGTTCACGGCCTGAATGATGGGACGCCTTCCCGCCTTTTCTGCGGCAGGGCCCAGCACGCCATCCTCGGGCTTGCCCCGAGGATCAAACCGCCCCCCGGGACGTGGATGGTCGGGTCGGGCCCGACCATGACGGCGGAGAGGGCGGTGCGAAGTGAAGGTGGAGGCGAGGGTCGGTTCAGACCGGCGCAGGCAGAAGAAAGCCGCCTTTCGGCGGCTTTCCTGATCAGATGTCGAGGTTGGCGACGCTGAGGGCGTTTTCCTGGATGAAGTCGCGCCGCGGCTCTACCTCGTCGCCCATCAGGCGGGCGAAGAGGCCGTCGGCATCGGTCGCATCGTTGACCTTCACCTGCAGCAGCGAGCGGACGTTCGGATCGAGCGTCGTTTCCCAGAGCTGCTCGGCGTTCATTTCGCCGAGGCCCTTGTAGCGCTGCATGGAAAGGCCCTTGCGGCCGGCGGCGAAGATCGCGTCGAGCAGCGCGCGCGGGCCGGAAATCTCGACCTGCCCGTCCTTTCGGCGCAGCACCGGCGGCACCATGTAGGTCTCCTTCAGGCGAGCCGAGAGCTGGTCGATATGACGCGCGTCGGACGAGCCGATCAGCGCCATGTCGAGATGGGCGAATTCCTTGACACCGCGCACCATGCGCTCGAAGCGCAGGCCCCCGTCCGAGGCGACGGAGCCTTCCCAGCCGCGTTCCGTCTCCTCGGCGATGAGGTCGAGACGGCGGGCGACGTCCTGAGCCTTCGCGGCATAGGCCTCGCGGTCATGGCTGAGCTCGAGGTTCAGCGCACCGGCGATCGCCGCCTGTTCGACGATGGCACGGTTGTAGCGCGAATGCAGGCCGTCGAGCAGCGCGCGCAGACGCAGCGCGTCCTGGATGAGCTCCAGGATATCCTGGCCGGCGCGCACTTCGCCGGAGGAAAGCTCCAGCACCGCGTCGTCGAGACCGGAGCCGATCAGGTAATCCTCCAGCGCCTTTTCGTTCTTCAGGTACTGGCCGGACTTGCCGCGCGCCACCTTATAGAGCGGCGGCTGGGCGATATAGAGATGGCCGCGTTCGATCAGCTCCGGCATCTGGCGGAAGAAGAAGGTGAGCAGCAGGGTGCGGATATGGGCGCCGTCGACGTCGGCGTCCGTCATGATGATGATCTTGTGGTAGCGCAGCTTGTCGGCGTTGAATTCGTCCTTGCCGATGGAGGTGCCGAGCGCCGTGATCAGCGTGCCGATTTCCTGGCTCGACAGCATCTTGTCGAAGCGCGCGCGCTCGACATTGAGGATCTTGCCGCGCAGCGGAAGGATGGCCTGGTTCTCGCGCGAACGGCCCTGCTTGGCGGAGCCGCCGGCCGAATCGCCCTCGACGAGGAAGAGCTCGGACTTCGCCGGATCGCGCTCGGAGCAGTCGGCGAGCTTGCCGGGCAGCGAGGAGATATCGAGCGCGCCCTTGCGCCGCGTCAGCTCGCGCGCCTTGCGGGCGGCTTCGCGGGCGGCGGCGGCCTCGACCACCTTGCCGATCAGGGTCTTGGCATCGGTCGGATGCTCTTCCATCCAGATGCTCAGCGCCTCGTTGACGAGGCTTTCGACGACCGGGCGGACTTCCGAAGAAACCAGCTTGTCCTTGGTCTGCGAGGAGAATTTCGGATCCGGCACCTTCACGGAGAGAACGGCGGTGAGGCCTTCGCGGCAGTCATCGCCCGTCAGCGTGACCTTTTCCTTCTTCATGATGCCGGAACCTTCGGCATAGGAGACGACCTGGCGGGTCAGCGCGCCGCGGAAGCCGGCCATATGCGTGCCGCCATCGCGCTGCGGAATGTTGTTGGTGAAGCAGAGCACGTTCTCGTGGTAGCTGTCGTTCCACCACATGGCGACTTCGACGGTGATGCCGTCCTTCTCGCCCCTGATGGCGATCGGCTTGTCGACCAGCGGTTTCTTGGCGCGGTCGAGATAGATGACGAAGGCTTCGAGGCCGCCCTCGTACATCAGCTCGTCCTGTTTGACATCCGAATGACGGCGGTCGGTGAGGAGAATGCGCACGCCGGAATTGAGGAATGCGAGCTCGCGCAGGCGGTGTTCCAGCGTCGAATAGTTGAACTCGATGTTCGAGAAGGTCTGGGGCGACGGCAGGAAGGTGACTTCCGTGCCCGTCTCGTCGCCGGCCTCACCCGTTACCTTCAGCGGGCCGTCGGCAACGCCATGGGTGAAGCTCATCTCGTGGATCTTGCCGGAGCGGCGGATCTTCAGCTTCAGCGAGACGGAAAGCGCGTTCACCACGGAGACGCCCACGCCATGCAGACCGCCGGAAACCTTGTAGGAGTTCTGGTCGAATTTGCCGCCGGCATGGAGCTGGGTCATGATGACCTCGGCCGCCGAGACGCCCTCTTCCTTGTGGATGTCGGTCGGGATGCCGCGGCCGTTGTCCGTCACCGTCACCGAGCCGTCCGCGTTGAGCGTCACCGTCACGATGTCGGCATGGCCGGCCAGCGCCTCGTCGATGGCGTTGTCGACCACCTCGTAGACCATGTGATGCAGGCCCGAGCCGTCGTCGGTGTCGCCGATATACATGCCCGGGCGCTTGCGCACGGCATCGAGTCCCTTGAGGACCTTGATCGAATCTGCGCCATACTCGGCCGGGCCGTTTTCGGTCTCGGGTGTGTCAGTCATTCAAGCGTCTTTCCAGAGGTTTCGCGCCAAAGGTTTCGCGGGTCGGCGGGAGCGCGGCGAATCACCGCTTTCCAAGTCATGGAATATAGGGATTTTGACCCCAAGTTCCAAACCAGAGAGCGGCCAAACACGGCAGAAATCAGGGGATCACCCCGGTTTTACCCGTGAATTGCATGCTTTTTCGAGAATGCCGGCAAGGCGGCGCACGGTCTCGGGCGGCAGGCCGGCGATTTCGGCCGCGAGCCGGTTGGCGAAGGCCGTGTATTCCGGCGGAAGACCGGCCGTGTCGACCACCACGCGGGGGTCTGAAATCTCCGCGATACGGAAGAGTTCCTCGGCCTCGTCCCAGATGACGTTGAAGTAGCCGGCGACGCGCTGGAGGAAATCGAAGCTCGGCATGCCGCGCTTGCCGTGCTCCAGCGCCGAGAGATAGGCCGGGCTGACGCCGAGCGCCAGCGCCATCTCCTTCTGCGAGACGCCCTTGCGGTCACGCAGGTGCCGCACGGCCTTGCCGAAGGGCGTCGTCATCGCTTTTCCCCCGGCAGGCGGGCGAGGCGGACATAGAGCGCGCCCTCGCCGCCATGGTTGCGGGCGGCGGGCTCGTAGGAAGAGATCAGCGGCCGGAACTCCGGTAGCGAGAACCACAGCGGCACCGCCCGCTTCAGCGCGCCGTCGCTGCCGAGCGACGTGCCCTTGCCGGTGATGACGAGGACATGGCGCAGGCCCCGCTCATGCGCCTTGATGAGGAAGCCGAGCAGGAAGCCGTGCGCCTCGCTCTGGATCATGCCGTGCAGATCGATGCGCGCCTCGAGGGCAAGGCGGCCCTTGGCAATCTTGCGCTTGACGGGGCGCTCCAGCGGGTGATGGCGGGTTTCCCTGCCGCGGCCGATGGTGAGCGCGATGCCTTCCGCCGGCTTTTCGGCCTTTGCCGCCTTCGGGGCGGGTTCCGGTTCCTTCTCCACCTTCTCGGCGAAAGCCTCTTCGAATTCCGTCAGGGCATCGAGCTTTCCCGGCAGGGCGCGCGTGCTGCGCGCCACCTTGCCCCAGAGAATGCGGTCCTCGCTGGAAAGCGCCTTATCCTTCGGCATGGAGGTAGCGCTCCGCCGCCGCCCTGGGGATGAGGATATGGAAGGTCGCGGCATTGCGCACATGGCCGGCGAGCGCGCCCGCCGCATCGCCCGAACCGGTGAAGATGTCGCCGCGCGCCGGGCCGACGATGGCCGTTCCCGTGTCGAGCGCCAGCATCAGCCGGCGGAAGGGTTTTCCGCCGTCCATGTGGTTGAGGCTGTCACTCGAAATGAAGAAGGGCAGGCCGAAGGTGTGGATCAGCCGGTCGACCGCCAGCGAGCGGCCGGCGACCAGCGGCACCTTGGCGGCGGCGATCGGGCCGAGCGCGGCATCGTCCACCGCCGCCTCCTTGAAGAAGATGAAGGAACGATTGTGCCAGAGCACTGCGTCCACCTGGTCCTCGTGCCATGCCAGCCAGTCGCGGATCGAGGCCATGGAGACGGTCGCGGCATCGATCTCGCCGCGGTCGATCAGGAGCTTGCCGATGGCCGAGAAGGGATGGCCGGACTTGGCCGCATAGGTGATGCGCTTCATCGATCCATCGGGATAGACGAGCCGCGCAGCGCCCTGAACATGGGCGAAGAACACATCCACCTTCGAGCGCGCATAGGCGATCTCCAGCCCGCGGCCCGCCAGGCAGCCGCGCTCGATCTCGCCGCGGTCGGGATGCTCGACGACGGCGCCATCCTTCGCAAGGCCGAAGGCGTAGCCATCGGGGAAGCCGGCGGGGCGATTGGCGTCGTCGATGTCGACCAGGTCGTCGGGCCGGCGGTAGAAGGGATAGCGATAGTCCGCATCCGGCTCGGCCTTCACGGCGACCTCGGGCTCGTAGAAGGCCGTGACGAAGCCGGCGGTGCCGTCCGCCTTCTCGATCAGGAAAGGCACGCAATGGGCTTCGAAGAAGGCCCGCACGGCGGCGGCGCCCTCAGGCTTTTCATCCGCGGCGGCGTCCAGAAGCGCCAGAAGCTCGCCGGCGGTGATGCCGAGCGAGCCTGTCTTGTAGGGTTTCACGGTGCGGATATGATCGCGGCAACGGCTCATGGCCGCAAGCAAGGGTGTCGGATCGTCCTCGTCCCAACCGGGAAGCGCCGAAAACCGGGCCGGGACCAGACGGTAATCCATTGGAGCCTCGCTCAGCCTTCCGACTCGGTTGCGATCAGCTTCCAGTTCGGGTCGCGCGATCGGATGTCGCGGGCGAAGGTCCACAGGTCGTTGACCTCGGCCACCGTTTCCGCGTCGCCCTCGACCAGCGCGCCGGCCTTGTCATAGGTGGCGGAAATCAGCTGGCTGACGATGCGCAGCGTGATGTTGGCCTCGCTGTCCTTGACCTCGGCGGAGACGATGTCGGCCTTCTCGATGCCGACGAAGCTGGAGCGCACGACCTCGCCCTTGGCCTCGCGCTCGGAGATGGCGGCGTCGAAGCCCTCGAAGACCTCGCGTGACAGGAGGTTCTTCAGCGTCTTGCGGTCGCCGTCGGCAAAGGCGACGACGATCATCTCGTAGGCCATGCGGGCGCCGGCGACGAATTCCTTCGGGTTGAAGGCGGGGTCCGTCTTGACGAGGGCGCGCAGCTGATCGTTGAGCGGCGTTCCCGGCGCGGCGAAGCTGTCGACGGCGGCGTAGGGATTTTCCTCCTCGTCGGCATCGCGGCGCGGCAGCGTGACGACCTTGCCGCGGTCGGGCGAATCAGTCTCGCCCACGGTCTCGCGCTTCGAATAGGGATCGAAGGGCGGACGCTCGCTGCCGGTGCGCCGGCCAAGCACGCTGCGCAATTGCAGGAAGATGACCACCGCAGCCACGAGGAAGAAAATCGTTACAAAGTCGAATGAGCCCATTATCGATCCGCTGCCGGTTCCTATTTTTTATTCCTTTTCCATATAGTCCGCAAAGACGGATCATTCAAATGGCTATGACGTGAATGCGGCGAAGACGCGCGGATATGCAGGCCACGGTATCGGCCCAGGAAAATCTGTGCGAGATTGGACACCATGTCGCGACGTCTCATTCCCCTTGCCCTTCTTCTGCTGCCGCTGGCGGAAATCGCCTGTTTCATCCTCGTCGGGCGGCGGATCGGTCTTTTCCCGACCCTGTCGCTGGTCGTGCTCTCGGCCGTCGCCGGCATCGTGCTGATGCGGGTGCAGGGCTTCGGCGTCATCGCCCGGCTCCGGCAATCTGGCCAGGAAGGCCGCGCGCCCGGCAAGGAGATGCTCGATGCGGCGATGATCATGATCGCCGGGATCCTGCTCTTCATTCCGGGCTTCCTCACCGACATCCTTGGCCTTGCGCTCTTCCTGCCGCCGGTGCGCAATTTTCTCTGGAACCGGCTGATCCGCAATGTCGTTGTGGTCGATATCGGCGGAACGGGTCCAAGCCCACGCCCCGAGACGGGGCCGCGCCGCACGATCGACCTCGACGAAGGCGACTTCCATCGCGACGAACCGCGCTGAGCCCAGGGTTGTAAGCCTTTTGCCGAAATGCTAGATGGCCTGACTTTCCAGAGTCCCGAGGATACTCCCATGACCGACGCAGTCACCGACAACAACGCCGCGAGCCCCTCGCTCAACATTCTGGCGCAGTATGTGAAGGACTTCTCCTTCGAAAACCCGGGTGCTCCGCGTTCGCTGCAGGCCCGTGACAAGGCGCCGGCGATCAATATCAGCGTCAACGTCAATGCCAACCCGCTCGCCGAATCGGACTTCGACGTCATCCTTTCGCTGAACGCGGAAGCCAAGGACGGCGACAAGGTGCTGTTCAATGCCGAGCTCGCCTATGGCGGCGTCTTCCGCATCACGGGCTTCCCGCAGGAGCACATGCTGCCGGTTCTCTTCATCGAGTGCCCGCGCCTGCTCTTCCCCTTCGCCCGCCAGATCATCGCCGACGCCACCCGCAATGGCGGCTTCCCGCCGCTGATGATCGATCCGATCGATTTCGCGCAGATGTTCGCCCAGCGCATGGCCGAAGAACAGGTCAAGGCGAAGGTCCAGGCCAACTAAGGCCGCCATTCCCCCAAACGAAACGCCCGGCCACATCGCAGCCGGGCGTTTTTGTTTCTGGAGATCGTGAGCCGGATTCAGGCGCCGTATTTCGCCCAGATCGCCTTGGCGCCCATCTTCTCCACCATGGCCGCATGGGCCGCGCGCTCTTCTTCCGAAATGCGCGGAGGAAGCGGACGCGGGCGGACGCCGAGCGGAAGGACGACCTCGTCTTCCGCATCGACGAGCGTCTGGCGGCCCATTTCCGCCGAGCCGAGACCGAGCGCCGCCTGCCGGCCGCCGATCATCTCGATATAGACTTCGGCCAGCAGCTCGGAGTCGAGAAGCGCGCCGTGCTTGGTGCGGTGCGAATTGTCGATGCCGTAGCGCCGGCACAGCGCATCGAGCGAATTCGGGCCCATCGGATGCTTGCGGCGAGCGAGCGCCAGCGTGTCCGTCACCCGGTCGGAGGCGACGGGCGGCAGGCCGATCCGGTCGAACTCGGCATTGATGAAGCCCATGTCGAAATTGGCATTGTGCGCCACCCAGCGGGCATCGCCGAAGAATTCAACGATCTCCTGCGCGACCTCGGCAAAGGGACGCTTGTCCTGCAGGAACTCGTCGGTGATGCCGTGGACGGCAAGCGCGTCCGGATGGACCTTGCGGTCGCCGGGATTGATGAAGATGTGCAGCGTGCGGCCGGTCGGGAAATGGTTCTCCAGCTCTATACCGCCGATTTCGATGACACGGTCGAGCTTGTTGTCGAGGCCGGTCGTTTCCGTATCGAAGATGATCTCGCGCATCAGTTCCGCCGCTCCGTCAGTCTTGCGATTATCTCTTCCACCTGTTCGCGCGCCGCTTCAAGCCCCCGGCCCGTATCGATGATGAAATCGGCCCGCCGCCGCTTTTCCGCATCCGGCATCTGGCGCGAGAGGATGAGCTGGAATTTCTCCTCCGTCATGCCCGGCCGCGCAAGGACGCGCTCCCGCTGCACCTGCGGATCGCAGGTGACGACGACGACCTTGTCCACCCGTTTTTCGCCGCCCGTTTCGTAGAGGAGCGGGATATCGAGCAGCACGAGCGGCGCGCCATTCCGGCGCTCGGCATCGAGAAAGGCCGTTTCCCGCGACCGGACAAGCGGATGGATGACCGCCTCCAGTTCGCCGAACCGTTCCGGGGACCGTGCGAGAACGGCGGAAAGCGCCTTGCGGTCGATGACGCCGGCCTCCAGCGCTTCCGGGAAGAGCGCCGCCACGGGCGCCACCGCCTCGGCGCGGTAGAGATCGTGCACCGTCGCATCGGCATCGTGCACCGGCACGCCGAGATCGCGGAACATCGCAGCCGTCGTCGACTTGCCGGTCCCGATCGATCCGGTGAGGCCGAGAACGATCATCAATGTGTCTCCATGTCCGCGAGGATGAGGTTACGTAGCGCGGCATCGACCGTGGGCCGGACGCCGAACCATTTTTCGAAACCGGGCACCGCCTGGTGCAGCAGCATGCCGAGGCCATCGACCGTGGCAAAGCCCTGAGCGGACGCCTGGTGGAGGATCGGCGTCACCAGCGGCACATAGACGATGTCCGTGACCATCGCATCGCTTGCGAGCGGCGAGAAATCGAAGTCCGGCGCCGCCTCGCCGTCCATGCCGAGCGAGGTGGTGTTGACGAAGAGGCCGGCCCCCTTCGTGACTTCGGCAAGGGCTTCCATGCCATGGGCATGCACCTTCGGCCCGAAGCGGTCGGCCAGTTCCTGCGCGCGGGCGACGGTGCGGTTCACCACATGAATCTCGCCGACGCCGCGGTCGCGCACCGCCTGGATGATCGCACGGCTCGCCCCCCCTGCCCCTAGGATCACGGCCCGGTCCGTTCGGTTCCAGCCGGGCGCCGCCGCGTCGAGATTGGCGAGGAAGCCGTAGCCGTCGGTATTGGTGGCGCAAAGCCGGCCGTCTTCCAGCCAGAGGGTGTTGGACGCGCCGAGTTCCTCGCTGAGGGCATCCGGCCGGTCCGCCAGGCTGTAGGCCGTTTCTTTATGGGGGATGGTGACATTGCCGCCGACGAAGCCGGATTCCCCACTCTTCAGGCGGGAAATAAAGCCGGCGAAATCTTCGGGGGAAACCTCCTGCCGCGTATAGGATCCCGCGAGCCCCAGCTTTTCCAGCCAGTGGCCATGGATCAGCGGCGAACGCGAATGCTTGACCGGATAGCCGGTGACGAAGGCATGGCGGGCGGATGTTTCACGTGAATCATGCATCGATGGCACCGAGATCGCGAAGTTTAGCCAGCAGCGGAAGAAGCGGCAGGCCGAGAATGGTGAAATAGTCGCCGTCGATCCGCTCGAAGAGCTGCACGCCCTCCCCCTCCAACTGGTAGGCGCCGACGCTGGCGAGAACGCGTGTGCCGACGCGGGCAAGATGCCGGTCGATGAACCCTTCCGAAAGCGGCCGCATCGTCAGCCGCGCGATGGAGACATGGGTCCAGAGGGTTTCGCCGTCGCGCACCAGCGCGATGCCGCAGTTCAGGGCGTGGGTGCGGCCCGACATCGCCATGAGGTGGGATTTCGCTTCCGCCATGTCGGCGGGCTTGTGGAAGACCCGGCCCTCGAGCGAGAGGGTCTGGTCCGAACCGATGACGAGTGCGCCCGGATTGCGGCCTGCCACGTCCTTCGCCTTCTCGATCGCCAACGCCTCGGCAACGTCCGGCGGAGTGGGATTGTGCGCGGCGAGCGCCGCTTCGGCCGCGCGCTCATCGATCTCCGCCGCGCGCGCTTCGAAGGCAAGGCCGGCATTTTCCATCAGCATGCGGCGGAAGGGGCTTTGCGAAGCGAGGATCAGCGGCGTCATGAAAATCTCCTGTTGCCTTCCGGGTTAACGGAGCTTGGGGCGAAGAGCAACGATGGCGGCGGCCGTTTCCTCGATCGAGCGGCGGGTGACGTCGATCACCGGCCAGCTGTTGCGTGCGCAGACGGCGCGGGCATATTTCAGCTCCTCGGAAATCTGCGCCCTGTCGATATAGTCATCACCGCGAAACTCCTGTGTCTGGCCCAATATCCGGTTCTGCCGGACCTGGGCGATGCGGTCGGTCGTGGCGATGAGGCCGACGATCAGCGGCTTCGTCGCCGCCGACAGCCGTTCCGGCAGCGGCACGCCGAGGACGATGGGCACATTGGCGGTCTTGATGCCGCGATTGGCGAGATAGATGCTGGTCGGCGTCTTCGAGGTGCGGCTGATGCCGATAAGGATGACATCCGCCTCGTCGAGATCGGCCGGCAACTGGCCGTCATCATGGTCCATGGTGAAATTCAGCGCCTCGATGCGCGCGAAATATTCCGCGTTCATCACATGCTGCGCCCCCACCCGCCGACGCGAGGGCGCGCCGAGATAGGACTGGAAGATTTCGATCACCGGCTCCAGCACGGAAACGCAGGGCACCCCCATTTCCCGGCAGCGCTGGTCGATGATCTCCGACAATTCCCGGTCGACGACTGTATAGAGCACGATGCCCGGCGCCCCGTCGATGGCATCGAGCACCGGCATCAGCTGCTTGCGATTGCGCACCAGGGGATAGACGTGCTCCAGCGCCTGGGAAGACTGGAACTGTGCCGCGGCAGCCCGCCCGGCAGCAATGAGAGTCTCGCCCGTCGAGTCCGAAATGAGGTGCAGATGAAAGTAGTTTTTGGTGCTTTCCACAATATCCTCCGGCCCCTGTTGATGACCCGGGACAAGCGTGAGCTAAAAACGGGAGAGGCACGGAGGCAAGAGGATAAGTGCCGGTTTTTCCACAATCGGCAAACAGCGGGAAACGGATTCCCCGATGCTGTGGACAAGACTCATGGCCACGTCATAGTGTCGCGCTTGTCCACAAGCTGCCCACAGGAAGGGACTTTCAGGCGCCTCTCGAATCTCTTTGATTCAAAAGCGCGAATCCGGATTTGCCGGATTTGCGCCGTAAAAGCTTTCGCGAACTTTGTGTTTTCCAACCGTTCAGCGTCGGGACGGGGATTTTGTGGACAGGATTTAATCCTTGATAGTCACCGACTCTAAGAAATAGAAACCTTTTCAAAAGAGATTATTTCATGATTGGGAGAACCCCAGCGGTGTCTGCGAAAAGCCGGAAGATCGTCGAAGTCCTGAACGGGAAGACGGTTTCCCCCCCTCCCCTCTGGCTGATGCGTCAGGCAGGCCGTTACCTGCCGGAATACCGGGCAACGCGCGCGGAGGCGGGAAGTTTCCTCGATCTCTGTTATTCGCCGGAGCTGGCAACGGAAGTCACGCTCCAGCCGATCCGTCGCTATGCCTTCGACGCGGCGATCCTGTTTTCCGACATCCTCGTCATCCCCGATGCCCTGAAGCGCAATGTCCGCTTCGAGGAAGGCCATGGGCCGCGCATGGACCCGATCGACGCCGATGCCATCTTCGCTCTGAAGGAAGAAGGCGTTCAGGATCACCTCAGGCCCGTCCTGGAAGCGGTTGGCCGCATCCGGCAGGCCCTCCCCGAGGAAACGGCCCTGCTCGGCTTCTGTGGCGCGCCCTGGACGGTTGCGACCTACATGATCGCCGGCCATGGCACGCCGGACCAGGCGCCGGCCCGGCTTTTCGCCTACCGGGAGCCGAAGGCCTTCGCCCGTCTCCTTGACCTCCTGGCCGATCTTTCGGCCGATTATCTCGTGGCGCAGATCGATGCGGGCGCGGATGCGGTGCAGATCTTCGATTCCTGGGCGGGCGTGCTCGGCGAGAAGGAATTTTCCGATTACGCCGTCCGTCCGATGCGGCGTATCGTCGATGCGGTGCGCTCGCGCAGGCCCCAGGCGAAGATCATCGCCTTTGCCAAGGGGGCCGGCCTCCGGCTCAAGACCTACCGGCAGGAGACGCGGGCGGATGCGATCGGCCTCGACTGGTCGGTGCCGCTGTCCTTCGCGGCCGAACTGCAGAAGGACGGCCCGGTGCAGGGCAATCTCGATCCGATGCGCGTGGTTGCCGGCGGCGCTGCGCTCGACGAAGGGGTCGATGCCATCCTGCAGGCGCTCGGCAACGGCCCGTTGATCTTCAATCTCGGCCACGGCATCACGCCGCAGGCCGATCCCGAAAACGTCACGCGGCTCGTGGCGCGCGTGCGCGGGGAAGCGCGATGAGCGAACGGCAGACCAGCGAGAGCGCCGGACGCCGCGCCCGTTTGCGGGCCGCGGTGGCGCTCGCCGTCTTTGCGCTGGTGGCGCTCCTCCTCGTCCTCCACCCGCCGGAGGATCTCTATCTCTGGATCAAGGCGCTGCACATCGTCGCCGTGATCTCCTGGATGGCCGGGCTGCTCTATCTGCCGCGGCTCTTCGTCTATCACACCGATGCGCCGGTGGGTTCCGCCCAGTCGGAGACCTTCAAGGTGATGGAAGGACGGCTCTACCGGACGATCATGCAGCCGGCCATGGGCCTTTCCTGGCTGCTCGGCCTCTACCTCGCCTGGTCGGTCTACGGTTTCCAGGGCGGCTGGCTGCATGCCAAGCTCGCCTTCGTCGTCCTTCTCACCGGCGTGCACGAGTATTACGGCCGCGCGGTGAAGGCTTTCGCGGAGGATCGCAACGTGAAAACCGGGCGGCAATGGCGCGTCTGGAACGAGGCGCCGGCCCTCCTGATGGTCCTCATCGTCATCATGGTCGTGGTCAAGCCGTTCTGAGCGGCCGCGACAAATCGGACGAAATTGAATCGCCCCCTTGCGGGCCGGCACCGGAACCGCTATTTTCCGCGCATCTCATCTTTCGTGGCATGTGTATTCGTTCAGTGAGCTGCACCAGACCCCGCGCAGTTCGTCCCTGACCCGCACGCCTTTTCCCATCCCGATGACCTGCAGCATGGACCATTCATGGCCGAAATGAAGCTACAAGACCTCAAGAACAAGACTCCGACCGACCTCCTCGCCTTTGCCGAATCACTCGAGGTCGAGAACGCGAGCACGATGCGCAAGCAGGAGCTCATGTTTGCCATCCTCAAGATGCTGGCCTCGCAGGACGTCGAGATCATCGGCGAAGGCGTCGTGGAAGTGCTGCAGGACGGCTTCGGCTTCCTGCGCTCGGCGAACGCCAACTACCTGCCCGGCCCGGACGATATCTACATCTCGCCCTCGCAGATCCGCCGCTTCTCGCTGAAGACCGGCGATACCGTCGAAGGCCCGATCCGCGGCCCCAAGGAAGGCGAGCGCTACTTCGCCCTCCTCAAGGTCAACACGATCAATTTCGATGATCCGGAAAAAATCCGCCACAAGGTCCATTTCGACAACCTGACGCCG
>Ga0153917_1000669_pt1 | contig 19317 bp, 31 predicted proteins | sample TSFL001MetaG_FD_104695 | JGI IMG/M metagenome (GOLD analysis project Ga0153917, IMG submission 104695) | Attine ant fungus gardens microbial communities from Florida, USA - TSFL001 MetaG | ecosystem: Host-associated > Fungi > Mycelium > Unclassified | place: USA: Florida, Paynes Creek Historic... | reverse complement strand
TTCCCAGCAACCCGCTTGTGTCTATGCCCTCCATTCGGGACGTGGTAGATCAGCTCGAAGACCTCCGGGTAACGGAGCTCAATCTCTTCCATCAGCGCGGCCTGCTCCTGGCCTTCCCGATCAACCGGTTTTGCACGGGGCTTTTTGGCGCGCACTGGCTTCATGATTGCTGGCTTCACTGGTCCGCCCTCCCCAGCTGGGCTTGCATCTTCGCCAGGGCTTCAGGCGAGACGAACGCCCGGCCTCCCAGCATGATCATCGTGTCGCAGGGGACTTCCTTCGCACGCTGGCGGTAACGAAGGGCCGGAGCGTTCTTCCAGTGGCACCACTTCCGCTCTGTCTGCCAGCGAACAGTCTTCGTCTTTGGCAAGCACTCGCTGACATAGATCGGGATACCGCTGAACATCATGGCTGGACTGGTCATGCGGCCACCTTCCCTTCGCTCACGAGGATGTCGAGCGTTCGCACCACGCCTTCCAGGTGCATGAGCCGCAGCTCTTCGTGGCTGAACGTGGTCTTACTGCGCGAATCGACGGCGTCATGGCAGGCGCTGCAAGACCAGGCGCCTTGCAGGTCGTTCGGCTTGATGCCCACGCCGCAGGTGCCCGCCAGGCGGTAGTGCGCCAGGACCGTGGTCTCGGGATTGCCGTTGCACACGCCAGGGATGCGCACCTGGCACTCCCGACCGCGCGCGGCCTTGGTCAGTTTCGATTGCCGCATGGGCTGTCTTCTCCGTGAAGATCGATGACGTAGTAGGTGCTCGGCCACAGTCGCTGGCCGTGCGCAACAGCGAAGGCCTTCTCGCGATACAGGCAGATCGGTGGCTGCGGGTCATGGGATAGGCCGAGCAGATCGCTGTGGCAGTACAGCGCGTACCGGTAGTGGGCCAATTCCGGCGGCAGAAGCATCAGGCTGGTCATGCCGGGATTTCCTTTGTGGCGTAGCGGGATGCCAGGGGTCGATCATTGGTTGGACGCGGCTTGACCGGCGGCTGCCAGTTGGCCGTCAGGTTCTCGAATCGGTTGAACTGGCCGAGGAACGCCGTGCGGACGATCCCGGTCTCGACGTCGCGCCCCTTACCGATGATGATCTCGGCAATGCCCTTGAGCTCGCTGTCTTCGTGGTACACCTCGTCGCGGTACACGAAGAGGATCACGTCGGCGTCCTGCTCAATGGCGCCCGACTCGCGCAGGTCGGATTGGACGGGGCGCTTGTTCGGACGCTTCTCGCACTCGCGAGACAGCTGACTGAGCAACACGACCGGAATGCCCAGCTCGCGGGCCAGCAACTTGCAGCCGCGACTGATCCCGCTCACTGCCTCGACGCGGTTGTTGCCCTCTCCGTCCATCAGCTGCAGGTAGTCGATCATCAGGATGTCGAGGCCGTACCGCATCTTGTGTCGGCGGGCGAGCGAGCGGATACGGCCGACGGTTGCGGCGGCGCGATCAGCGATGAACAGGTTGGCGTGCTTCAGCTTGGCTACTGCAGCGCACAGCTCGGCGCCATGCGACTCGCAGGCTGAGCCGTTCTTGACTAGGTTCAGCGGGATTTTTCCCTCAGCGGCAACGGCTCGGTCGATCAGCTGGCCTTTGCTCATCTCCAGGCTGATCACTAGGCCCGATTTCTTCTGGCGCACAACGGCATCCAGCACGAACCCCATGCCGAGCGTGGTTTTCCCCATCGCCGGGCGACCAGCGACAATGATCAGCTGCTCGGGCTGCAGGCCGCCCAGTTTCTCGTCGAGATCCGCCAGGCCGGTGGACAGACCAATCAAAGTTTCGCCGCGCGAGAGCCTGTCGTGACGGTCTTGCCATACCTCCAGCTGGTCAGCCATCAGGTCGGAAGCCTTAACGACTTCCTCGCCATCGCTGCCGGCGTCGATGCCCATTGCTGCCGCCTGGACTGCCGCGATCTTGTCTTGGATGTCCCCTCCGCCCTGGACAATCTCACGGGTTCGGTCGCTCAGCTCGTACAGCGCACGCTCAATGGCGCGTTCCCTGACGATTGCCGCGTAGGTGCCTGCGCTGGCCACGCTCGGAGTGTTGTGCACCAGGGATGCGCAATGCCCAAGGGCGCGATCACCGTTATGCAGCACTCCGACGTGGTCAGCAACGGTCAGCAGGTCAACCGCCTTGCCGGCGGCCCGCAGCGCCTGAATGCCACGAAACACCTCGGCGTTCTCGGCAAAGTAGAAAGACTCGGGCGTCAGGTCGTCGGACAGGGCGTCGATCAGCTCAGGACGCTGTAGCATGGCGCCCAGCAGGCCATGCTCAGCCTCGGCGTTGTAGGGCTCATGCATGGTAATTGCCCTCCACCACCTTCACGAAGTTGGACGGAGCAATCAGCCAGTCGAACGTGCAGCGGAACTGGTTCTCCCTGCCCTTCAGCCGGCCCATCAGGAAGTCGCTGGTCTCCACCTGGGTGAAGAAGTCACGCCAGAAGTCCAGATCCTGGTGAACAGGGCTCTCGGTCCACCGGGCCTGAATTTTCGCCTTGCGATCTTTATTGACCAGGACCACCCGAGGCAGCTTGTGAAGTAGCTCGTTGAACAGGGCAATGATCTGATCGACCGGGGCCTTCTTCGAGCCAGCGCATGTGCCTGTTTCTTCTTCTGACGGTTCCTTGATGGTTCCTTTACGGTTCTGGGGGCACGTGGTGCCGGGGTGGGCGGCATCTGGTGCCGGGGTGGGGGGCATTTCCTGCCGGGGCTCCCCGGCATCTGGTGCCGAGGGGCACGACGTGCCGGGGTTGTAGCTGTGTGGGCTCACTGTGTACCAGGTCGAGCGACCAGTACGATGATGAGCAGCCAGGGCTCCCGACTGCTCAAGCCAGCGCAATGCGTTGCGTACAGCCCGTTCGGACAAGCAGGTGCGCTCAACGATCCGCGCCAGCGAAGGCCAGCAAACGCCATCATCGTTGGCATTATCTGCCAGGGAGATCAGCACGGACTTCTGCGCCGGGCTCATGCCCTGCAGCGGCCAGCAGGCCGTCATGACTAACGTGCTCACGCCTCCCCCTCGCTCAGCGACGCCCGCAGGTGCTCCACGCACTCGCGGCGGAGGGAGGCTTTCGAAGCAGCGGCATATTGGAGGCGGATCATTAGCGCGGCATGAAGTGCGGCGGACTGGTGGTAGGCTTTCTGGTGCGAAACGGCCAAGGGTGCGGTGTTGCTTGCATCCATTGCAGAGTGCATAATCGACCTCGATGTGTTGTTGAAGAAGCCGGGCTGCCACCCGGTTTTTTTATGCCTGCGATTCAGGTACTGGACGGATGAACAGCAGGGCGGACTCACTACTGGCGCAAGGCCAGGTCACTCATAATCCGTCTCGTCAGGCGACGTCCTCCCAAGGAAACGCCGGACACAGATCTTCTTTCTTGAATTTGCCCGCGGTGAGCCGATCAGCTCTCTTTGCGACGACGGGGGACATTCCGTGCTTGCCTCGCACCCATCCGGAGACAGTGCTTTGGTCAACTCCGAGCTTCTCGGCTGTAACCTCCTGCGTTCCGAAGAAGGCAACGAGGTCCTTAAAGATGGCGCGCATGCTGCCTCTCCATATGTGAATACCCATACTTTAGAGCATAGGTATACCTATTTGCAACGATATGGGCACGCCCGTAATAATCTGCACATGGAATACAAAGACCGTGTCAAAGCTGCCAGGAAGCATGCCCGGCTCACTCAAGTGGAATTGGCGAAGATGGTCGGCATCGATCAGGCTTCGATTTCCGACCTGGAGAGAGGCCGCTCAAGCAGGTCCTCGTACAACGCCTCACTCGCCAAAGCATGCGGTGTGTCAGCCCTATGGCTGGAGAAAGGCATCGGCGAGATGCTTGATATAGGCGCTGGCCAGCCTTCTAACGTAGCCCCGGTAGAGCAACCATCATTCCGCTACCCAGTTATTAGCTGGGTGGCCGCAGGTGCATGGGCTGAGGCAGTGGAGCCCTTCCCGCCCGGGTTTTCTGACCGGTACGAACTATCCGACTACGACTCAAAAGGCGTCGCGTTTTGGCTTGAGGTTAAGGGCGACTCGATGACCTCACCCGTCGGCACAAGTATCACTGAGGGCATGCTGATCCTTGTTGACACTGAGGCAGAAGCTATGTCTGGGAAGCTGGTGATTGCCAAGCTCGCTGACAGTAATGAAGCCACCTTCAAGAAACTGGTTGAAGACGGTGGTCGACGCTTCCTCAAGCCACTGAACCCCGCATACCCAGTGGAGGTATGCGCAGAAGGTTGTCGCATTGTCGGTGTAGTCGTACGAGCCACGATGAAGCTGTAATCACATCCGTCTAGAAAAGCCCGGCATAAGCCGGGTTTTTTGTGCCCGCTCCGTAAGCCGCATGAGCGAAATATCTGCCTGTAATCAAACCTACATGACCCAGCGCCTTGAGAAAATCTTGAAAATCGCGTAACTGTATATTCATACAGAACAAGGAATTCAAGAATGCTTCCCCTCGCCTTTTCTCACTCCCCCTCTCGATCCTATGAACGTCTGGGCTACCGAGTTCAGAGCTTGATATCTTCGCCTCATGTGCAGAAGCGTCAGTATGTCGATGTAAAACGGGCTTCCGGGGAGTCTGAGGAAGACTGGGCAAGGCTCCTAGACGCTCTGAGTCAAACAAATGGCATCCGCATCGATCAAATCGAACCTGGAGTGACCCGCATAGCCTGGCGCGAATACGCCGATCTCGCATGACAAAAGCCCGCACCCAGCGGGCTTTTAATTGCGCACCTATAAAATTATGTGTTTACCCATAGACAACAAATATGTGTTCCCCTATATTCTCATCAACGCCGGGCTGCCCGGCCAGAAACAAAGGCCGCTACGGCAGCCACCGCTCTTTACACATCGTCGGGAACCTCGCGGATCGATCCCCGGTTACGGGAAGCCCCTTGCGGGCATCGCTGAAAGGCGAACAGCGCGAGCAATAAATTCGATCCCCATGCCAGCTCTGGAACTGGTGAACAGACCGCATTGCCTCTACCGGCGACCGGCGATCAGACAGCCCCGAAAGGCTGCCAACGACAGGGAGAACCCTGGACGGCTGACGAAGGTGAAACGCCTAAACCGAGAGAACGACCCGGGCATGCAATGCGCCCCGCCACCCCGGCGGTAATTAGGGAACAGATTTCACTGGCTGGCCTTGGCGACAGGGCCAGACAGGAAATCAACCGAGGAACCCAACATGCAGATCAACCAACAGAAAACGGTTCAGGTCGACGTGACCGAGCTTCGCCTTCACATCAAGGTGCGCGACGGCTTTGCGGCTGGCCTTCAAGACGCGCAAGGCGACGAAGTGGGCAGCTACGAGGGCTATGTGCCCGACTTCTTCCCCGGCGATCACTACGGCGACTACCTGATGCTGAACATCGACCTGCAAACAGGCCAGATCAAGAACTGGAAGCAGCCAGTCGCCGCAGACATCGAGAAGATGCTGGCCCAAGGCGACGACGACTGAACAACCAGCACCACGTCAGCCTGACGGTAACTGCCCGACTCATCTGGTTCCCCATCACCAGGCTGCATCGGTCGTGACGCTCGCCCTCCCCTGGTCCGGGAGGTTCATGGCAGCGAGTGTCACGACCAATGCAGACCCAACGGAAGTGAATTGCAATGGCAAAGTCGTTCAAGCAAATGATCAAGGATGGCGAGGTGCGGCGCGCCGATGCCATGAAAGTTCAGCTGGAGGATTTGCACGAAGAGCCAGGCTTCAACCTGCGCACCGAGGGCGAATCGCTCGAAGCCAGCATCTCTGCACTTGCCGAGTTCATCGCTGCCGGCGGTCAGATCCCGCCCCTTGAGGTGCGCCCTCGGATAGAAGGCGGCGTGTGGGTGGTGGATGGACACCGTCGGCGCCGCGCGCTGCAGAAGCTGGATGTAGCAGGCCGACTGCCCCGCACACCTAACAAGGTAAACCCGAAGATCCTCGAAGCCTGGGTGTCGGTGATTGCCTTCGAAGGAAGCGACGCTGATCGTGTGGCTCGGATCATCACCAGCCAGGAAAACGAAAAGCTATCCCCTCTTGAACTGGCCGAGGGATACAAGCGACTGCGCGCCTTCGGCTGGTCGGTAGAACAGATCGCCATGAAGGTCGCCAAGACCCGACAGCACGTTGAGCAGGTGCTCACAGTTGGCAACGCCAACACTGATGTGCAGAACCTGGTTGCCGCCGGCCATGTATCGGCAACCACCGCCGCTCAGGTGGTGCGAGAGCACGGTGACAGCGCCGGGCAAGTGCTGGGCGCGGAGCTGCAGAAAGCTCAGGCCAAGGGCAAAACCAAGGTCACTGCCGGCACGATCAAAGGGCCCGCGATACCGAAGCTCCGGCTCGAAGCCGTGCACGTCGCCTCACGCAACTTGATTGCATCGCTCGAAGCAATCGACGAACAAGCATCCTCAACCACGCTGCCCACTGCGCTGGTAATTGAATTGCGCAAAGCCCTGGACAGCGCCACACCGAGATAGGTCATGGACACGATCACCATCGGCACATGGATAGGCCATCTTGGCCGAGGCCTGGCGCCCCGTGAACTGGAATGCGTTCTCGATATCGCCCGCGGCATGACCTCCAAAGAGATCGCCCGCCATTTCGGCATCAGCGAGGGCGGCGTCGAGAAGCGCATCGCCGCCGCTATGTACAAGCTCGACGTGCCGCGGCGCGCTGCCCTGGTCGCTGAAGCCATGCGCCGCCAGATCATCAGCCCGCTCTGCATCTTGCTGGTTGGCCTCATGGCCATGCACGCAGCTCTAAACGACGGAGACCCGATGCGCCGCGACCGCCGCGCTCCGGAGCGCCGCACCGCCCAAGTTCGAATCGTTCGCAAGGCCGAAGCCTTCGAATACCACGCCTGACCCTACCGAGGGTCACCCCATGCAGACAGCAATGCACCCTGCTTTCGAGCAGAAGCTTGCCGTGCTCGCGGCCCTGCTCGAGCGCAGCAAGTCAGTGAGGGCCGAGGCGCACGCCAAGGTCGGCCAGCCAGCTCCGCGCTACCAGGCCTCGGGCAAGGGTAAGACGTGGGATGTGGTCGAAATCGCCACTGGTGCCGTGCACGGCTTCGCCTTCAGCTACCGGGCCGCGCTGCGGTTCGTGGATGCGATGGAAGCCGGGGCGGCCAGCAAAACAGGCACTCGGCAATGAGCAAGCGCAAACCCCACAACATGCGGGCACGCCTGGAGCGGACCTGCCGGGCGCTGGTCTCCGCCAACCATGCAGCCGTGGTGAACATCGACCCCAGCGGCCAGCAGGTGCTGATCAACTGGAAGAACCTCAAGCAGATCCGCGTGCGCCAGGTTGTCGACGCCGTCTGCGACATCCCGCACCGCTGGACCATCTACCTCAGCGTGCTGTGCCGGACCGAGTTCGGCGAGCGGTACACCAAGTCGATAGAGGTTGCGCCGCAAGGCAACTACAGAGCCGAGCACCTGACCGACGTGATCGAGGCGACCTACACAGACCTGCGGGCCACGGCCAATCCTAATCACCTGGTGGCGGCCGGTTGGATCGCCATCCCCACCGACACAACGCTCGACGAAGCAGAGGCCGCCAAGATCTTTGCCGCTGTCGGCGCCTGGAATCAGCAGAAAGCAGCATGAAACGCATCACCGCACGCGTCCGGCACGGCCGGCGCCAGCAGCACATCAATCTGCCGCCCAGCGGCCTGGGAGGTATCAGCAATGGCGAAGACGCCAACCCAGCGAAAGAAAGAACAGCGCGAGCGGGACAAGCTGACGAAAGAGGAGCGCGAAGCTCTCTTGCTGTCACGCCGCATTGTCACGGACCTCTACCACAACACGGACAACGCGCTTAAGCGCTCGATGGCCCGCGCCGGTATCGAGGAAGAGCAGGACCTGATTTCACGGCTCATCCACGGCGCCGACCGCCTCACGGACAAGCAGCTCGAAAAGCTGATTCGCACAACGTGACATGTCGCCGTGACAGGCGACCCCGACAAAACAGACCCGTTTCCACCATGCCGCACGCCGGCCACGGAGAATCACCCATGCCCATTCGCCACGCAGTGATGCACTTCATCGACAAAAAGCCGGACGGCAGCCCAGCTGCCCTGCACATGGCCAGCGCCAGCTTGCCGGAAAGCGGCGCCATCGAGAACCTGGTGCACGATGTTAACGATGGCTACAACGCCAAGACCGGCAAGGCTTGGGGCTTCTTCCACGGCGAATCCGGCGCCTTGCCCCTCAGCGGATGGCTGGCCAAGGTCGTCAGCGGCGACATGCAGTTCATCGACTTCACGCGCACCGCAGTTGAGCACCTGATGCGCCTCATGCAGGAATCCAACCTGGCTGTTGGCGGTCATGTTCTCTTCGCCCTGTACCAGCAAGGCATGACCGACTACCTGACCATCGCAATCCTGCAGCAGGCCGAGACAATCGCGGTTGCCGATGACCTTACCGTATCGGTTTCGCGACACCTCGACACCAGCGCCCTGCACTTCGCGGCCAGGATCAACCTGAGCGAGTGGAAGAACAACCCGGCATCGCGGCAGTACATCTCGTTCATCAAGAGCAAGAACGGCAAACGGCTTTCCCATTACTTCCAAGACTTCATCGGCTGCCAGGAAGGGATCGACAGCCCAGGCGAAACGCGCACCCTGCTCAAGGCCTTCACCGACTTCGTGAGTGCTGAAGAATTGCCGAGCGACGCCGCCAGCGAGAAAAGCCAGAACCTGGTGGCGTACGCCCAGGCGCAGGGCAAGCTCGGCGAGCCGATTAGCCTGGACGAGCTCTCCGAAGTGCTGGATGAGGACAGGCCTAAGACCTTCGCCGACTTCATAAGGGCTGGCGATTACGAAATCTCCGAGGCCTTCGCCGCAGACAAGCGCACCCTCAACCAGTACCGCCGCTACACCGGCCGCGCCGAAGGCATGTCGATCAGCTTCGAAGCTCACCTGCTCGGCGAGCGAGTCGAGTTCGACCAAGCCAGCGCCAGCTTGACCATCAAGAACCTGCCGACGCAGCTGATCGAACAGCTTAAACGCTCCGCAGCAGAAAAATGAAGGGTTGGACGCCCGGACGTAAACGGTGACAGCAAGTTAATAATCGAAATTTGCCGCTCGCACCTGTACGTGTCTTATATCCTGAAAAGCGGTGACAACCTCTTGTCGTATCTCCCAAGAAGCGCTAGCTCGAATAGGGTTGTTATTGGTTGTGCTGTCCTTATCAGCATAAAGAACCTCAATCAAACTCAGCGTTTCTTTGTTGTAGATATCGAACAAATGATTCGAATTTTGTAGCGAACGCGGAAGCCTTGAGACGGGCAAATACAGTTTGACATCATCCAAAGCGCTGGCAAATTTCCTGCAGGCCGAGACCCAAGCTTCGTAGGTCTCATCTTTCTCAGTCGCTAAGATTTCAAGTGCTTCCGGGTCGTTATTTCTAATCCTATTCCATTGGTAGTCATACCACACATTGAAATGTCGCTTAATCACTCCCAATTCATCAGATGCTCTAACTGCCCTCTCTAGCGCCTCGCTAAGCTTGGCATGTTGGAACTGCCCCTTCCAAGCCTTCAACGCTAGCCAGGCTATATAAGCAGTTACCATGGAAGCAATTGCGCTTACTGCACTGAAAAACTCACCTGACAATGGCGCCTTCGTAAAGGAGTTTAAAAGCAGCCCGCCAGAAAAGAATAAAACAGTACATCCTACTCCGTAGACAGCATCACATTTCATCTTGAGCTCCTTCTAAATTCCTCATTGTGAGCCAAACGCTCACCAATCATCCACCATGCCGCCACCAGCACGGAGGGCGGCGCATGCATGGAGAAAGCCATGAGCAACTACAACTGCGACTACGTTCGCCGCACCTACGACGTACCTGCAGAGGTCGGGCGCCGGGTGATCGCCAACGGAGAGCCCGGCATCATCATGGCCGATCGCGGGCACTACATCGGTGTCATTCTCGACAGCGACCCGAAGAAGCGCATCCGCAACTACCACCCGACCTGGGAGATGCAGTACGGCGAAATGGCCGAGAAGCTGCCGCTCAAGGAGTGGGAAGTGCTCACCAACGGCATGTATGACTGGGATGACGTCCGCTACATGATGGGCGATGCGCGCCACTACGTGCAGCGCGTGTGGGCAGCGACCCGCAGCCAGGCCAAGTACCGCGTCTACCAAGACCTGGCCGAATGCTTCAACGACGACGCCACCGCCATGCTGTCGTTCAAGGTGCGGGCAGCCGCCTGACCCTCCGGCGCTGCCCGCCAGCGATCGAACTACGTGTCTTGGCTGAAATGCAGAGCGACGGCCAGAACAGCAACAACCACGACGACCTCAGCCACGAGGTACACGCCGTAAAAATCTTCCGACCACATTCCTGAGCTTCCGCGAGCAATTGTTGATCTTGTCTGCCGCGAAGCATTGCGTTTCGCGGTACAGAGCTCAGAGCAGAATCGCTTCTCAGAAGTTCATCAAAAACTCGGTGCTGACCGCCAACACCTTCCCCTACTCAACGACAGGGTCGGCGCCCAGGCCTTTCCGGTAGCGGGCAATCGCAATGATCTGGCGCAGGCAGATGACCACTTCCTTCTTCAGGTGGTCGTCCGGCAGTCCGATCTTTTTCAGCATTGCCTGGGCTTCTTCCTCGATCGAGGCAAGGGCCTCGGTATCGCTTTTCAGTGTCATGGCGACCTCCATCAGGTCGAATCAGCCATGAATTGAAGCTCACCGGAACAATGCGCGCCACCAAGGCGCCTTCCCCTCTCAAACGATGAATGCCTCCCCGGCGAGGGCAAAGCCGACCCTGAAAAGTAACTCATAAGACGTGGCGGCTATCTGGGAAACATAAGCTCATGATGCAGTTTTTTGCTGCTGTTTCAAGAAGCTTGAAACCATTGCGCAGTCATGCAGCTTTTCACGCCATTCTGCTAGCGGATCAGATAAGAGTACAGTCTCACCAAAACCATGAAAGCGCAGCAGCATTGAATGTTCGGCAAATTTTACATTACAGATTGACGAATAATATAACAACAAGCGCTCCGACTCAGTCATTTGTGCGCGAAGGACGCCTACAGAGAAATTTTTAAATTCATCATTATATTTTGTACTGCGCGCCACATACTCCAACAAAACCAAGACAGAATGCATATAAACCTCAAAATAGGTGGCTACCACCTTCCCCCAAGTCTCATAATTAGCCTTGAGAAGCTGATACCTATGCATATCTGACGCGAACTCACCTCCAGACTTATCCAGCACCTGTTTTACAAAGTCCCGCCACATCTTCTCTGTCGCGATTCTTCCTTCATAAACGCGATTATTCTTATCTTCTACAAAATGAACAGGCGTGTATCTGAGACCTTTTGCACTTTCCGCCACCAAACTTAGTAAATTAAAAAACCGTTGCTCGCGCTGCTGCTCGAAGTGGCGTACATCAGCATCCCTATTTGAGTCAAGTTGATGTTTGAATGTAATCAGCAAAGCAATGAAGGCGCTAAAGGACAGTATTGGATTGAGCACTCCCCCGAAGTAATCACCAAACTGCCCCCACAACTCATTATCTGCCACAACATTCATTGAAAATACTTCAACGTACCGCCAAATGACAATTCCAACTACCGAAGCCACAGCGACCACGGCTGCCAAAATGTAACCCCATGCCCTATCCACTTTCCCCTCCGCAATGTGCCCAAGTCCAACACCGCTCAAAAAAGCGGTCGGATGCGAGCACATCATCTCAGATTCTATTTAGGTATCCCATGACCACAGCAATCGACCTGTTCGCCGGCCTCGGCGGATGGAGCACTGGCGCGCGCGCCGCAGGCGTCCAAGTTCTCTGGGCGGCAAACCACTGGCCGGTGGCCGTTGAATGGCACAGCGCCAACCACCCCGACACGCAGCACGTCTGCCAGGACTTGCACCAGGCACGCTGGGAGCAGGTGCCGGCCCACGACATCCTGCTGGCTTCGCCCTGCTGCCAGGGACACGCCAAGGCCCGCGGCAAGAAGTCGGGTAACCCTGAGCACGACGCTTCGCGCTCGACGGCATGGGCGCCGGTATCGGCCCTTGAGTTCCACCGGCCGCAGGCGGCAGTGATCGAGAACGTGCCAGAGTTCACCGACTGGGTGCTCTACCCGGCCTGGCTGCAGGCAGTGCAGGCACTTGGATATCAGGCAGCGCCGCACATCGTGGACTGCGCCGATCTCGGGGTGCCGCAGCACCGGGTGCGCCTGTTCATGGTTCTGACGCGCAGCAAGGCGCCACTCATGCTGCAGCTGCGGAACGAGCGGCATGTGCCGGCCGCCAGCTTCCTCGACTTCGACTCCGGGCGCTGGTCGCAGATCGAAAAGCCAGGCCGGGCCCAAGCCACGCTCGACCGGGTGCGCAACGGCCGCCAGCGCTTCGGCGACCGCTTCATCATGCCCTACTACGGCAAGGGCTCCGGCACCACCGGCCGCGACATCAACCGGCCGATCGGCACCATCACCACCCTTGACCGCTGGGCGTTGGTCGATGGCGACCGCATGCGGATGCTCAGCGCCAGCGAGGCGCTGGCCGCGATGTCTTTCCCAGCTGACACCCTTCGCCCGGACAACCACCGGCTGACAATGCACATGGCCGGAAACGCGGTACCGCCTCTTGCAGGGCAACGAGTGATGGAGGCCTTGATGAAGGCCGCCTGACATTCAGCGATCTCCGCCAGCGTCCCCCGATCAAATCGATTTATGAGCGAGCCATTCCAAATCGTTCAAGGTCGCCGAGATAAGACATTAGTCCGGCCGTGCCGTAAACAGCGTGCCACCACACGATCTTTGCCGCACCTGACCAACGCGGATCCATGCTGGGCTTGGGTTTAATCGAGAAGAGCGACATGCCTACACTGCCTCTGTCGATCAAGCACTGAGTAAATGTCTGCCTTCCAAAAGGGGTTTCGATAATAAGGTCCTCTGCACTTGCAGTCAGACTTACAAAACCAAATTTCATCTTAAGCCGCTCAACCACTATGCCTTTTGGTGGAACCGCCACGATTCTCAATACTATATTACCCGGTCCATTCCGAACCTCGATGGCACTTCCGCGTACAACGACATCCCAGCTATCGCTGAATGCTTTCCATTCATTCTTTTCAATTTGCAAAGTTGGGCGGCCGGCCTCATCACTAAACAGTCCACTCAACAGAAAAGACTCTCCATCAATCTCTGGTGGATCGATTCTAAGAATTTCTCTATCGAATATTTCGAGAGGAATTCTACACCGCTGCAGCTCCACTCCCCCAATGGTTATAAATGGATGCCCTTCGCACAGATCAAAAAAATCTCTAACGAAGCCTTTCGATAGAGCGGCAGGAGCGAGCATAGCCCTTTTAACAGCGGCTTTGGAAAGCATTTTTGTGGTTACACGGCCGTGACAACCTGGACATAACAAAGTTATGCACTCAGCCCGATGCTCAGTCGCCTCATGAAACTCCGGATCAACATGTTCATATTGAATTACACCAGAGCCGCAAATGACACAACCGAATCCACAGCTTTTTCTAACCGCTCTTTTAACATCAGCAGATATAGACCGACTCAACCCGTGCACATTAACCGATGAAGTTACGCCCATTTATTTCTTCCTATCAACTTAGTATCCGCGCTGGCCCCATCACGCATTTCTTATAAGCTGTCTGCGGCTCTACAAAGTCTAATGACGAGACATCAAGCCACGATGCTTAAGCTCTACAGGCGTAGCCTGCATTCCCTCATGTCCGATCTGGAGGTTAGCCCTCCCAATTTCATACATCCACTAAGCAGGATAAGAAATGCCCACAGAAAACCGATCCAGCAACACCGAGATGGTCAGCTTCCCCCGTGAGCTGTCAGACGACCTGGCCGAGCTCATCGCAACCCGCGCCAGGGTGTGCGGTGGCGGTGCTTTCGATATCTGGGAGGCCATCTGCGAAGGCTTCGGAGCGCCAGCCCCGCAGCCCCACCCCGAGCCTATAGCCTGGATGGTTGGCACTGCCTTCTGGTGGACCAAAGAAGAGGCAGAGCGGGATGCGGCGGCTACTGGGTTGCCAATGATTCCGGTCGGGCCGCTGAGCAGTAGCGCCGAGGCAGATCAGCTGCGCGAGGTCATCAAGCACTCTGACGCGCAGATCATGCGGCAAAGCCTGCGGATTTCGAATCAGCGCGCTCAGCTGGCCGAGCGGGATGCGCTGCTGCGTGAGGCCATGAAGCGCATCAACGTGAACCAGAACCATGAGTTTGTTCTTGCGATTGACGCCTCCCTATCAGCCAGCGCAGAGCCGAGCGCGCCGATCGCCTGGCACGTCGGCGGCAACGGATATGACCGGGTCTGCTTCGAGGAGCCCACTGCCCTACCGGGCCATCCATGCATCCAGCCCATCCACGACCAGCGCCAGCTGATCGAACTCCTCAAGCGCTACGACCTGCGCGACGAAGATCTGCCGCCAGATGAGCGAGCCCACGGCATACCGGGCACGTCTTTCCAGCGCCTGAATGCACTCGCCAACCAGGGCGACTGACCGCAGGAGTACAAATGTACTCCGCCGCCAGCTGTAACCCCTCTCCCCTCTATTCACTGCCGCGATATGGGGCCAGATCGGAATGATATTGGCTGCCGGAGGCTCTATTTCGATAGGCTGAGCTAGCCTATTAGGCAAGGGAGACGTAACCACGGAGTGCTGATGGGTAGTAAAGATAAGCTGATCACCGTACCGCTCGACGTGCTGGAAGCAGCGCTGGAGGAACTACCGGAAGGAAGCGCAGCAGCGGTACGAATACTGAAAGCGCTAGAAGAAACACCGTCGAAGGAGCCAGTGGCGTACCTCGCCCAACGCCGAGACGGGAAGCAAGGCGGCAGGTTTTTTGCCACGCAGCCTGGGCGCCATTACGATCCCCAGTTCTACCGAGGCCCTATCCCAGTGTACGAAGGGCCTATCAAGTGACGGGGCGGGTTGGCCCGTCACTTCGGGCCAACCCTTGTAACACCTTACCCGGATGACACCGTCGTTCTCGCTGCAGACACACCGTCAACTGCGATTTTCCGCGCACGCCCTACTCCCCATGCCATCGCACGAGTCATCGACTCACCAGGTCGCGAATCGAACGCCTCCTCATGAATTGCGGCGCCGCTTGAAGCGTATACCCCGATAAACATTTGGGTCGCTCCTGTAGGTGACAGCCGGACCTGCACGTCGATGAAACTGCCATCGCTTAACGTTTCCTCGTGAGAACGCTGGTGGAGCGTAGGGTCGGCCCACGACCAGAAAACATCGCCACGGATTCGCATGCCGCACTCCTACGACTTTCGTTAATTTTGGGAGGGTGTAAATCCAAAAATAGCGAAAGCGAAGCGTTTATCAACCGCAGCGGAGGATGTTGAGAACTGAACCGGACAAGCGGAGCGCGATCAATCAGGCTTGTCTATGGTTGCGGCGAAAGCCATCCAATCTTCGAACGCTTTACGATGCTGACTGCACACATAGTCCCACTCGGCGCCGGAGATATGCCCGTATGCAACCTGACTCATGGTAGCCGTAGTTTGCATGTCTAGCTCACGCAGCAACTCATACGCCCGAAACTGTTTCTCCCTGTTCACTCTATCCATCGTCGTCACCAATCTGTGAGGTACGCCGGAGAGCATACCTACCCGGTGGACCCCACCCGCGCGATATAAGTCAGTAAACCTCCTCTCCCCTCTATTCACTGCCGCGATATGGCCGCCAAGGAGCATCCGTGCGCCTGAAGAAAGCTGAACGCGAGCAGGTCCGCCTGAAGTACGGCGGCCGCTGTGCCTATTGCGGCAACGACCTGGGCGAGCGCTGGCACGCCGACCACTTTGCCCCGGTGATTCGCCTCCCTGACGAACGCGTGGCTGAGCAGCTGCAGAACCACAACCTGGCAAACATGATGCCGGCCTGTGCTCCCTGCAACCTGAGCAAGGCACGCATGCAGCTGGAGGACTGGCGCCGCTGGCTGGCCGGCCACGTCAACAGCCTCAACCAGTACCACCCCATCTACCGCCTGGCCAAGGCCTACGGCTTGATCGCCGAGACCGGCGCCGAGGTCGTCTTCCACTTCGAAAAGGTGCGCCAGCCATGACCCGCCTCACCCTCTGCCTCCTGCTGCTGGCCACCGGCGCCAGCGCAACCGAGAACGTCATCGACGTGCAGCACGACAGCCAGCGCGGCGTCACCTGCTACCTGCTCAACGGGTTCGGCATCAGCTGCATCCCCGACAGCCAGCTGCAGGCCGGCAACCAGCGCCAGCTCTCCCCGCACGAAACCCAACCCGAACCTACACCCGCACTGGCGCCTGGGCGCTGGATTGATGAGAGGTATGAGCTGTGACGGACACTGATTGGAACGTCGCGCCCTCCGATGCAGAAGCATGGGCGCCATGCACATTCAAATTCATGGCGGGCTGGTACAAAACAGACGCTCAAGGCCGCTGGTATTACGCCAGATCCCGTAGCGCAGGCTGGTGGGCCATCGAGCGGCCATCGACGTATCGCCAGCGCCAAATGGAGCGGCGGCCATGACCGACCTGATCGAAGTGAAGACGGCCAGGCTTATCGGCGCGCCTTTGGACTGGGCAGTGGCCGTGGCCGAGGTAGTCCCGGTCTTCATCGACCACCAGGGATGGGTACGCAAGCTGCCAGATGACACTAGCGCCTGGCGCCCAAGCTGGAACTGGAGCCAGGGAGGCCCGCTGTTCGACAAGCATCTGGGGAGCGCCCACCACAACCCACACCTGGGCGACAGCAGCTGCAGCTACAGCGCCGGCCCTGCAGGTGCCGGTATCTGGCTGTACGGGCCAACCGCATTGATTGCCTTCTGCCGAACTCTGGTCATGACCAAGCTCGGCGATACCGTCCAGGTGCCCAAGGAGCTGATGCCATGTTCTTGATCCCGCTGGCCGCACCACTGCTCATGGCCTACCTGGTATGGAAGGCGCCGCGATGAAGCTGATCTATCGCATCAATCGCTGGCTGCCTTTCGGCGGTTTGCCGATTGCCCGGGTTCAGCAGGGCCGCAACACCTGCACCCTCTACAAGAACGGCTGGGTGCTGATCAGCGACGGCAAGAGCACCGACGCTCTCCCGATCAACTTCACCAGCCAGGCCTTGGTCGACGCATTCGCGGCTGAACTCGCCTAACCCTTCCCCTTATAACTCAAGCCCGCCGACATGCGCGGGCGAGGATGACCTATGTCCGCAACCAACCGATTCCACCAGGTCGCCAACGATGCACTGGTGATGATCAGCGAGAACCTGCAGCCAGGCGCCAAATTGGCGCTGGTGATCTACACGGCAGGCGAGCCAGAGCTAGATATCGTCCTGAAGGACGGCGGCCTCGACGTCGATGAGGTCGTGAACACGTTGCGCCGGCGCGGAGGCCTCAGCCTCGACGGTGAAAACGTCTACAAGCGCTCGCTCTGCGACGTCATCATCGGCGCCCTTGCCACGGGCAAGCAGAACAGAAACCCACCGCCAGCCGATCACTGGTGCCTGGAGTTCTGGGATGTCGGACGAGCCGAGGGCGCGCTGCAGGAAGAACTGGCGCAGGCGCTGCGCCTGGTGCGCAAAGAGCTGGACGCCTGCCAGCGAGTGATCCATTACGCGGGCGGCTTCGATCCGGCCTACGTCAACGATGCCCAGGCCGCACTGAAGGTCGCCGACGCAGTGCTCGAAAAGACTACCGCCTGACCACCAACCTGCCGCCACCGGCGGCGTGGAGACCAACATGCATTCAAAAAGAAAGAAGCCAGGCGATGAACACGCCGAGCAAAAACAAGCCGTTGCCCAGGAAATGGACAAGGTAACGGAGGAGAAGATGGCCGACCTGCTGGGCATCACGCTGCGCGCCCTTCAAACCAGGCGACAGCGCGGAAAAATCCCCGAGGGCGTCTGGAACAAAAACGGTCGCAACATCATGTACAGCAGATGGAGATATGAGGAATGGCTCGAAAGCCTGTGGGTCTGCCCCCTGGAATTGAAATCCGAGGAGACTCGCTCCGAATCCGTTTCACTTGGAACGGTGAGCGTCGCGGGGAAACCGTCGCACATCCCCCGACAGCGCAGGGGATCAAAGCTGCCAGCCGTTTACGTGATCAAGTAGTCAACCTGATCCGGCACAACCTACTCGATGATGAAAAGTACGCCGAGCTCTTCCCGGGCTCGGAGGCAGCGCGGCAAGCCGCAGACGCTATGCCCAGCCTGGGCGCCTACACCCAGATGTGGCTGGACAGCCGGGACATCGTTCAGGGCACCCGGAACAACTACAAGAGCATCTTCAACATCTACTGGATGCCATACCTCGGCTTGCGCCGGCTGGATATGATTACCCCAACCATGCTGCGCGGGGTGATCTCCCAGATCCAATGGACATCCCCCGGGGTGAAGCGCAATGCGATCATCAAGCTGTCGAGCGTATTCAAGACTGCTGTGTTCGACGGTTTGATTACCAAGAATCCCACCGCCTCGCTCGACAAGCCGAGGCCGGTGAAGAAGGTCGTCGACCCCTATACCAGGACGGAGGCCGAGACAATCATCTCGCACCTCTATGCAACGCTTCCCAAGTACTCCCAAATCTACGCGGCGTTCTTCGAGTTCTGCTTCTTCACTGGGGTCAGGCCTGGCGAAGCCATGGGCCTGAAGTGGGAGGATGTCGACCTGGATCAGCGATCGGCAACGATTCGCCGGATCATCGTCAACCGAGCCCCCGAAGAGCGCACGAAGACTAAGCATCACCGGGTGGTGCTGCTCAACGAACGCGCTCTAAACGCCATCGCCCAGGCCCAGCGGATGGCGACTCTTCGACGCATGGCGTCCAAATCGGCCAATCCAGTGAGCCCTTTTGTGTTCCAACCGAGCAAAGGTGGGCTGTGGATCAACGAGCCAAGTGTTACAATCCGCCACTTCAAATCGGCGCTCAAGGCGCTGGACATCCGTGAACGCCGTCAGTACGACACCCGCCACACCTACGCAACCATGTGCCTCATGTCTGGGATGAACCCTGCGTTCATCGCGAACCAGCTAGGCCACAGCGTCGAGATGTTGCTTTCTACCTACGCGAAATGGATCAGCTCCTCCTCGGATTGGAGGGAGCTGGAGAAGCTGCCGCCCCGAGTCGAATTGGCCCAAAATTGGCCCAAAACTGACGAGAGGGCCTAAATACACCTCTGGAACCCCCGCAGGACAAGCACTTGATCTCTACCGCCAACATCACCATGCAGTTCGGCTCCAAGCCGCTGTTCGAAAACGTTTCGGTCAAATTCAACAACGGCAACCGCTATGGCCTGATTGGTGCCAACGGTTGCGGCAAGTCGACCTTCATGAAGATCCTC
>Ga0153917_1000668_pt1 | contig 19331 bp, 17 predicted proteins | sample TSFL001MetaG_FD_104695 | JGI IMG/M metagenome (GOLD analysis project Ga0153917, IMG submission 104695) | Attine ant fungus gardens microbial communities from Florida, USA - TSFL001 MetaG | ecosystem: Host-associated > Fungi > Mycelium > Unclassified | place: USA: Florida, Paynes Creek Historic... | reverse complement strand
TTACCCACGAAGAAGACACGCCGTTGGATGGCACGGGCTTCGCCCGTGTTCGCGGGCAAGCCCGCTCCCACAGGGATCTCGTCAGCTTTTAGAAATTGAGCAAGACAGTTGCTCCCACAGGGTTCGCCAGCAGCCCTGGACCGCCCCCAAGAAGTTGGACACTAATCCACCCTTGGGGGCAGTCCATCCTGTGGGAGCGGGCTTGCCCGCGAATGGGCCAGGGTGCCAGCTCAGCCCTTGGCCGACCGGTCGATCGAAAACCCCGCCCAGTCCTGGCTCACCGGCATCAGTTCCAGGGTGTTGATGTGAGCAGGCTCAGCGAGAACTGCCCGCCTCGGCGAACCGGCGGGCGGTGGCTCCACCAGGCCCGGACGTCGCGCCGGTAATGAATATGGTGGATGTCATGCGCATCTGCTTCACGGTGGATCATCGTCGACAGGGATTCAACATGGCCCCCGAAGGCGTCTCCAGCAAGACACGCAGGCTTCTGATCAATAAACGATCAACACCTCGAAACCATTGAGATAGAGGCGTCAAACGCATCTATGCGCACCTTATCCACAAGGCTTTCCCCACGGATTGGGGGAAACTTGCCGCCCCGAAGGAACGCTTTTACCCGCCAGGCGCGGTGGATAGCCCACAGGTGATGGCCCAACGCTTTCAATCGTGCCGCTTGCAGCAGTCTGTCCAAGGCTTTTTCACAGAGTTATCCACAGCTTATAAAGACCGCTGAAAGCCCCTTTCCTGCCTCGACCATCGCAGGAAAACCGCCTGCAAGACAGACTTGATCAAAAAATGTACGGATGTCTGCAGGGCACGTATTCAAAGGCATTGCGCCAGATGCCACCATGTTTTCCACAGGCGGTTCCACACGATCCGTGGACAAAGCGAAGCCTGTGGAAACAATGACTTGCGAAGGGATCCTGCCGAGGTTGAAGCGAGGTGCGCGACAAGTTGTCCACATCTCTTTGCAGCTCTTTCGGAGGAAGCTGGTGTCTTTAGACCTGGGGCTGCTTTGCAGCCCTATCGCGACGCAAGGCCGCTCCCACAGATCCGGACTGCCTTCACCTGTGGGAACGGCCTTGCGCCGCGATAGGGGCACACAGCGGCCCCCTGACAAGGAAGCGTCAGTGCCCGCCGAGGTAGGCGTTGCGCACTTCCTCGTTGACCAACAGCTCCTGTCCGGTCCCGCTCATGCGGATCTGCCCGTTGACCATCACATAGGCCCGGTCGGAGAGCTTCAGCGCGTGGTTGGCGTTCTGCTCCACCAGGAAGATGGTCATCCCCGTCTTGGCCAGCTCGCGCAAGGTCGAGAAGATCTGCTTGACCACGATCGGCGCCAGCCCCAGCGACGGCTCGTCGAGCAGCAGCAGCTTGGGACGGCTCATCAACGCCCGGGCGATGGCGAGCATCTGCTGCTCGCCACCGGACATGGTCATGGCACGCTGGTTACGGCGCTCCTTGAGCCGCGGGAACAGCTCATACATGCGCTGCATGTCTTCGTCGGCATGCTTGTCGCCGATGGGGATGGTCCCCATCATCAGGTTCTCCTCGACAGTCATGTCGGGGAACACCCGGCGCCCTTCCGGCGACTGGGCGATGCCGTTGGAGGCGATGTAGTGCGATGACTTGCGGGTGATGTCCGTCCCCCGGTAGACAATCTGCCCGGAGGCGGCCCGGGGCTGGCCGAAGATCGACATCAGCAGGGTCGACTTGCCCGCGCCGTTGGCACCGATCAGGCTCACCGTCTCGCCTTCGTTGATGTGCATGCTGACTTTCTTCAGCGCCTGGATCGGCCCGTAGAACACATCCAGGTCCTTGAGCTCGAGAATGGGTGCACTCATACCAGTTCCTCTTCGTCGGCACCCAGGTAGGCAGCGATCACCGTCGGGTTGTTGCGGATATCCTGCGGGGCGCCTTCGGCGATCACGTTGCCATGGTCAAGCACCACGATATGGTCGGAAATGCTCATGACCATGCCCATGTCGTGCTCGATGAGCACCACGGTGATGTCGTGCTCATCGCGCAACACCCGGATCATGCGGCTCAGGGCTTCGGTTTCCTGGGGGTTGAGGCCCGCAGCCGGTTCGTCCAGGCAGATGATCTTCGGCCGTGTGCACATGGCCCGGGCGATCTCCAGGCGGCGCTGCTGCCCGTAGGACAGCTCGCCAGCCAGGCGGTTGGCGCAGTCGACCAGGTCGACCACCTCCAGCCAGTAGAACGCATGGTCCAGCGCATCGCTTTCGGCCTTGCGGTAAGCCTTGGTGTTGAGCACGCCGGCCAGCAGGTTGCGGTTGACCCACATGTGCTGGGCCACCAGCAGGTTTTCCACCACCGACATTTCCTTGAACAGGCGAATGTTCTGGAAAGTCCGGGCCAGGCCCGCGCGGTTGACCAGATGGGTACCGCCGAACATCTTGTAGTACAGGCGGTTGGCAAAGCGTGCCGGGGACACGAAATCCGCCGCCTGGAAACGCTCGCCCAGCAACTGGATGACGTTGGTACGCCCACCGCGCACGTTCAGCTCGATGCGCCCGCCACTGGCCTTGTAGAAGCCGGTCAGGCAGTTGAACACGGTAGTCTTGCCGGCACCGTTGGGGCCGATCAGGGCGAAGATCTGGTTGCGCCGGACCTTCAGGCTGACATCGCTGAGCGCCTTGATGCCGCCGAACTGCATCATCAAGTTGTTGACCGAGAGAATGATATCGTCGCTCATGGCGCCACTCCTTTACGCGGGGCTACACCGGCGCGGCTGATACGGATCAGCCCTCGCGGTCGCCAGATCATCATCAGCACCATCAACACACCGAACAGCAGCACCCGGTATTCGGAGAAGCTGCGCAGCAGCTCCGGCGCCACGGTCAGCACGAAGGCGGCAATCACCACGCCCACGGTCGAGCCCATGCCCCCGAGCACCACGATCGCCAGGATCAGCGCCGACTCGAAGAAGGTGAACGACGACGGGTTGACGAAGCCCTGGTAGGTGGCGAAGAAGACCCCGGCAAGACCTGCGGTGGAGGCCCCCAGGGTGAATGCCGAGAGCTTGACCAGTACGTGGTTGAGGCCCATCGAACGGCAGGCGATCTCGTCTTCGCGCAATGCTTCCCAGGCCCGGCCGACCGGCATGCGGGTCAGACGGTGCTTGATGTACAGCACAGCCAGCACGACGAGGAACAGCACCGCATAGATGAACACGAACTTGAGGTTGGCGTTGTAATCGAAGCCGAAGAATTCGTGGATCGGCACGCCGCCATCCTTGGCCCGGCGACCGAACTCAAGGCCGAAGAACGTCGGCGACGGAGCCGGCATGCCGTTCGGGCCGCCGGTGAACGACAGCCAGTTGTTCAGCACCAGACGGATGATCTCACCGAAACCCAGGGTCACGATCGCCAGGTAGTCGCCATGCATGCGCAACACCGGGAAGCCGAGGATGCACCCGGCCAACGCCGCGGCGATGGCCGCCAGCGGCAGCACGCTCCAGAAGCCCAGGCCCAGGTACTGGTAGCCCAGCGCCAGGCCGTAGGCGCCGATGGCGTAGAACGCCACGTAGCCCAGGTCGAGCAGGCCAGCCAGGCCCACCACGATGTTCAGGCCCAACCCCAGCAGCACGTAGATCAGACCGAGGATGACCACGGTGAGCAGGTACTTGTTGGCGAAGACCGGAAACACGATGGCGATGACGATCAGCGCCGGGATGATGTAGCGCAGCCGCGACTTGTAGTCAGGCGCCAGCACATGCACGCCCGAGCCGCCGCTTTCGAAGCCTTGGAGCATGCGCTGCCCCGAGGCCGATTGCAGGAACAGGCTGAGGATGAAGCGCCCGAGCATCACCCCGCCGACCAGCCAGGCCACGCGCTTGGGTTCTGCGTTGAAGCTGTAGCCATCGAGCACCACGCCGACGACCGGGCCAAAGACGATCAGGGCGAGCAGGCCGGCGACGATGGTCTCCAGCAGGCTGCGCTTGATATCGAAACCGGAAGAAACTGTATTGGCAGCTGACATGTTCACACCTTAGCCACGAGCGGGCGACCCAACAGGCCTTGGGGACGGAAGATCAGGATCATCACCAGCAGTGAGAAACTGAACACGTCCTTGTAGTCGGAGTTGATCAGGCCGGAGAACAACGACTCGGAGATCCCCAGGATGATCCCGCCAAGCATGGCGCCAGGAAGCGAGCCAATGCCACCGAGCACCGCGGCGGTAAACGCCTTGATGCCGATGATGAAGCCGGCATAGAAATCGAAGGTGCCGTAGTTCATGGTGATCAGCACGCCCGCGAGCGCAGCCATCACCGCACCGATGACGAACACATAGGAGATCACCCGGTCGGTGTTGATCCCCAGGATCGAGGCCATCTTGCGGTCTTGCTGGGTCGCGCGGCACATGCGGCCGAGCTTGGTGTACTTGATCACGTAGGTGAGCAAGGCCATGCCGACGAAGGCTGCCACCAGGATGAAGATCTTGGTGTAGGTCAATTGCACGAAGCCGGTGCCCACTTCCATGCGCACGGCGCCTTCGAGCAGGGTTGGCACGCCTTGCTGGCGAGCGCCCTGGCTGATCTGCGCGTAGTTCTGCAGGATCAGCGAAATGCCGATGGCACTGATCAGCGGTGCCAGGCGGGTGGAGTTACGCAGGGGCTTGTAGGCGATGCGTTCGATGGTGAAGCCGTAGATACCGGTGACGACGATGGTGAACAACAAGGTTCCCAACATCAGCAGCGGAAACGACTCGACCCCGAAATAGGCCAGCAATGCCAGGCTGATCGCCGCGAGGTACGCGGAGATCATATACACCTCGCCGTGCGCGAAGTTGATCATGCCGATGATGCCATAGACCATTGTGTAGCCGATGGCGATCAGACCATAGACAGACCCGAGGGTCAGCCCATTGATCAGTTGCTGCAGGAAAATACCATCCATAACGCAATCTCACCTGATTGAGATTGCACGAGCGCCGACCACGGCGGGCCACGGATGAAGCGGCCATCGCAGCGCAGAACTGTGCAGATCTACGGATAAAGACAGGTACCGCGGGGCAGCGGCCCGGAGCAGTGCGCAGCCGGGCCGGTAGCCATTGTTATTTTTGTTTTTCCAGCTGGTGGTACTTGCCTTGGGCATCCCACTGGTAGACCACGTAGTCGGAGACGGTCAGGTCGCCCTTGCTGTCCCACTTCTTCTCGCCCATGACGGTCTTGACCGGATTGGCCTTGAGCCATTTGGCGGCGTCTTCGCCCTTGTTTGACTTGGCGCCGTTGAAGGCGGCGGCCAGGGCCTGGAGGGAGGCGTAGGCGTACAGGGTGTAGCCTTCAGGTTCGGTACCGGCCTTGCGGAATTCCTCCACCACCGCCTTGCTGTCCGGCAGCAGGCGCGGGTCGGCACCGAAGGTCATGTACACGCCATCGACGTACTGGGCACCGCCGGCGGTGGCCACCAGTTCGTCGGTCACGATGCCGTCGTCGGACATGAATTTCACATCCTTCAGACCTTGCTCGCGCAGCTGGCGTACCAGCGGGCCGGCCTCTGGGTGCAGACCACCGAAGTAGACCACGTCGGCACCGGTGGAGCGGATCTTGGTGACCACGGCGCTGAAGTCTTTCTCGCCACGGGTCAGGCCTTCGTACAGCACGGGCTTGACGCCGCGTTTTTCAAGCTGCGCCTTGGTCGCGTCAGCCAGGCCCTGGCCATAGGTGTCCTTGTCGTGCAGGACGGCGACCTTCTTGCCCTTGAGCACGTCGATGATGTAGTCACCGGCGACGATACCCTGCTGGTCGTCACGACCGCACATGCGGAACATGGCCGACAGCCCGCGCTCGGTAACCTGCGGGTTGGTGGAGCCCGGGGTGATGGCGATCACGCCGGCTTCGTCATAGACCTCGGAGGCCGGGATGGTGTTGGAAGAGCAGAAGTGACCGACAACGCCGATGACCTTGTCCTGGTCGACCAGGCGGTTGGCGACGGCCACGGCCTGCTTCGGCTCGCACGCGTCATCGCCCTTGACCAGGATGATCTTCTCGCCGTTTACCCCACCTGCGGCGTTGATCTTGTCGGCTGCCGCCTGGGCACCTTTCATGTACTGCTCGCCAAACGCTGCGTTGGCACCGGTCATCGGGCCTGCGACGCCGATCTTCACATCGGCCTGAACAAACGAGGAAACACCCAGTGCCGAAGCTACGGCGAGAGCCAGGAAACCTTTCTTGTAAAACGTCTGCGACATGAGGTGGTGCTCCTTAGAGTTTTTTTGGTTGGCACTACAACTTTCAGCACTTTGCTCAGAGCAAGCGCCGTGCCAGCAGATTTGTCCTTGTCGCAAAAAGGCGTGGGAGGGCGGGTTAAAGGCGACCGACGGCCTTTTCTTTATTGAGCGTGCAACCGTCTAATCTAGACAAGTCGCAACCCTTGAGGGCATCGAGCGCAACCAGGCAGTGCCATCATTGCAACCAATGCAAGTGTTTACGTGCAACCGCCCTGTAACAGCGGGACGTCACCGAACTGCACACTGCAAGTGCACAACTGCTACAGGCGGCACCGTTTTAAGGCGACCGTGTGTGTAGGAAAGTGCCCGGCCAATGGGTGTCAGAACCGCCAAATCGCGGGCACAATGGCCCGATTCCGCGCGCCGCCTTTTTGTTACGCGAGCGCCGCTACCTGGAGCCTTTCAATGAGTGAGAGCGCATTTGCCGATCGTATCGTGCATAACCTGCTCGACACCGATTTCTACAAGCTGACCATGATGCAGGCCGTCCTGCACAACTACCCGGATGCCGACGTGGAATGGGAGTTCCGCTGCCGCAACGGTGAGGACCTGCGCCCTTACCTCGACGAAATCCGCAAAGAGATCGAACACCTGAGCGATCTCACCCTGGACGATGGCCAACTGGCCTTCCTCGAACGCATCAGCTTCCTCAAGCCAGACTTCCTGCGTTTTCTCGGGCTGTTCCGCTTCAACCTGCGCTACCTGAGCATCGGCATCGAGCACGACCAGCTGTTCCTGCGCCTGCGCGGTCCGTGGCTGCACGTGATCCTGTTCGAAGTGCCTTTGCTGGCCATCATCAGCGAGGTACGCAACCGCCACCTGCATCCGCGCATGCGCCTGAGCGAGGCGCGCGACCAGCTCTACCGCAAGTTCGACTGGCTGCGCGCCCATGCCAGCGAGCAGGAGCTGGCCGAACTGCAAGTGGCGGACTTCGGCACCCGACGACGTTTCTCCGGCCGCGTGCAGGAAGAAGTGGTGCGCGTGTTGCGAGACGACTTCCCCGCGCGTTTCGTCGGCACCAGCAACGTGGACCTGGCCTGGAAGCTGGATGTCAGGCCCCTGGGCACCATGGCCCACGAATGGATCATGGCCCACCAGCAACTGGGCCCACGGCTGATCGACAGCCAGATCGCCGCCCTGGACTGCTGGGTGCGCGAATACCGAGGGCTGCTGGGCATCGCCCTGACCGACTGCATCACCACCGATGCCTTCCTGGCCGACTTCGACCTGTACTTCGCCAAGCTCTTTGACGGCCTGCGCCATGACTCGGGCGAGCCGGTGGCCTGGGCGGAAAAGGCCATCGCCCACTACCAGAGACTGGGCATCGATCCGATGACCAAGACCCTGGTGTTCTCCGACGGCCTGAACCTCACCCGCGCACTGGAAATATTCCGAGCCCTGCGCGGTCGCATCAATGTCAGCTTCGGCATCGGCACCAACCTCACCTGCGACATCCCTGGGGTGGCGCCGATGAGCATCGTGCTTAAAATGACCGACTGCAACGGCTCACCGGTGGCGAAGATCTCCGACGAGGCCGCCAAGACCCAGTGCCGTGACGAGAACTTCGTCAATTACCTGCGCCACGTATTCAAAGTCCCCAGCAAGGAGTAACCCATGCAAGCCGTTCAGCGAGAGATTGCGCAGCAGCTCAAGGTGCAGCCCCCGTTCGCCGATGCCGCCGCGCTCCAGGCCGAAGTCGCCCGACGCGTGGCCTTCATCAAGGGGTGCCTGGCCAATGCCCGGGCCAAGAACCTGGTCCTGGGCATCAGCGGCGGGGTCGACTCGCTGACCGCTGCCCTGCTCGCTCAGCGCGCCGTCAACGAGCTGCGTGCCGAGACCGGTGACGACACCTACCGCTTCATCGCCGTGCGCCTGCCCTACCAGGTGCAGCATGACGAACACGACGCCCAGGCCTGCCTGGACGTGATCAAGGCCGATGAAGTCCACACCGTGGACATCGCCCCGGCCGTGCGCGCCCTGGCGGCCGAGACCAAGGCCTTGGAAGGCGGCTCGCCGACGCTGGTGGATTTCGTCGTGGGGAACGTCAAGGCGCGCATGCGCATGGTTGCCCAGTACGCCATTGCCGGCGCCCGTGGCGGGCTGGTGATCGGTACCGACCATGCCGCCGAAGCAGTCATGGGTTTTTTCACCAAGTTCGGTGACGGCGCCTGCGACCTGGCACCGCTGAGCGGCCTGGTGAAGAACCAGGTACGCGACATCGCGCGCAGCTTCGGCGCGCCAGAAGCACTGGTGGAGAAAGTACCGACGGCGGACCTGGAAGACCTGGCGCCCGGCAAGCCAGACGAAGCGTCCCACGGCGTGACCTACAAGGAAATCGACGCCTTCCTGCATGGCCAGCCGGTCAGCCAGGAGGCGTTCGACATCATCGTCGCCACCTACCGCAAAAGCCAGCACAAGCGCGAGCTGCCGTTCGCGCCTTGATCAGGCCATAGATACACCTGTGGGAACGGGCTTGCCCGCTCCCACAGGGTTTTGTGTCAAGTCTTGCTTACTTGACGATGACCTTGCCCTTCATCATCGAGATGTGGCCCGGGAAGCTGCAGAAGAAGCTGTAGTCGCCACCGGCTTCCAGCTTGGAAGTGTCGAACTTCACTTCGGTTTCTTTCTCAGGCGCGCCGATCATCTTGGTGTGGGCGATGATCGCGGCGTTGGCAGCGTTGAGGTAGTCGTTGTCCAGGCCCTTGCTCATGCCCTCGGTGGCAATGGCTTGCATGTCGGCGGTCTTGCTGATCACCAGGTTGTGGCCCATGACGTTCTTCGGCAGGCTGCCGGAGTGGGTCAGCTTGACGGTGAATTCTTTGCAGCTCTTGTCGACCGTGAATTCCTTGGTGGTGTAGGACATCTGGTCGGTCGACTCGACAGTCACCGAGCACTCGGCTGCAAAGACAGAAGCGCTGGCGAGGGTCAGCAGGGATACCGCTACAGCTTTCGCAAACATCATGAATCTCCTTGGCAGGGTTTTATCATTGCGAGACTGCCTGAAACCCTTCGCCGCCTTGCTGATATGCGTCAAGGGGGTCAAGGCATCAGCCAGTAGATTTGTTCAATGGATTGTATACAACCAATCTAAGTGCACATCATGCCCTCTTAATGGACGATGGGACAACCACTCATTAAGGAGCACATACCATGACCCTGAACAACATGATGCGCAGCCTGCTGGCCGCCTACGCGTGCGGCGCCTGTGGCGCCGCGGTTTGCGAGTTCTCCCGCCCCGAGTGAATCGACGCTTGGAAGCGACAGGCATGCGCCTTACCCTGTGCATGCATGTAAAGGGAGATTAGCAATGCCTGTACGTTCCGTTTGTGTCTTCTGCGGTGCCAGCACCGGTGCCGACCCGGCCTATCGCGAAGCAGCCGTGGCCCTCGGCCAGGCCATTGCCCGACGCGGCCTGACCCTGGTCTACGGTGGCAGTTCGGTCGGCCTGATGGGCGCCGTCGCCGACGCGGCCATGGCCGCTGGTGGCGAAGTCATCGGCGTCATGCCGCAGAGCCTGATCGATGCGGAAATCGGCCATAAAGGCCTGCCGCGCCTGGAGGTGGTCGATGGCATGCATGCCCGCAAGGCGCGCATGGCCGAGCTGAGCGATGCCTTCATCGCCCTGCCGGGTGGCTTGGGGACGCTCGAGGAACTGTTCGAAGTCTGGACCTGGGGCCAGCTGGGCTACCACGCCAAGCCGCTGGGCTTGCTGGACGTCAACGGCTTCTATGAAAAGCTTGGCGGGTTCCTCGACCACATCGTCGAAGAAGGTTTCGTGCGCCCGCAGCACCGGGCGATGCTGTTGCTGGGCAAACAGCCTGATGAGTTGCTGGATGCGATGGAAGAGTTCGAGGCGCCCGTGCTGCCCAAGTGGGTGGAGCGCAAGCCGGACTGATGCCGGGGCTGCCTTGCAGCCCTTTCGCGACACAAGGCCGCACACATGGGCCTGCATGCCGCGATATTTGCGAACGACTCAAATCCCGTGGGAGCGGCCTTGTGTCGCGAAAGGGCCGCAAAGCGGCCCCAAGATGGCGCGATCAGCGCGGGATGACAGGCTGACGGGGCTTTTTCTTGCCCTTGCCACCCTTGGCCGCTTCCTTGCGCTCCTTGGCCGCCTGCTGGTTGCGGGCGAACGCTTCGGCCTTGGCCTTCTCGCGCTTGTCCCACGGCTTGCTGCCATCGCTCGCACGCGGCGGCAGGCCGGTGTGCTGGGTGAGGATCTTCTGATCCTTGCCCACCTTGTGGCTGCCGGCCGGCGTGGAGTTCTTGCGCCGAGCGCTCTGGTAGCTGTCGGTCTGCGGTTGATGCAGCGGAATCAACTGGTGCTTGCCCGGGCCGATCAGGTCGGCGCGCCCCATGCGCTGCAGCGCTTCACGCAGCATCGGCCAGCCCTTCGGATCGTGATAGCGCAGGAACGCCTTGTGCAGGCGACGCTGCTCCTCGCTCTTGACGATCTCCACCCCTTCGCTCTTGTAGGTGACCTTGCGCAGCGGGTTCTTGCCCGAGTGGTACATCGCGGTCGCCGAGGCCATCGGCGACGGGTAGAACGCCTGCACCTGGTCTGCACGGAAGCCATTGCCTTTGAGCCACAGGGCGAGGTTCATCATGTCCTCGTCGGTGGTACCGGGGTGCGCAGCAATGAAGTACGGGATCAGGTACTGCTCCTTGCCCGCTTCTTTCGAGAACTTCTCGAACATGCGCTTGAAGCGGTCGTAGGTGCCGATACCCGGCTTCATCATCTTGTCCAGCGGACCGCGCTCGGTGTGCTCCGGGGCGATCTTCAGGTAACCGCCGACGTGGTGAGTCACCAGCTCCTTGACGTACTCCGGGGACTCCACGGCCAGGTCGTAGCGCAGGCCCGAGGCGATCAGGATCTTCTTCACCCCCGGCAAGGCACGAGCCTTGCGATACAGCTCGATCAACGAGCTGTGGTCGGTGTTGAGGTTCTCGCAGATACCCGGGAACACGCAGGACGGCTTGCGGCAGTGCTTCTCGATCTCGTGGCTCTTGCAGGCGATGCGGTACATGTTGGCGGTCGGGCCGCCGAGGTCGGAGACCACGCCGGTGAAGCCCGGTACCTTGTCACGCATTTCCTCGATTTCGCGGATGATCGAGTCGTGGGAGCGGTTCTGGATGATCCGGCCTTCGTGCTCGGTGATCGAGCAGAAGGTGCAGCCACCGAAGCAGCCGCGCATGATGTTCACCGAGAAACGGATCATCTCGTAGGCCGGGATACGCTCCTTGCCGTAGTCCGGGTGCGGGACGCGCGCGTAAGGCATACCAAACACGTAGTCCATTTCCTCGGTGCTCATCGGAATGGGTGGCGGGTTGAACCACACATCCACCTCGCCATGCTTTTGCACCAGGGCACGGGCGTTACCGGGGTTGGTTTCCAGGTGCAGCACGCGGTTGGCATGGGCGTAGAGCACCGGGTCGTTACGCACCTTCTCGAACGACGGCAGGCGGATCACCGACTTCTCGCGGGTCATGCGCGGGCTGTCGAGGATCTGCACCACCTTCGCTTCGTTGGGGTCTTCGACCTCGCCCTTGGCCTGTTCGATGGCGCAGGCCTGGGTGTCCTGGGTGTTGACGTAGGGGTTGATGATCTTGTCGACCCGACCCGGGCGGTCGATGCGGGTGGAGTCGATCTCGTACCACCCCTCGGGAGTGTCGCGGCGCACGAAGGCGGTGCCGCGGACATCGGTGATGCTCTCGATGCTCTCGCCCTGGGCCAGGCGCTGGGCGACCTCGACGATGGCACGCTCGGCGTTGCCGTAGAGCAGGATGTCAGCGCTGGCATCGATCAGGATCGAATGGCGGACCTTGTCCTGCCAGTAGTCGTAGTGGGCGATACGGCGCAGGGAGGCCTCGATGCCGCCGAGCACGATCGGCACATGCCTGTAGGCTTCCTTGCAGCGCTGGCTGTACACCAGGCTCGCCCGGTCAGGACGCTTGCCGGCCAGGCCGCCCGGAGTATAGGCGTCGTCGGAACGGATCTTCTTGTCCGCGGTGTAGCGGTTGATCATCGAGTCCATGTTGCCCGCCGCGACGCCGAAGAACAGGTTCGGCTCGCCAAGCTTCATGAAGTCGTCCTTCGACTGCCAGTTCGGCTGGGCAATGATGCCTACGCGAAAGCCCTGGGCCTCCAGCAGACGGCCGATAATGGCCATGCCGAACGACGGATGGTCGACGTAGGCATCACCGGTCACGATGATGATGTCGCAGGAATCCCAGCCGAGCTGATCCATCTCCTCCCTGCTCATCGGCAGGAACGGCGCTGGCCCGAAGCATTCGGCCCAGTACTTGGGATAGTCGTAGAGTGGCTTGGCTGCGTGCATGTCAGTAACCGGTTTGGTGTGCAGGGAAATCGCGGGCGCGGAATATAGCACAAATTTTGATCAAATCCGACTGTCTTCGTGGGGATTGGTGGGCTGGGTGACGGTTGGAGGGGCGGGCCGCCGGGTGGCTGGCCTGGGGTTTGTGGTGGGGCGCCAGGTGTTCGACACAGATGCAAAAATGTTGCGGCAAACACAAGGAGGCCTTCATGCAACTTGAAGGCAAGCTCTCACCCTCACTGCTTCATCCCCTCAAGAATCGTAGCCTGCCCTGTAAGGGTTCGCCTTTATACCCACCAATGGTCGACGGGTATATGACGACAGTTTTGTGCTTAGGCCGACGATGACCGCGCCCCCTGCTGAGCGATCGCAATCCCTTCAGATCTTTACTAAATGTTTAGCCTCTCCAACCCTCAGAAAATGCTAACCGGCTAATTATTAGTGAATTTTCTTTATCTATTTAAAAAATGTAGGAATCGAGCTTCAAGTATCAGTAAAAAATCCTACGATAACTTCCCTCAACAAATCCCGAGCAGATCTTGAACCAAGAAAAAAGCAAGTGATACAACAGTGACGCGCTGAAAGGCGCACTCAAATCAACTCTATAGGAGCACTAGCCATGGGACGTCGTCGTTCTGAAATCAACACTCTGCAGATCCCTCGCGTGATGAACTACACATTCACCGAGGCCGAGGTTGAGTTCCTCAACTTGCTGTAAGTGACAAACCAGAAGGGGCTTAGCCCCTTCTGGCTCTACCAAGGAGTGAGAGATGATTACCGAACGCGAGCTAAACACAGAAGAAGCCTACAGCCGCCTGAAAAGGTTGCATCATCATTTAGGGTTTCATTCGAAGATAAAACTATCAAAAAACAATAGCTTGGTCGCCACATGCCACTTATACGACAGTGCCTACAAAGAAGTCTCTTGCGGAGCAGGAAAAGGGGAGCATTGCGAGCTAGGAGCCCTCGCCGAGAGCCTAGAACATTACTTCGTCGACAAGAGCACGCCACCACTCATCGAAAGCAACCAAATCTTGCAATCGATAGCCCCATTTGACGATTGGCTCCTTAAATCCATACCACCTGACTGCCGAATACCTTATTTCAGTCTTCAGGCGTTGAACAGCTACGACGAAATAGCCATTCCCGCGATATTGATAGCCCCTTCCTCCAGAAACATTGATGAGATCGAAAAAACTGCAGCGGGCTTTCTTTCCAAATATGCGACTAACTCTGGTACAGCACTTGGCTGTACGGAGAACGAGGCTCTGCTCCACGCTCTCAATGAAGCTATCGAACGTCACGCCCTCTCTATGTACTACCTATCACTTTGCGGCCTGACTTCCCCACCCAAACTTTACCAGCCCTCGAATTCTTTTCTGGAAGAAACATTCGCCCATGATACCGAGCTTCTCCGCCGGGCAAAAAAACTAGAAATATACTTGACACACGACTTCTACGAAGTTCCATTTTGCATTGCTGTTTCTCGTAGTAAAAAAGAAGGCTCAATCAGCAGAATAGGTTCCGGTAGCTCCATCAATCCCTCCATTGCAATGTACCGAGCCGTAACGGAGCAGATTCAGTGCGAGCAGCTTTCTGGGGCCACAGAAAAACAAGAAGATCTCTCTTCTGAAAAAATGCTTGCTCATTCAACCCGTCTTTCAACACTTCTACACCCATGTCCCACATATGCTGTCCCCGCTTTTCACCCTCCGCGTACCGATCTTAGCGTGCGCGGGCAAGTCAAGCGAACACTGATCAACCTGGAAAAACAAAATAAGGCCGCATTCTATCGCACACTTTATGAGCACCCGAATCTCGCTACGGTTGTTCAGGTGTTCATACCCGGATTGGAACGTTTCCACCTGATCAGATCAGGTATTCCAGTCGCGCCACAGAGTGCACTCAAAGGCAAAAGGCAATGACATGCATATCTATCGAGGAATCCTCGCCGCCCTAAGCGCGACACTGATCCTGAAAATCGCGACCGTCGTACCTGCTCTAGTCTTGGCCGACATCATTGACAACCTGGCCACCTCAGCCGCGTCTTCTCAGCTTCTGCTCGGAACCTTCATATGCCTTGTCGCATTACAAGCCTCAATGACCCCTTTGCAAGCCTGGTGCCTGGCACGGCTCTGCCAGGAACGCGTGAAGCAACTCTCCATCCGCTGGTGCCGAGCATTGCTGGACAAACGCTTCGAGGCGTATGGACAACTCCATGGCGGAGCACTGGTAAAGGTGCTGGATAGGGGCATCACTGCACAGGAACGGTGGTTAGGCTTTCTGATTGGCTCGGCATGGCCGGTGCTTGCCGAAGCCGCAGTGCTGATAACGCTCTTCGCATACCTAGGGGCTACTTCGGTATTGATCGGCCTCATCCCGTTAAGCCTGGCATACCTGTGGACCAACGATCGCTTGGTACGCTGGCGCCGGCCACATATCGAGGCAGTGAACGGGCGCGAGGATGAACTGGCGGAACAATGGGTTGATACTTTCGCCAGTGCGGCAACGGTCAAGCTGGAAAAAGCCGAGGATGCAGCGATGCTCCCGGTCAACCAGACACTTTCGCTCTACGCCGACTCAGCAGTGCGGGTAGCTCACAGTGGGGGTTGGATTCAGGGCCTGCGCACTCTGTTCATAGGCCTAGGCAGTGGCGGTTTGCTCATGTGGGGCATCCATGATCAGGCTCAGTCAACACCGCAGTTGAGCCTGGGCGAGCTGGTTGCCCTCTTCACCTTGGTGAGTGGATTGCTGGCAGGGGTTGCGCAACTGGCTGAGGCCTGGCGATTGTTAGACCAATTCCGGCTAGACAAACGCAAACTTGAGCGCTGGCTCCAGCTCCCCTCGTTCGGCCCGTCATGCACTACTGAAACGAAGCCCTACAACAATGACGCAGGGCTGAGCATCTCCCCGTGCCTGATGAACGCTCGGAACAGTGTGCAACTGCAAATAGAAGAACCCTTGGTACTGCACAAGGGAGAACGGGTCGCGCTGATCGGGCCCAGCGGTTGTGGTAAATCGACACTTCTGCATGCGCTGGCAGGAACGGTATTCCAGTTGCGCAAGCATGTTCACTTGCACGGCAGGTGCCTGGCTTCGCTCGACGCTAGTGAACAGTTCAGTCGTTTACGACTCTGCCCTCAGGATGCGCACTTCATACCCGGCCCCCTGCCCCGCGCAGTGCTGTTCGAGCATGCTCATGATCGCGCTCAAATCGAACGATTGCTTGAACGACTGGGCCTGGGAAAAGACTGGTACGAACTTGATCTGGATGCACGCGCAGAATCGATTTCGGGCGGCGAAGCACGCAGGCTGACGCTGCTACGCATTCTTAATCAGCCCGGGGAATTCAATTTCTTTGACGAACCCACAGCCGGGCTCGATGCCAGATCCGCTGAGCACACCTGGGATCTGTTGTTCGAAGCATTCCAAGGAAGAGGGCTGATTTGTGTGACACATGATCAGAGTGCGCTGTCGCGGTTTGACCGGGTTATCAGCATGAGCGAGGGGCGGATCATCAGCCAAGTGCAAGTGAGGATCAGCGACCACCTGAATGCTTAAGGTGGACGCACCTCATGGAGAAGTGGCTGTCTTTCTCAAAATGTAGGTGCTGGTGCGATCTCTGTGGGAGCGGGCTTGCCCGCGAACACGGGCGAAGTCCGTGCCATCCACCGCGGCGCCTGCTTCGCAGGCTTGCCCTCTCCCACAGAGAACCGGTCACGGCCAGCGGGTGTTATTCGTCATCATCAAAGTTGTACATGCCCGGCGCGAGGTTCTCGAAGCGGGTGTACTTGCCGATGAACGCCAGGCGGATGAAACCGATGGGACCGTTACGCTGTTTGCCGATGATGATTTCAGCGATGCCCTTGTGCTCGGTCTCCGGGTGATACACCTCGTCACGGTAGACAAACATGATCACGTCGGCGTCCTGCTCGATCGCTCCGGATTCACGCAAGTCGGAGTTCACCGGGCGCTTGTTCGGGCGCTGCTCGAGGGAGCGGTTGAGCTGCGACAGGGCGATGACCGGGCAGTTGAACTCCTTGGCCAGGGCCTTGAGGGAGCGGGAGATCTCGGAAATCTCGTTGGTCCGGTTGTCGCCGGCGGAGCCGGGGATCTGCATCAACTGCAGGTAGTCGACCATGATCATGGCGATATCGCCATGTTCGCGCACCAGGCGGCGGGTACGCGCACGCATTTCCGACGGACTGATGCCCGCGGTATCGTCGATGAACAGCTTGCGGTCGTTGAGCAGGTTGACCGCAGAGGTCAGACGCGGCCAATCGTCGTCGTCCAGCTGGCCGGAACGCACCTTGGTCTGATCGATACGCCCCAGGGACGAGAGCATACGCATGATCAGCGATTCACCGGGCATCTCGAGGGAGAACACCAGCACGGCCTTGTCGCTGCGCAGCACGGCGTTCTCCACCAGGTTCATGGCGAAGGTGGTCTTGCCCATCGACGGACGGCCCGCGACGATGATCAGGTCCGCCGGCTGCAGGCCGCTGGTCTTCTCGTCCAGGTCGGTATAACCGGTGGAAAGCCCCGTGATGTCACTGTCGGAGTTGAACAACGTATCGATGCGGTCGATGGCCTTGGTCAGCAGCTCATTGACCCCCACCGGGCCACCGGTCTTGGGCCGGGCCTCGGCGATCTGGAAGATCTGCCGCTCGGCGTCGTCGAGGATCTCTTCGGCATTGCGGCCCTGGGGGTTGAAGGCGTTGTCGGCGATGTCGGTACTGATGCTGATCAACTGCCGCAGCGTGGCACGCTCACGGATGATCGCGGCATAGGCCTTGATGTTGGCCACCGACGGCGTGTTCTTGGCAAGCTCTGCCAGATACGCCAGGCCACCTATCTGGGAAGACAGGCCTTCCTTGTCCAGCTGTTCGTGCAGGGTGACCACGTCGAACGGCTGGTTCAGATCCACCAGCTTGTGGATGGCACGGAAGATCAGGCGGTGGTCATGCCGGTAGAAATCACCGTCCGAGACCTGGTCCAGCACCCGCTCCCAAGCGTTGTTGTCCAGCATCAAGCCACCGAGCACGGCCTGTTCGGCCTCGATGGAATGCGGCGGCACCTTGAGGGCGGCGGTCTGCAGGTCTAGCTGTTCGGGATTGCTGATCTCGTTCATGTCCACGCGAAAAATCTGGGTGATGAAAAAGACAAAGGGCACGACCTGCAAAAAGCAGGACCGTGCCCGATGTTAACCGGCTGACCCACGAGGAGCCAACCGATTCGCGGCAGCTTAGGCTGCGACGACAACCACGCGAACGGTGGCTTCAACGTCGCTGTGCAGGTGCACGGCAACGTCGTATTCGCCGACGTTACGGATGGTGCCGTTCGGCAGACGAACTTCAGCCTTGGCCACTTCAACGCCGGAGGCGGTCAGGGCGTCGGCGATGTCGTGGGTGCCGATCGAACCGAACAGCTTGCCTTCGTCACCGGCGGTGGCAGTGATGGTCACTTCCAGCTCGGCCAGTTGGGCAGCACGGCTTTCAGCCGAAGCTTTACGCTCGGCAGCAGCTTTTTCCAGCTCGGCGCGACGCTCTTCGAACGCAGCCAGGTTGACGGCGTTGGCAACGACAGCCTTGCCGAAAGGCAGCAGGAAGTTACGGCCGTAACCACCTTTAACTTTTACTTTGTCGCCCAGGTTGCCCAGGTTGGCGACTTTTTCCAGCAGGATCAGTTCCATTTGGTAAAACCTCTTAACTTTTAACCTTCACCGTTCGCGGAATCGTCACCCTGGTGAGGGGACTTGCGACCGCGAAAATCAATCAGGCTATCGACAATGGCCAGGACCACGAGCAACGGATAAGTCAGCTGCATGAACAGCACCAGCGTTACGTACAACCCCACCAGCCAGAATTTGGCCAGGCGCTTCTGGGCCACCAGCCCATGCAGCAGGGCAATCCCCGCGAACATGAGCGGCACGCTGCACAGTGGCGTCAGCAATGCCAGGCCTGAACCGAGGTTCGGACCGAACAGCATGCAGGCCAACAGCACCAGCATCGGCACCATGGGAATGCGCACCGCTTGAAACTCGCGGCCGAAACCTCCCGGGTTGTACAACGCGGCTTGCCAGTAGCGGCCCAACATCAGGGCCAGCACGCTGACAACTTGCAACAGGGCCGCAATCAGGCCGCCGAGCACCGGTACGATGAGGCTTCCAAGGTGTGCCTGTTCCTCTACCGACAACTGCTGGTAGAGGCCGTCGAGCATCTGCGGCAGGGCTTTTTCAAGCGCTCGCGCCAGAGCTTCGATCGGTTCGCGGAACACCGAGCCAAGCACAACACCGTACAACAGGCCCAGGGCGATGCTGGACAACAGCACCCGGTTCCAGGAATGCCCGGCGCGCAACAGCGCAGCCAACCCCAGCGTCCCCAGCAGCACCATCAAGGTGCGTGGCTCGCCGAAGATCCACCAGGCCAACGCCGGCAAAATGCCCCAGACGATGACCGAGGAAGCGTCCTTGAAACCGCGCCGCAGGAACACCAGGCTCCCGGCGGCGGCACTCAACCAGAACAACAGCGGCAATGCCGCACAACCGGCCACCACAATGGAGGCCTGCACACGACCGCGCATGATGAAATCAGCCAACGCTCGCATGCTTATCCCTTGCTACTTGTCGACGACCCGGTCTCAGCGGCCGTGGCTGTCGGTGTAGGGCAGCAGGGCCAGGAAGCGGGCGCGCTTGATAGCGGTAGCCAGCTGACGCTGATAACGAGCTTTGGTACCGGTGATACG
>Ga0153917_1000666_pt1 | contig 19371 bp, 16 predicted proteins | sample TSFL001MetaG_FD_104695 | JGI IMG/M metagenome (GOLD analysis project Ga0153917, IMG submission 104695) | Attine ant fungus gardens microbial communities from Florida, USA - TSFL001 MetaG | ecosystem: Host-associated > Fungi > Mycelium > Unclassified | place: USA: Florida, Paynes Creek Historic... | reverse complement strand
CTGCGCATCGCCCTCACCAAGGGCCTGAAGAACTACGCCGAGCTGACGCAGAACAAGCGCGCGGCCGCCATCACCACCGATGACGTGATGATCTCGGCGGTCGGCATGCTCTCGGTCTTCATCCGCGAGCCGGAATTCGTCGGCCAGACCAAGGACAAGCTCGCCACCGTCGAGGCCCAGCGCATCGTCGAGAACGCGCTGCGCGACCCCTTCGACCATTACCTTGCCGACAACCCCGCCGAAGCGGCCAAGCTGCTCGAATGGGTGATCGAGCGGGCGGAAGAGCGCATGCGCCGCCGCAAGGAAAAGGAAGTGAGCCGCAAGACGGCCGTGCGCAAGCTGCGCCTTCCCGGCAAGCTCGCCGACTGCTCGCAGAGCTCGGCCGACGGTGCCGAACTCTTCATCGTCGAGGGCGATTCGGCCGGCGGCTCGGCCAAGCAGGCGCGCAACCGCGCCAACCAGGCCATCCTTCCGCTGCGCGGCAAGATTCTCAACGTCGCCAGCGCCGGGCGGGAAAAGCTCGGCGCCAACCAGCAGATTTCCGATCTGGTGCAGGCACTCGGCTGCGGCACGCGCTCGAAATACCGCGACGAGGACCTGCGCTACGAGCGCGTCATCGTCATGACCGACGCCGACGTCGACGGCGCGCATATCGCCTCGCTGCTCATCACCTTCTTCTACCAGGAGATGCCGGATCTCATCCGCGGCGGACACCTCTACCTCGCCGTGCCGCCGCTCTACCGCATCAGCCAGGGTGGCAAGACGCTCTATGCGCGCGACGACGCGCACCGCGAGGAGCTGATGCGCACCGAGTTCAACGGGCGCGGCAAGGTGGAGATCGGCCGCTTCAAGGGCCTCGGCGAGATGCTGCCGGCGCAGCTCAAGGAAACGACGATGGACCCGTCCAAGCGCACGCTCCTGAAGGTGGCGATCGACGACGTCGATTTCGAAGGCACGCGCACGGCGGTGGACGACCTGATGGGCACCAAGCCGGAGGCCCGCTTCCGCTTCATCCAGGAGCGCGCCGTCTTCGCCGACAACCTCGATATCTGAGGCCTTGCCGCCATATTTTCGCGGCAATGCCGGCCTCTAACCGGGGCCATCCAACGCGGAAAGGACGGCCATGAAAGCTGCGCTCATCGTCATGACGATCATGGGCTGCGACGACAGCGCGACCCAGTGCCACTATATCGATACGGTCGACCGGAGCTGGCAGACCGTGGCGCTTTGCGACGCGCAGGCCGAGACCTATATCAACCGGCACCAGGACAAGAACTATCCCGTCATCGTCGCCATCTGCGAAACTTCCGGCGACCGCATGACGGCCGAGGTGACAGCGCCCGATCCGAAGCCGGCCGAGCCGGCGACGGGCATGGAAGCCCCTGCCCCCGTCGAAACCGAACAGGCGCGGCAGGGCCTTGCCGCCCGCACGCTCGCCTTCGTGAAAAAGGCGATCCCCGACGCCGCCTCCCTGAAGGCCGCCGTCACCACGCCGGTCCGCTATGCGGAAGGCGGGTATTCCTGGGTCGTGAAGCGCTTCGCCGATTGATCGGAAGTATAGTCGGAGGCGTCCTTACGCCGCTTCCCGCGTCGCGATGAGCGCGTAGCTGCGCGCCGTCTGGCGCTGCTCGGCAATGGCAAGCCGCTCGACCAGTTCAAGCATGGACTGGCAGGAGGCGTTGCCCGTGGCGCGGGCGCGGGTGAGCAACCGTTCGCAGACAGAGAGCAGGCCGTCGCCACCCTTGGCCTCGCTACGCCAGAGCATCGTCGCCTCGGCGAAGAGCGCGCTGATATCGCGGCCGAGGCCGGCCGTTTCGTAGAGCGCGCGCACTGCCGCCTCGCGGCCGTCGGAAAGGATCGAGCGGACGCGCCGTTCCGCCTGCCCCGAAAGATTGGTGATGGCCGCCGCGAAGAACTCGACGCGGCCGGTGCACAGCGCATGCATGAGGAAGACTGGCGTCAGGCGGCCGGCGATGCGCAGATGCTCGACGAGCGCCGGCATTTCGCCCGCTCCCACTTCGGCGGCCATGCCGATCGTCGCGACGTCGCAGGCCTCGCGCGTGATGCGCTCCACCCGGCTCGTGCCGACGGCGGCCTGGATCAGCCCGAAGCCGGCAAGCGCCGAGCCGATCTTCTCGACCAGCGCATGGCGGGCATCGCTCGGCAGGTCCGTCCGGTCGAGCAGGAGCGCGCGGATTTCCGCGTCGTGCCCGAGCCGGTCGGCAATACGCGTCAGACTGCGGCGGGAGATCGCCGCGCCCTCGTTTTCGAGAAGCGCCAGTATATCCGGCGCCGCGCCGACTTCCGCAAGCGCCGCCGAAACCGGCCGCGAGACGATGGCGCGGTGTGCGATCAGCGTGCGCGTCATGTCGCCGCCTTTTGCGGCAAGATCGACCAGATCGGCATCCGTCAGCACGGGCGAACACAGAATGACATGCGCGGCGATTTCCGGCTGGTCTTCCGCCAGCGGCAATACGACGGCGCGCGGCGCGTCCTCGCTCTCGGCAAGGGCCTCCGCCAGTGCGAGCCGCACCTTCGGCGCCGGGTCGTCGAGCAGGAAGATCATCGCCATCTCCGCCGCATGCCGGTCGTCCGGCGCGATGCGCGAGCGGCTATAGGCCCGCGCCAGCACGCTGGCGGCCTTCGCCCTGTCGGCTGCCCGCGCGGTCTCGACCCAACGGAGAAATGCATGAACGATCAATGGACGCCCCAAACGCCTGTATACGCTACGGAGGCCAAGGTATCGCCAAAGTGTTTAAGATTGGTTCACCATATCCATTAACCGGACGGTGATCCGCCGCCTCGTCGTTGGAGATTGGACAAAATCTTGCCGGCCGCGGATCGAAGACGGCGATCATGTCCATGCCGATGCCGTGTGCACGGTCTTGCGCTCGCTTGCGGTGCGGGCGAAAGCCCGGAACCGTTCAGGGGCCGACTCGAAGGATTTCTTCAGGCGTCCAGCATTTCCCGCACGGCTTCGGCGAGCTGTTTCAGCGAGAACGGCTTCGGCAGGAATCCGAACTTGGCGTCGGCGGGCAGGTTGCGGGCGAAGGCATCCTCGGCGTAGCCGGAGACGAAGATGAACTTCATGTCCGGATAGGATTTGCGTAGTTCCCGCAACAGCGACGGGCCGTCCATTTCCGGCATGACGACGTCGGAGACGACGATGTCGACCGCGCCGTTCAGCTCTTCCATGATGTCGAGCGCCTCGACACCCGAGCCCGCCTCATGCACCGTGTAGCCGCGCGTTTCCAGCATGCGCTTGCCGCCGCGGCGCACCGCCTCCTCGTCCTCGACGAGAAGGACGACGGCCGAGCCGCCGGTGAGGTCGCGCGGTTCCTTTTCCGGCGCCTGCGCGACGGCCGCGGGCTGCTGCTCGCCGGCCTGCGCGGTCGCGGCGGTCTCGGCAGCCGGCACGGCCTCTTCGGTATGGCGCGGCATGAGGATGCGGAAGGTTGTGCCCTTGCCGACTTCGGAATCGAGATAGATGTAGCCACCGGACTGCTTGACGATGCCATAGACCATCGACAGGCCGAGGCCGGTGCCCTTGCCGACTTCCTTGGTGGTGAAGAAGGGCTCGAAGATCTTGTCGATGATCTCGGGCGGAATGCCGGTGCCCTGGTCGGCGACTTCGACTTCCACATAATCGCCGGGCGGCAGGTCGCGCAGGTTTCGTGCCGCGGCCTCCTCGGCCTCGACATTGCGCGTGCGGAAGGTGATCGTGCCGCCTTCCGGCATGGCGTCGCGCGCATTGACGGCAAGGTTGATCAATACCTGTTCGAACTGGCCGAGATCCGTCTTCACCGGCCACAGGTCCCGGCCGTATTCGACGTCGATCTTGACATTGGTGCCGGTCATCCGGTCGACGAGCATGCGCAGGTCGCCGATGACGTCCGTGAGGTTCAGGACGGTCGGGCGCATCGTCTGCTTGCGCGAGAAGGCGAGAAGCTGGCGCACGAGCACGGCGGCGCGGTTGGCGTTGCGCTTGATCTCCATGAGATCGGCGAAGCTCGCATCGGACGGGCGCGCGGACAGCAGCAGGTGGTCGGAGGACAGCAGGATCGCCGTCAGCACGTTGTTGAAGTCGTGCGCGATGCCGCCGGCGAGCGTGCCGACCGCGTTCATCTTCTGCGTCTGCGCCATCTGCGTCTCGAGCGCCTTCTGCTCGGTGATCTCGACGGCATAGACTATGGCGGCCTCTTCCGGCGCCTCGTCGCTCTGGTCGATGACGGCGTTCACATAGAAGCGGAAATGCCGGCCGTCGTCGCCGGGATGCAGCGAATCGAGCGGCGGAATGTCGCCCTGCCGGTCCCTTGCCGCATCGAGCGCCGATTGCAGGCGCAGGCGGTCCGTCTCGTGCACGATGGTCTCGAGCTTGGCGCCGCGGTCGATATCGTCGCGCGAGACGACGCCTGAGAAAAGCTTGAGGAAGGGCGCATTGGTGCGCAGGATGCGCCCGTCGCCGTCCACCGAGGCGATCGCCATCGGCGTGTTGTTGAAGAAGCGCGTGAAGCGCATCGAGGCGATGGAGGCGGACTGGTCGTTCTGGCTCCCCTCCTCGCGCGCCAGCACGATGGTGCGGCTCTCGCCCGGCGCGCCGTCGCGCATGGAGGAGACGCGGTGCACGATGCGCACCGGCAGGCTCTGGCCGTTGGTCTTGCGCAGGTCGAGGTCGAGCGTCTCGGTGCGCTTGAGGCCCGGCTCGGCCTGCACGGACTGGATGAGCGCTAGCCCCTCGCCCGCCACCACGTCGGCGATGGAAAGCGAGCCCGGATGGAACTTCGTCAGGTCAATGCCGAGCCATTCGGCGAGCGTGGCGTTGAGATAGACGATCTCGCCCTTGCGGCCGGCGGAGAAGAAGCCGGCCGGCGCGTGGTCGAGATAGTCGATGGCGTTCTGCAATTCCTTGAAGAAGCGCTCCTGGTCGTCCCGCTCGGAGGTGATGTCGGAAATCTGCCAGATGTAGAGCGGCTGGCGGGCATTGCCGGAATTCGGCAGGACGCGCGCCTTGAGGCGATACCAATGGGCACCCGAACCGTTGGCGGAAGACGGGTTGAGCGCCTTCTGGACGCGGAACTCCTCCGCCCCTTCCTTGCCCTCGTGCAGGCCGTTCGTCAGGCGGTAGACCGCTTCGGTGGCGTCGCGGTTGCGCGACAGCAGCGTTTCCAGTGTCTGCACTTCCGCTTCGCCCTTCGCCCCCGTCAGCGCGCCATAGGCGGCGTTGGCATAAACGATGCGACCCTTGCGGTCGGTGACGACCGTGCCGTCCGGATGCGAATCGACGAAGGCGCGCGCAAGCCCGTCCGAACCGTTCGCCTGCGGCATGATCTCGATGAAGCCGATCAGCGCGGAAACGACGAAGAAGATGCCGGCCATGGCGAGCACGCCGAGGACGCCGAGCACGATCTCGTTGTCGAGCTGGTTCTTGAAGAGGATGAAGGCCCCGGCGGACGCCGCCAGGACGACCGCGAGCAGCACGATGCGCAGCACCACCGCCGGCCGCAGGCCGCGGTCCACGATCGGCACATTGTCCTCGCCCGGCCGCTTCATCGTCGTCATCAATCCCTCGTCTGCAACTGTCCGGCCTTGCGCTGTGGCCGGACCCGATGCCAGAATCATGTTTATCCGCCCGAGGGAAGCGCAAAAAGCCGCCCGAGGGAAGCAAGGCGGCGAATTCACAGGGAATATTCGAGGCCTTACCCTCGCAATTTCCGCATGCTGCCATAGTTGGGCGGCGATGACAGCGGCAATAGGTGCTGGACAAGCGGCGTGCCGCGCTTGTACGAGCCCGTAAAAAGCCGTCAAATGCTGTCAGTTTGACGAAGCAACCCGTCCACCGAGGAGTGACTGCGCCATGCCCCAGGAAATCCTAGCAGAGAACGGCATGAAATTCGCCATTGCCGCGGCGGTGGTGCTGCTGGGCCTTCTCTGCCTCGCGCTGGTGCTGTGGATCATCCGCGGCCGGCCCTCCTCGCCGTTCATTCGCGGCGGGCGCAACCGGACGCCGCGCCTTGCCGTCTTGGACGCCGCTGCGATCGACACGCGCCGCCGCCTCGTGCTGGTGCGCCGCGACGATGTCGAGCATCTCGTCATGATCGGCGGCCCGACGGATATCGTCATCGAATCCCGCATCGTCTCCGCCGCTGCCGAAGCGGCCCCGACCGCTGAAAAGCCGGTCGAGAAGGCCCTGCGCGCCGAGCCCTCGCCCGCCGTGCAGGAGGCAATCGCCAAGACCGCCGAGACCCCGTTTGCCGCCCGCTCCGCCACAGCGGGCGTGGCCGCCGGAACTATTCCCCTCGCCGCCGAGCGCCAGCCGGCCGCGCTGCCGGAAGGCGTCTCGGCCATGAGCAAGGTACTCTATTCCGGCGACGAGGATGCCGCCGTCCGCGCCCTGCCCGCGCGTCCCGCCCAGCAGCCGGCCGCCGTCGCGCAGCAGGCGCAGACCGGCGCGCAGCAGCGCGCGCCCGAGCGCCGCGTCGAGGAGATGCTGGAGCAGAATCGCCAGCGCGTGCTGTCACCGCAGACGGCTGCCACGGTCGCCCAGACCGTGCAGCGCCCCGTCACCAGCGCGGCGATCACCAACCCGACGGCGAGCGCCGCCGACAATCCGGCGCTGGTGAGCGAATTCGAAAAGATCCTCGAAGCGGAAATGGCGAACAATGCCGCTGCCGCGGCGGCCGTTCCGGCCCGCACCGTCACCCAGCCGACGACCAATCCCACGCAGACCGCGGCGATGATCGGCCAGGGCCAGTCCGCCGCCAAGAGCCGCGAGGAGACGGAAGCGGAAATGGCCCGCCTGCTCGGTGAGATCGCCGCGAACCGCAAGGCCTGATCTTCCGGCCCGACAAGGGAAGCGAGGCGTGAAGGATCACGCCTCCGGCGTGTGACAAACCGCTTCGATATTGTGCCCGTCGGGACCGATGACGAATGCCGCGTAATAGTTCGCATGGTAGCGGGGACGCAGGCCCGGAGCACCATTGTCCTTGCCGCCTGCTTCCAGAGCGGCACGGTAGAAGGCATCCACCTGTTCCCGGCGCTCGGCGACGAATGCAAGGTGAAGATGCGCCGGCTTCTCCTCTGTCCGGTAAAGACACAGCGACACCTTGCCGTCAGAACTCATCTCGACGCCATAGGTCGGCGTTCCTTCCGAGACGACGGCCACGCCGAGCAGCGCGAGCGCCTTGAGAAAGAAGGCCTTGCTCGCCTCATAGTCGCTGACGCCGAATTTCACATGATCGAACATGGTTCCTCCTGAAGCCCGGGCAGCGCTGGCTAGGGTTCGAAAACCGGAAACCAAAAAGCCGCCGGGATATCCGCGGCGGCTTTTGGCAGTCTTCCCGATGTCACGCGGTCCGAAAACCGCCTGCACCGGACAATGTCCGGTGTCCGATCCTTGCCGGCGCGGCCTGCGAGCCTCCTCAGGCCCGCAGGAAACGCCTACTCGTCGCGATACACCTTCTCCCGACGCTCATGGCGCTCCTGCGCCTCGATCGACAGCGTTGCGATCGGACGGGCGTCGAGACGCTTGAGGCCGATCGGTTCGCCGGTTTCCTCGCAATAGCCGTAGGTGCCTTCGTCGAGACGCTGGAGCGCCGCATCGATCTTGGAGATCAGCTTGCGCTGGCGGTCGCGAGCGCGAAGTTCGATGGCACGGTCGGTTTCCGAGGATGCCCGGTCCGCGAGGTCCGGGTGGTTGGCGCTTTCTTCCGCCAGATGATCGAGGGTTTCGCGCGCTTCGCGCAGGATATCGTTTTTCCAGGCGTTCAACTTCGCTCGAAAGTAGGCGCGCTGGTTTGCATTCATGAATTCCTCGCCCTCATCGAGGACGAAATTGCTAAGATCGATCTTCTCACTCAACGCGATTCTCCTGAAGAACATCTCAAGGCGCGCTGTATATCCCCACGGGTAACGCGATTCAAGCCTGCCGGGACTTACCCACGGTTTTCGCGCGTGCCTCTATTTTAAACCCTGCCAGACTAATATTTCATCAAGATTACAACGGGATGGGGAAAACGTCCCCGAATCGGCCCCAAATTTGCTTGCCGCTTGACACGAAAAGGTGTCCCCAGAATGGGCCAAGCGCCATCCCTGCCGTGAATTTAAGCACAGAATTCTTGCCATGCTGGCAACGGCGCAAAACCGGTTGATCTTTCCGGCAAGGAAAGACATGAAGTCTGAAGACGGCATCGATCCTGCCGCAGGCGGATGGAGGACAGACTTGGCATCTCTCGGCACGCCGGCCTTCCGGCTCTATATCCTTCGCCACGCCCGCGCCGCCTGGGCCCAGCCCGGCCAGTCGGATTTCGACCGGGCGCTCGACGACGACGGCTTCGCCGAAGCCGAGGTGATCGCCGAGGAAGCGGCCGACCAGGGCTACCGGCCGGACCTCATCATCTCCTCGACCGCCGTGCGCTGCCGCCAGACGGCGGAACCGTTCCACCGCGCCGTCAGCGAGGAGCTTTCCATAGACTATGTCGACACGCTCTATTCCGGCACGATCGACGCCTATGCGGAGCTCGCCTTCGCGAACCGGCGGGAAAGCGCCGTGATGGTCGTCGGCCACAATCCGATGATCGAGGAATTCTTCCACCGCCTCGTCGGCAAGGAGATCGCCGAGACCGCCGCGCCCTTCGGCTATCCGACGGCAGGCCTCGCCATCCTCGATTTCGACCGGCGCCCGACGGAAGAGGATTACACGGGCGCCTGCCTTGCCGGCTTCATGGCGCCGCGTCCGGCCCATTGACGAAACGGCGCCGCCTCTTTTCCTGCCGGATTTCGTTTCCTATATCGCCCTCGATGCTGGAAAGAGACCTTGCCGCCTAGCCTGACCACCTTCACCGACGAAGCCCGGCTCGCGCTCGATGCGCTCACCGGCCGCGCCACCAATCTCGTCAGCCCGTCGATCCGGCTGGGCGTGACGGGCCTTTCGCGCGCCGGCAAGACGGTCTTCATCTCCTCCCTCGTGCATAATCTCCTGAACGGCGGCCGCCTGCCGCTGTTCGAGGCCGGCCGCTCCGGCCGCGTCTCGAAGATCCGGCTGGAGCCGCAGCCGGACGATGCCGTGCCGCGCTTCCAGTACGAGGACCATATCCGCGCGCTCGTCGCCGACCGCCTCTGGCCGGACTCGACCCGCGCCATCTCGCAGCTCCGCATCACGCTGGATTATGAGAGCGCCTCCGGCTGGGGCCGCCTGTTCTCGCCCGGCAAGCTCTCCATCGACATCGTCGACTATCCCGGCGAATGGCTGCTGGACCTGCCGCTGCTGGCGCAGGATTTCCGCACCTTCAGCCGGAACACCGTCGCACTCGCGCAGTCCGGCATCCGCGCCGAGCTTGCCCGCGACTGGCTGGCGCTTTCCGGCACGGTCGATCCCGCCGCCCATGCGGAAGAGGCCACCGCGCGGGCGCTCGCCGAAGCCTTCACCGCCTATCTGAAAGCCTGCAAGTCCGACGAGCGCTCGCTTTCCACCCTGCCGCCCGGCCGCTTCCTGATGCCGGGGGACCTCGAAGGCTCGCCCGCGCTTACCTTCGCTCCCTTGCCGAACCTTGCGGCGGGCAGTCCCGCCAGGGGCTCGCTGCATGCGATGATGGAGCGCCGCTACGAGGCCTATAAGGCCCATGTCGTGCGCCCCTTCTTCCGCGAGCATTTCGCCCGCCTCGACCGACAGATCGTGCTGATCGACGCGCTTCAGGCGATCAATCGCGGCACTGAAGCCGTCCACGACCTGGAGCGGGCGCTCGGCGACGTGCTCGACTGCTTCCGCGCCGGCACCAACAGCTTCCTCTCCTCCTTCGTCACGCGCCGCATCGACCGCATCGTCATCGCCGCCACCAAGGCCGACCACCTGCATCATGAGAGCCATCCGCGGCTGGAGGCCATCACCCGCCGGCTCGTCGAGCGCGCCATCGAGCGCATCGGCATGAGCGGCGCGGGCATCGAGGTCATGGCGCTCGCCTCCGTGCGCGCCACCCGCGAGGCGACCGTCAAGCACGATGGCGAGGACCTGCCGGTCATCGTCGGCGTGCCGATGGCGGGCGAGAGGATCGATGGCGAGGTCTTCGACGGCGAACGGAAAACAGCGATATTTCCCGGGGACTTGCCGAAGGATCCGGATTCACTTTTTCAAGCGCTTGAATCGTCCGCTGAAGGCGAAGCGCCGCATCTTCTCAATTTCGTCCGCTTCCGCCCGCCGCATATCGAGGAGACCGGCGGCGGCCTGAAACTGTCGGTGCCGCATATCCGCCTCGACCGGGCGCTGCAATATCTCATCGGAGACCGGCTCGCATGACAGACCGTCCGCGCAGGCCCGCCGCCTTCTCGCTTCCGCCCGCCGCCACGGCGAAGGAACCGGAGCGCAGCAAGCCCCGCACGCCCGCCGCCTTCGACGATGCCGTGACGCTGACGCCGGACGCGGACGATCCCTTCATCGCCACGACGGCCGACCTGCCCGAGCTGACGCCGCCTGTCGCGACGCCCCGCCCGCGCCGCCTGACGCTCGGCCGCATCGCCTTCGGCGCGCTCGGCCTCCTCGTCTCGCTCGCCGTCGGCCTCTGGGTGGATGCGCTGATCCGCGATCTCTTCACCCGCAACGACTGGCTCGGCTATCTCGCGGTCGCCGCCGCCGCCGTCGCCGTGCTCGCTCTTCTCGGCGTGGTGCTGCGCGAGCTCATCGGACTGCGCCGGCTCGCCGCCGTGCAGGACCTCAAGCACGATATCCTCGAAGCCGCCGCCTCCCCGACGCCGTCGGTCGGCCGCGCCATCGTCTCCCGCCTCGTCCATCTTCTCGCCGCCCGGCCGCAGACGGCCCGGGGGCGTGCAAGGCTCGCCGAGACCGAGGGCGAGATCATCGACGCCGCCCATCTCGTCGACCTTGCCGAGCGGGAGCTGATGGCCCCGCTCGACCGCGAGGCGCGGGCATTGATCCTCGGCGCCGCCAAGCGCGTCTCCATCGTCACCGCCGTCAGCCCGCGCGCGCTGGTCGACCTCGGCTATGTCGTCTACGAAAGCAGCCGGCTGGTGCGCGGCATGGCGGAACTCTATGGCGGAAGGCCGGGCAAGATCGGCATGCTGCGCCTGATGCGCGACGTCATCGCCCACCTCGCCGTCACCGGCTCCATCGCCATGGGCGACAGTCTCGTCCAGCAGGTGCTCGGCCACGGCATCGCCTCCAAGCTCTCAGCCCGGCTCGGCGAAGGCGTCATCAACGGCCTGATGACGGCGCGAATCGGCATCGCCGCCATGGACCTCTGCCGGCCCATGCCCTTCCGGGCGCTGAAGCGGCCCGGCATCGGCGATTTCATCGGCGACCTGACGCCGGGAACCGGGAGCAGCCGCCGCGACGAGGCGTGACCGGACTGCAACACCCCGGTTTTCAGGGCCTCGGCCATCATCAAATACGAATGGACAGGGCGGCGGGAAACCGTCCATTAACCATTTTCGCGCAAATCTCCTCTCACCAGAGCAGGCCAGATGGCCGTCGCCCATCAAGGATCGTTCATGTACTCGCGCACCTCTTTGATCGCCCGCGTCTCCGTAGCGGCCATTCTCGCAACCACCGCCTTCGCCCTTCCGGCCGCCGCCGGCTCGCGCGACAAGGCATTCTTCCAGCAGGTCGCGGGCAACTGGCAGGGCAGCGGCGAAATCGTCGCCGGCAAGTACAAGGGCACCAAGTTCAGCTGCGACCTCACCGGCGACACCGCCGTCGCGAAGGATGCCGGCATCCAGCTCGACGGCTTCTGCCGCGTCGGCGTGTTCAAGCAGCCGATGTCCGCGCTGATCACCAAGGCGGGCGCCACCTACAAGGGCAAGTTCCTCGACGGCGCGAACGGCAAGGGCCTCGACATCACCTCCGGCCAGGTCGCCGGCAACAAGGTCGTCGTCGGCATCAACCGCCAGAAGCTCAACGGCGCGATGATCGCGCGGCTGGAGAGCGACAACAAGATGAACATCACCATCTCGGTGAAGGTCGAGAACAAGATGGTTCCGGTCATCGGCCTGTCGCTCGACCGCAGCCTCGACGACATCGCCGTCGGCTCGATCAAGTAAGGCTCAGGCCTTCCACCAGTCCGGGCCGGCGCTCGCCGGCTCGATCCCCGCGACATCCGCATCCTTCAGCCACGCCTCGACGGTCCGTCCCTCGACATTGAGCGTTGGCGCGACATCCGCCAGCGGCATCAGCACGAAGCCGCGCGCCGTCATGCGCGGATGCGGCAGTTCCAGCCGGCCGCCGGCCTGCGACACGCCCTCATAGGTCAGGACATCGATATCGATGGTGCGCGGTCCCCAGCGCTCCTTGCGCTCGCGCTTCATGTCGCGCTCGATGCCGAGACAGGCGTCGAGAAGCGCTTCCGGGGCAAGCATCGTCTCCACCAGCGCGCAGGCATTGAAGAACCAGTCCTGGTCCGTCTTGCCCCATGGCGGCGTGCGGTAGAGCCGCGACACGGCGACGACGCGGCAGTCCGGCCGCGCATCGAGCATGCGCAGCGCCTTCGCCATCGATCGCACCGGATCGCCGATATTGCCGCCGAGGCCGAGCGTCGCCCGGCGGAAGGGCTCAGACGACATGATCGACCGTCACCTGGACATAATCGAGCACGCCGGGCACCGGCGCGTTCGGCTTGCGCACGGTGATGCGCGCGCGGGAAATCTGCGGGAAGCGCGCACAGAGAACGGTGGCGATCTCCTGCGCCAGCGCCTCGATGAGGTAGCGCCGCTGGCCGGTGACGATCTTCTCGATCTCCTGGAAGGCGACGCCGTAGTCGACGGTCGATTCGATCGCATCGTCGGAAAGCGGGCGCAGCGGCCGCACGTCCAGCTCGGCATCGACGAAGAAGCGCTGCCCCAGGAATTCCTCGGCATCGTGCAGGCCGTGGCGGGCGAAGAAGGCGCAGTTCTTGAGCGTGATCGTATAAGTCGTGGTCATGGTCTATCCTGTCCGGTTGGCTCTCCGGCGCGCGCCTCGCGCGCCTTCACCTTGCGCCCTGCGTCGAGCATAGCATCCGCCATGGCAAGCGCATCCCTGTTGATTGCGACATCGTGCACCCTGAAGACCGCCGCGCCGGCGACACGCAGCAGCGCCGTCGTCGCGGCCGTGCCCGCATCCCGCTCCGCCGCCTCGCGGCCGGTAACCGCACCGACGAAGCGCTTTCGCGACGTGCCGGCGAGAATGGGCAGTTCGAAACCGAAAAGCGCGCCGAAACGCGCCATGAGCTCGATATTCTCGTCTGTATCCTTGGCAAAGCCGAATCCGGGGTCGAGCACCATGGCCTCGCGGGCGACACCAGCCTCCCGCGCGATCTCCAGCGAACGGCCGAGGAAGAGATACTGGTCCTCCACGACGTCGGGAAGCTTCTGCCGGTCGCGGCCGGTATGCATGATGCAGAGCCCTGCCCCGGTCTCGGCCGCCACGCGCGCGATATCGGGCTCGCGCTGCAGCCCGTGCACGTCGTTGACGATATGAGCGCCGGCGGCAACGGCGAGCCGGGCGGTTTCGGCGCGGTAGGTATCGACGGAGAGAATGGCGTCCGTGGTGCCGGCAAGCGCCTCGATGACGGGCAGGATCCGGTCCTGCTCCTCGGCGGCCGTCACCGTCGCGGCGCCGGGCCGGGTCGATTCCCCGCCGATGTCGACGATTTCGGCGCCCTGCTCCAGACAGAGGATCGCCTGCGCCACCGCGGCATCCGCGCTGTCGAACCTTCCGCCGTCGGAAAAGGAATCGGGGGTAACGTTGACGATCGCCATCAGAATGCCACGCGGGCCGAGTTCCAGATGCCGACCGTGCGCAAGCGCCCAGCGGAAGGGTTCGAACGGCGAGAACATGGCGGTTTCCTCCCGCGATTAACCAGTGCCCTGAAAGGGTGTTGCGCTCGCCGAGCCTATGCCCCAAGCTTAAAGGAAGTTCAACCGGTTCAGCGTATCGAGCCGGCACACCATCGGGCGGATCCGGTGGCGAAAGGAATGCTGAACCGAAATGAAGACCATCGCCCCCCTGATGGCCGTTGCCGCCCTCGCCTGCCTCGCCCTCCAGCCGGCCCGCGCCGAGACGATCACCTCCAAGTCCTTCGCCTATTTTTCCGTCGGCGGGCGCACGGCCGCCGAACTCGACGAAGAATTGTCGAAGCGCGGCCCCGTCATGAAGCACAGCGGTTCGCGCCATCCCGGCGCCACGCGGATCAAGTGGGGCGGCTCCGTCACCTATGTGCGGCGCGGGGACCGCTGCGCGGTGGGCAATGCCAGGGTCACGCTCTCCACCCAGATCATCCTGCCCCGCTGGAAGAACCGCAAGCGCGCGACGCCGTCGCTCGCCCTCATCTGGGACACGCTTTCCGCCGACATCCGCCGCCATGAGGAACGCCACGCCGAAATCGCCCGGAACCACGCCCGCGACCTGGAGCGCACCCTCAAGCGCCTGCCGCCGGAAGCAAGCTGCGAGCGCATGCAGGCGCGGGTCGACCGGGTGACCGCCGATGCCGTCGCAAAGCACGACGCCGACCAGGCGCGCTTCGACCGCATCGAGTCGAAGAACTTCAACGACCGCATGATGCGCCTGCTCACGCACCGCCTCAACAACGGCAAGTGAGTAAAGGCCGCAGGGCCTTGCATGTATTTCCCGAAAAATTCCCAGTGCAACCGGAACGGATCAAGCCGAGAGCGGCGCGTCCTGCACAAAATCAGTGGTGAATTTTAGCGATAGCGCAATTCTGCAAATCACCTTATCGTCATTCCAACAGCGATCGGGAAGTTTCTCTTGCTTTCCAACGCAGCATGAATTGGTTTTGACAGGTTCTCCTGGCGCATCCCTATCGAAGCAGCAGGTGTTCTCCTCCCTCTCCTGACTGCGATGCGCCCTCCTGGCCTCGCTCGTCCCTGGTGACCGGCGAGGCATTTTTTTGCCCATCTATTCTTGGGAAAGAACAGACCTCACCCGTTCTCTGCTTCACGCGCGAAGAAGAGCGGCAAGGTTTCTATCTGGGGGATGATGTCAGGCCTGGCGTTCCGGCACGTGGACGACGAGCCCGTCGAGCGCATCCGACATCTTGATCTGACAGGAAAGCCGCGAGGTCGGGCGGACATCGTAGGCGAAGTCCAGCATGTCCTCTTCCATCGCTTCCGGCGGGCCGACGACGGCGCTCCAGGCATCGTCGACATAGACATGGCAGGTCGCGCAGGCGCAGGCGCCGCCGCATTCCGCCTCGATGCCCGGCACGGAATTGCGCACGGCATTTTCCATCACCGTGGAACCGTTGGCGACATCCAGTTCGTGACGCGTGCCGTCGAAGGCGACGATGGTGAGTTTGCTCATGATGACTTCCGGATCCTGTAGGCTGCCCGGTGCGGGCACGTGACTGGACGGCAGAGAGGGTGCGCGCCGCCGGTTTTCCGGCGGCTGTTTCCAACAAAACCTGTCACCAGTCAACATAGTGCGCCGCATCCGGGACTTTAAGGACCCGGCGCCGCGCGGCTGCCCTTGCGGCAGGGACTGCCGCTCAGCGGCAGAGTTTCAGGATGAAGTTTTCCGCCTCGACCACGGCCGCCGTAACATTCGCCAGTGCGACGGCATTTGCGGGATTGCGCTCCAGCGCTTCTGCGGCCGCGCCGACGATGGTGGCGCCGACGGACTGGGCCGAGCCCTTGAGGCGATGGGCGACGGCGGCGCGGGCGGGGCCCTGCGTTTCCGCGATCTCCTTCATGCTGGCGCGGGCCTGCCGTGCGAACATCTGCAGCACTTCCAGTTCCACGGCCTTGTCGCCCATGGTCTGTCGGGCAAGGTGTACCAGATCGATCGGCCGTCCATTCGGGGGACACATGCCGCCCGGATTGTCGGGCGCCTCGAATGCGATGTTGAGCGCTGCCATTGCCAATATCCTTATATACGCTACGTACGCTTGTTTCGTTGTGATGCACGCAGATGCCGGCGGGTGGCACGGGCGTTTTCCGCCCTTCCGCACCGTTCGCCCGGCAATTCATTCTGCGCGGCCGGCGCGCCTATCCGATTAAAAGGCGGCGCAAAATGGGCATGAATCGCAAACTATGGTTAACGGCTGAAAAATTGCCGTTTTCTCAAGTTTTCCATCGCGATACGGATTCGCCCGATTTTAACTTCCTGTTAAGTTTCGGGCGAAGGGAGATGGCAATGAATTGTGTGATACAGGCTAATGTGTCACTACGATACGACCGGGTAGTCCCGGTGGATAAACCGTGCGCGGAGATACACCCTTTCACCGTTTCGGTTTATCGAGCGAAGTTGGAATGAACGGCGGTCCGGACGCTGCTTGCCATGAGGGTTAGCAGCAAGACCGGCCACCACCCGGACGGTTGCAGTGCGCCTGAGCAGCGGCAGCGCGCATGAAGACCGATCCCGGACATGGTAACGAGGCGTAACCGCATGGCGACGAACAAGTCCATTGAGTCGATCGACGAAAAGGCCTTCCAGGCCCTCGAAGAAGCATTGAAGATCGACTTCGACGATCTGGCGCCGGAAACGCCCGCAAAGCAGGACGCCTCGGAGGCCCGCGTGTCGGAACCAGCAAGCCGCATTCCCAACAAGACACAGGAAAAGACGGCGGCCCAGCCGGCCGGCGCAGAGACCCCGCGCAACCTTTCTCCCGAGCCCGGCCCGAAGGCCCCGGTCTTCACGCCGGCCAATGACGGCTCGCGCAAGACGCCGGCCGCGATCCTGAAGTCGCTCGACATGCGCTCCTCGCGCGGGCCGCTGCGCATGGCGGTGCTTGCCTCCATCCTCTGGGTCATCGGCGGCCTCGGCGTCGCAAACCTTCTTTATGCGCCGCAAATCTGGCAGATCCGTTCGGTCGCCGACCTCGTCGCCCTGCCTGGCGCCATCGGCATGATCGTCGCCATCGTCATGCCGATCATGCTCTTCTTCGCCTTCGCCATCATGATCGCGCGCGCCCATGAGCTGCGCAGCGCCGCCCGCTCGATGGCCGAGGTCGCCCTTCGCCTGTCCGAGCCGGAAACGGTCGCCACCGACCGCATCATGTCCGTCGGCCAGGCCGTCCGCCGCGAAGTCTCGGCGATGAACGAAGGCATCGAGCGCACCATCGCCCGCGCGACCGAGCTCGAAACCCTCGTGCATTCCGAAGTCAACGCGCTCGAGCGCAGCTATTCCGACAATGAAATGCGCGTGCGCACGCTCGTGCAGGAACTCGGCTCCGAGCGCGAGGCGATCGTCAGCCATGCCGAGCGCATCCGCTCCTCGATCTCCGGCGCGCATGAGCAGCTGAAAGACGAGCTCGCCAGCGCCGGCGAAAGCATCACAGCGCGCATCGCGACGTCGGGCGAGGCCTTCGCCTCGATGCTCGACACTCGCGCCGCCATGCTGATGGAAAAGTCCGACAGTGCGACGCAGACCATCGGCGCCATGCTTTCGGCCCGCACCGACAGCCTGCTCTCCACGCTCAGCTCCTCCGGCCTTGCGCTCGCCAACGAGTTCGACAGCCGCCTCGACCAGCTGACGGCGAGCCTCGATTCCCGCGGCCGCGACCTGCTGCAGCAGTTCGAGACGCGCGCCTCCTCGCTCGACACCAACACCGAGAAGCTGAACGCCGCCCTCAACGAGCGCGCCGAGCAGCTCCACGAAACGCTGATCGCCCGCACCCGCGAGATCAGCGAAAGCCTCTCCATCGGCCAGCAGGCCGTGACGGGCGGCCTCGACCACGTTCTCCAGTCGATGAACGCCGCGCTGGACGAAAAGGGTGCGCAGTTCCGCCAGAGCCTCAAGAACGCCGCCGACGACACGGTCATGGACCTCGACCTGCGCACCGGCTTCTTCGACGAGCGCATGCAGGCGACGGTCGGCCAGATCGCCAGCGCCTTCGACCAGCGCGTCGAGGAATTCGCGAACGCCTTCGACCAGCGCGCCGGCTCGCTCGATTCCAAGCTGATGGAGAGCCTTGCCCGCATCAACGAGACGGTCGCCAGCGGCCACGATTCCATCGACGGCATCCTCACCTCCAGCATCGAGCGCCTCGGCAACACGCTCACCGACCAGTCCTTCGCGCTGGCGACCACCCTCGCCACCAGCCAGGAAGTCATCGAGCACGCTGTTTCCGGCCATGCCGAATCCATCGGCAATGCCGTCGGCGGCGCGCATGAGCGCATGAGCGCGATCCTCTCCGAAAAGTCCGCGACGCTGCTCGGCGGCCTCGCCGACGTGCAGAACCGCATCGAGACCGGCTTCGGCGCCCGCGCCGACGCGCTGGCCGAAAGCATTTCGGGCAGCGAGCGCCGCCTGACGGACGCACTGGATTCGCGCGGCACCACCATCGCCAGCGACATCCACGCCGCCCAGACCCGCATGGAAGAGGCGCTCAGCGCCCGCGCCAACGCGCTGGTCGAAAGCATCTCGGGCAGCGAGCGCCGGCTGACGGACGCCCTCGACACCCGCGGCGCGACCATTGCCGGCGGTATCGAGGCCGCGCAGGCCCGCATGGAAGACGCGCTCGGCGCCCGCGCCGACGAGATCACCTCGACCATCGCGGCAAGCCACAACCGCATCGACAACGCGCTCACCGAGCGCACGGCCGCCCTCTCCTCCATGCTGAACGAGACCGGAAGCCAGCTCGAGCAGTCGGTGGGTTCGGCCGCAAGCCGCGTCGAGACCGCGCTGACGGGCGCCGCTCGCCAGATCGACGAAGTCATCACCGGCCGCACGGCCAACCTCGCCTCGGTCCTTTCCAACAGCGCCGGCTCCATGCAATCCGCCATCGACGCGGCCGCCGACCGCGTGGAAACCGTCCTGACGGAAGGCAGCCAGCAGCTCGGCGGCGTCCTGCATGGCCAGGCGGCCGAGTTCGCCGACGCCTTCTCCGGCCGCGCCGCCGGAATCGCCGAAGCCCTGTCGGGCCGTGCCTCCGAACTCGCCGGCTCGCTCGTCTCCACCCACGAGCAGATCCGCACGACCCTCGACGACCGCATCAATGCGATCAATGTCGCGATCACCGAAGGCCGCAACCAGCTCACCGAGACGCTGAACGACCAGGCGACCTCCATCGGCACGTCCATCGCCACCAGCGCCGGCATGCTGGAAATGTCGCTGGAACAGCACGAGGAAACGCTGCGTCGCACCATCGACGGCAGCGCCGCCCTTCTCGACCAGCGCGTGCGCGAAAGCGCCGGCGCCGTCGCCGAGCGCCTCGGCGAGACCTCCTCGAAGATCGCCGAAGCAGCCCATGCCTTCGGTACGCGCATGGAGCAGACCGTCGACAGCGTCGCAAGCCGCTTCGATACGACGGGCAGCCGGCTGGAGGAAAACCTCGGCAAGCTTGAAGCCCGCATCGAACATAGCGTCGAGAATGTCTCCGGCATCGTCGACACGGCCGCCGCCCGGATTTCGGACACGCTGTCCGAGCGCCT
>Ga0153917_1000665_pt1 | contig 19418 bp, 16 predicted proteins | sample TSFL001MetaG_FD_104695 | JGI IMG/M metagenome (GOLD analysis project Ga0153917, IMG submission 104695) | Attine ant fungus gardens microbial communities from Florida, USA - TSFL001 MetaG | ecosystem: Host-associated > Fungi > Mycelium > Unclassified | place: USA: Florida, Paynes Creek Historic... | reverse complement strand
GGTCACCGACGGCCTGTTTATCGGATACAGCTACGACGGGGAAACGACGAAGCTGGCCAATTATACCAATGGCTCGCATGAGATCTTCCTCCGATTTGAATTGTTTAACAAGTACCGCCGCGTTTCATCGCCGCGCTTCTTCTAAAAAGAAAAGGAAATGAAAAAAGGATTATCATTATTGGCCCTTTCCTTATTGTTTTTAGGGAATGGCGCCGCTTATGCACAGGCCGGACTGAAGAGATCGGAAAAGGAATACAACCGTTGGGCCTATGCCGATGCGATGGAGATCTCGGAGAAGATCGTCAAACGGGGTTATGTGAACCAGGAGCTGTTGGAGAACCTGGGCAATACGTATTATTTCAATGGGCGTTATGCAGAAGCAGCGCCTTATTACGAGCGTTTGTTTACAGAGTTTTCCCAGGGGGATATTGCCTCGGAATACTACTACCGTTATGCACAGACCCTGCAGCATACGGGTCGTGAAGCAGAAGCAAAGTCGTATTACAGTAGCTTTGTGGCTAAAGCCGGCAGTTCAACACGTATAGCGGAAGTGCGCAAAAATGAAGCAGAGCTTCAGAAGCAGATCACGGCAAATTCAGGTCGTTACCGCCAGGTGGAAAACCTGGAATTGAACACGGCGTTTTCCGATTACGGGAGCTATGTGCATGATGGTATGTTGTACTTTACCAGTGCGCGTGATACGGGTAGTTTTTCCAAGCGTGTACATACCTGGACGGGAGCTGCCTTTACAAGCCTTTACGGTTACAACCTTGATGCGGAAAAGGGCAAAGAGCAGGTGCGTCGCATAAAGGGAAGTGTAAAGGGACGATTCAACGAATCGTCAGCTGTTGTGACCTCTGACGGGCAAACGATGTATTTTACGGCGAACAATGTTTCGGGTAAAGTGCGTAAATATGATGCAGGGAAGAATACACGTTTAAAGCTTTATCGTGCAGAATTAAAGAACGGTAAATGGGAGCATGTGACGGAGCTGCCTTTTAACGGCGACGATTTCAGTACGGCCCATCCTGCTTTAAGCAAAGATGGTCATACGCTTTATTTTTCCAGTGACAGACCGGGAGGTTATGGAGCTTCGGACCTTTGGAAAGTGAGCATAAATGGAGGAGGATACGGCACTCCGCAAAACCTGGGTCCAGGTATCAATACCGAAGGGCGTGAAACGTTTCCGTATATCAACAGTAACGACGAACTGTATTTCTCGAGCGATGGCCGTGTAGGTTTAGGCGGACTTGATGTTTACGGCGTGAAAATCAAGGAAGACGGAGGATTCTTTGAAGTTCAGAATGTAGGATCCCCTGTGAATTCGAATGCAGATGATTTTGCATACTATATCGATTATAAAACCAAGGAAGGGTTCTTTTCCTCGAACCGTACCGGTGGAAAAGGAAACGACGATATCTATAGTTTTGTTGAAACCAGAGCGCTAAAATTAGGATGTGCTCAGGAATTGCTCATAACGGTAGTAGATGCCAAAACGCGTAACATCATTCCGGATGCATCGCTTACCCTGTACGACAACCTTTACAAGGAACTCGGAACCTCGGATAAGTACGCAAACAACGGGTATCGTTTTAATACGGAGTATACCTGTGGGGAAACATACCGTGTGAAAGTATCGAAGGACGGGTACATCACTAAGGAGGAAACAGTCATGTTAGACGCTGAATCTGGAGTGAGTGAAAGAACAATTGTTCTGGAACACAAAAAGGTAGAGGTGAAGAAAAATGATGATTTGTTCAAGGTATTAAAACTCAAGCCGATTTATTTTGATTACGATAAAGACAATATCCGACCTGATGCAGCAATAGAGTTGGCTAAGGTGGTGGAAGTATTAAAAGACTATCCGAGAATGAAGATCGATGTTCGTTCACATACGGACAGCCGCGGATCTGATAGCTACAACATGAAACTGTCTGAGCGCCGGGCGCGTTCAACAGGACAATGGATCATCGCACAGGGAATTGATGCCTCGCGTGTGACTTATAAAGGTTACGGAGAGACACAACTGGTGAACGGCTGCAAGAACGGAGTGAAATGCACGGATGAGCAGCATGAAGAAAACCGCAGGTCGGAATTCATCGTGTTAGAATTATAAGTAAACAGATTTGTATAAGAATCCTTCCTTTTATGGAAGGATTCTTTTTTATAAGTACAGGGATTCTTTTAGTATATTTAAGGAAAACGATCATCCCTTTTTAAGGGAAGATAAATGTAAAATGGAAGACAGGCTATTTCTGGCATGGAGCTTGTTAAGGGTAATCAAAAAATAATAAAGCTATGGATAAAATGAAACTACTGATGTTATTCCTAACCGTAAGTACGGCAGTATTTGCACAGGAAACAATTAAAATGCGGGTAAAGGATCAAAGGGTTTCCTGTACAGGTGTTGCCCCGATGGAATGTCTTGAGGTTAAAATCGGAAAAGATAAAGATTGGTCTTATTTTTACGATGAGATCGAAGGATTTGATTACGAACCCGGATATGTTTATAAACTAAAGGTGGAAAGAACGAAGAGAAAGGGTAACCTGCCTGCAGATGCATCTGTTTATACCTACAAGCTGAAAAAGATGGTGTGCAAGAAGAAGGTTAAAGCATCAGCATCCGGGACGAGACCTTATGTCGATAGAAAAATGGTGCTTACCCAAATCAACGGAAAAAATATTGCTACAGGAAATGTATACGTTACCATGAACAGTGCGACCGGTATGATGCAGGGAAAAAGCGGTTGTAACAGTTTTGGAGCATCTTATAAATTGGATAAGGACCGTATCCAGATCAGCAGAGGTATGGGAACTTTAATGGCCTGTGATGCCGAAAGTATGAAGCTTGAAAGTGATTTTCTAAAAGCACTCGAACAAGAAAAGTTTACTGTTGAAGTAAAAGGGAAAAACGTAATGTTTATCAACAGCAGCAAGAAAACGGTTTTTGTATTTGAAATACAGGACGAGAAAAGTATCTGGTCTTTTATTGACGGCAAAAAGTGGAAACTGATACAGATGGACCGTATAGGACAGGATTATGGAAAAGCCTACATAACATTTGACGTAAAAAATCATAAGGTATCCGGAAACGGAGGCTGTAATAATTTCTTCGGAACATTTACAACTGCTGATAACAACATCCGTTTTTCAGGTCTGGGATCAACAAGGATGGCCTGTATGAATGATGACAGTATGCGTACAGAAGGAAAAATAATGGAATACCTGTCTGATAAAACGGTTACTTATGATGTGGCCGACCAAACACTTAATTTTTATAAAGATGACCGACTGGTGTTAATGTATGGTCTTCTATCAGAATAAGCAAAATAAAAATCCGGATCTAAATCCGGATTTTTATTTTAAAAATTTGAAAACTCACTGACATACTGTTGGCAGTATGCTGAAATATCTTTGCTGTATAAACAATAAAATCCAACATTATGAATGCAAAACCAATCATCAGCAAAGACGAGTTGTTAAAGCACTGGCTGGGGCACAGAACCCTTACGAGAAGAACTATTGAAAAGTTTCCTGAAAAAGAGTTGTTTGAATTTACAATCGGGGGTATGCGTACTTTTGCCGATCTTATTAAAGAACTTTTATCCATTGCTGCTCCCGGGCTTGAAAGTATGGTTACCAAAGAAATCAAACCGTACAATCATGCGTTGCCGTTAACTACGAAGGCACAGCTTCTTGAACAATGGGATGCGGATACTCCGCGTATTATAGAATATTACGGACAGCTGACGGAAGAACAGTTTGCCGAAAACTTTAATCTGTTTGGCGAATATGAATTCCCTATCATCCACAACATTCTTTACTTTGTTGATAATGAAGTACACCACCGTGGACAGGGATTCGTTTACCTGAGAGCCCTGGGAATTGAACCTCCTTTTTTTTGGGAACGGTATTAATATAAAAAAGAGCCTTTAAGGCTCTTTTTTTAGTTTTAGGATTCCTTTTTCCAATAAGTCCGATATTTCCTCTCTTAGAGAAACCGGTTCCAGAATTTCCGCAAAATCTATGAACATCATAAACCATCTTACGAAATAGGACGGGTTTTGTTTGTATTGGAAATGCATAATTACCTGATCATTTTCTATTTCTTCTTTTTCAAATCCGAAAGCCGTCCGCTCCCAATGAAGATAGTGGGCATTTTTACGATCGGCTTTTATACGGATGGAAGTGTTTTTCTGTTTTTTTATAGATTCGCGTAAAGTTTCAGGATTTGCATGTTCCCTGGAAAAAGGTTGGGGCATCAGGGTGATCTTCTTAATCCTGTCGAGTCTGAAATTACGGTAATCCTGCCGAAGACAACAATAGGCAAATACATACCAATGGTCATGTTGCTGCATTACTCCTACAGCTTCTATGATACGGTGTTCTTCCTGAGTGCCACCAGGCTTGCAGTAAGTAATGGTAGCTTGTTGCTTTTTAAGAAGGGCATTGAGTAACAGGTCAAGAACGTTGGGTAAATAGGAACTTGTGGTGTTTTTCTGAATGAGAAGACGATCATGTAACTGGGTAAGGCGTTCCTTATCCTGAAATCTGTAAGCACTTTTTATCTTTATGAGCGCCGATTCAAACTGTTGTTTTATGAAGGAGGTTTCATGTTTCTCAATGATTTTTTCGGCCACCATAAGGCTCAGTACTTCCTCTTCGGTAAAAGGTCTGGATTGGATACGGAATCCTTCCATAAGGGTGTAGCCCATGCCGGCTTCAAACACGATGGGGATGCCCGCAGCCTCCAATGCTTTCAAATCGCGATAGATGGTGCGTTCACTTACCTGGAATCTTTTTTTCAGACTGTCAAGATTAACGTAGGATTTAGATTGCAGAAAGAAAAACAGATTGAGGATACGTTCAAATCGCGTGGTGATATCCATTCGAATGATTTAAATTAATGATGTAGTAAAAATATTAAATTAAGTTCTTTTATATGGAAAATGAGAAAAAAATGAAAATAGCTCGAATTGAAGAATTAAAAAACACAGAAAAAGCAGCATCGGAGCAGATTTTATGATATGTAGAAACATACAAGCTATTTAAGATGGGTCTAAAGGCAGGTTCAGAAGCAATGGACGCTGTTTTACTTCGTGGACCGTAAGCAGCTGAATTATAACGTAGATTTTAAAAGCATGAGGGGTTGATTTTCAGCAAAATGTGAAGACGTACTGCAACCTGGATTTGTACAGAATTTATATAGGCTCAGCTACTACTATGCAATTTTTTTGGAACGGTCTTACCCATTTTGTACAAAAAAAGCTAACTTTAAAACAGTTTAAAAATAGGATATGGTAAAAAGAAAGGCTGTTTTAAAGAATAACGTATACATGAAGTATTTTGTAGTTCTGCTTTTTACGACAAACATTTTCTGCTTTGCACAATCCCCGGAGTTCCATTACAAGACCAGAAATTCCCAAACATTCAGGATTCGTCCGGGTACGGAAAAGACCTTTCATTATGTGAGTATGGATAAGAAGGACATTGTAGAGAATACCTTGTTCAGTATTGATAATGAAACGAAGAAACTGGTCATCCCTGAGAACGGGTTTTATGAAATATCAGGGTCGTTCCGTTTCAATCCAAGTACAAGCAATATCAGGTACAACAGGGGAGGGCTGAACTTCGGGATTGTTGGGATTAATGCAGGAGTGGAACAATATGTGGCCGCGACCAGAAAATCTTTCGACAAGGACGATCAAGATGATTTTTCAATCATTGTCGTATATCCCACAATTGTTTATCTGCAGAAGGACGTTGTAGTAGCGCCTGCTATCAGTGCCGGTCTGATTGGAAATGTTTTACTGGGCTGCGAGCTGGGTTGCGGAAAACAGAAGTCATGTACCTCGTTTGAATGGAAAATAAAACGCATCAGTAATGAAGAAGGTCATCAGAAATATTATTAAAGGGTTGATCCTGTTTTTTTGTTTTGCAGGCAAGGCCCAGGAGCCGTCATTTTACATACGGAGTATCCGAAGTATCCATCTGGAGGATACGGCAGGTATACTGCAACCATTGAGGTTTAAAGAAGTAGATGTCGTATACAACAAAATTGTACAGATGTCCGCAGATAATATAACGGTTGGTTCTAATGGAACCTACGAAGTATCAGCCTTTGCCAATATTAATCCCGGTGTGATGGGAAGTTCTTCTAAAGACAGCATCCAGATGGAACTGTACCTCATTAAAAATTATAAGAAACCGGGAGAAACGATTTTGGGGTCCTCCAAATTCGGGTTCACATACGGGAATTTTGACGTGGCTTCCGGACTGCATATCGCTCCTGCTAAAGTACAGTTGTATTCCGGAGATGATCTGTCTCTTTATGTAAAGATCCTGCCAACAAGTACCATAGGAATCAATAAAAGTGCTAAATACGATCATGTGACCAAACCAACAGGAATGGATCAGATTGCAGGGATGAGAATCGTAAAAGTATCAGAGTAAAGGGGCGGAAAGTCTGCACAAAGAAGCAAAGGCGCGATAATACCATTTCTTGTTTTTCCACATTTCAACCGTGAAAATCCTGCTGTTCAAAACATCCTGTTCAAATTGTTGTGTCAGCTGCTGTGCAAGCGCCGGATCCAATACAAGTGCGGATAATTCGAAATTGATAATAAAACTGCGTGAATCGAGATTTGTGGTTCCTACATAGCTCAGCAACCCATCAATGCAGATGGTTTTGGCATGCATGAACCCTTTTTCATAAAGATATACGGTGAGCCCCCTTTCCATAAAAGGTTTGAGAAAGGACATGGTGGCAGCCTGTACAATAGCGGAATCGCCAACCGAAGGAATCATGAGAGAAACGGAGATTCCCTTGGAAATAGCTACAAGAAGCGCGGTTTTAAAAGCTTCCGTAGGGATGAAGTACGGGGTGCAAAGCTGTATGCTCTTTTTTGCCGATATAATGCTGAGCACCATAGATTCCATGATATAGGGAATAGTGTTTCCGGGTGATGAAAACGCAAAGGTAACAGGGACTTTGGGATGTTGTACTTCAAGCGGGGGGAAATAATGCTCGCTTAACGTAAAATTACTGTCCGAAATACTTTGCCAGTGAAGCCAGAATTGTATTTGCAGCATTTTAACAGCGTCTCCGTTAATCCTTAGCGAAGTATCGCGCCAGTAAAGGCTGCATTTATTAGGGTTGATATAACGGTCTGAGATATTGATGCCTCCTGCATAACCAGTAACACCGTCTATTATGATGATTTTCCGGTGATTCCGGTAGTTGCTGTTGGCCAGGGAAGAAAAACGCACGGGAAGGAAGATTTCAAATTTTATCCCCAGCCGTTCATAATATCTGCGGCGTTTGGCCAGTTTTGAAGAACCGAAATCGTCTATGATGATCCTTACCTGTACACCTTCTTTTGCCTTTTCAGCGAGGATATTGAGGATATGGATTCCGATAACATCTTCTTCGAAAATATAATATTCCAGGTGGATATGATGCCGGGCGTTTAACAGGTCCTCGATAAGAACCTTAAATTTCTGCTCTCCGTTGATGAGGAGCTGAAGATCATTATTGGATGTGGGGATGGAATTTTGGGTAAGGGCCAGGTATTCAAAAGCATCGTTAAGATGGTCATCGTACTTTTCTGTAAGGGCTATTTGCTTTTCAATAAAGGGCTGAAGTTCATTCCAACGCTCTTCCAGTTTATCCTTATAGCGCTGGTCGAGTTTCCTGAAATATTTGTCTTTTTTGAATTTCTGGCCGAAAAAATAGTAAAGTACCACCCCCAATACGGGTAAAAATACGATAACCAGAAGCCAGGCAATGGTTTTTTCTGGCTTGCCGTTTTCAACAAGAATGGCAATAAAGGCTGTTATGTTAACCAGCGTTAGCGGGATCCAGTACCATTCGGCAATAAAATCCCAGATATAAAAAAGGTGGTCCATAACTTTCATAGGTTTTTCCTAAATTACCAATTAGTTAATACATTTGCAATGAATTGGATCAGAAAATGGTTCAACAAACCAGATAGATATACAAATACCAGTTTAATGAAGAAATTTTTAATCGTGGGTCTTGGCAATATCGGGGCCGAATATATCAACACGCGCCATAATATTGGTTTCAAGGCTGTAGACTTTATAGCAAGAGAAGCCGGAGTTGATTTTGAAACCGTGAAATTGGGGACTTTGGCAGAAGTGAAGATAAAAGGAAGAAGCCTTTTACTGTTAAAACCCAATACTTATATGAATTTGTCGGGGAAAGCTGTACAATTCTGGATGGATAAAGAAAAAATTGCCAAAGAAAACGTATTAATTATCACAGATGATTTAAATTTAGCCTTTGGAACTCTGAGGATGAAAGCAAAAGGATCCGACGGGGGGCATAACGGATTAAAGAATATACAGCAGGTTCTGAACAGCTCGGAATATCCGAGATTGCGTTTTGGTATTTCCGACACCTTTAAAAAAGGACAGCAGGTAGATTATGTGCTGGGAGAATGGACAGATGAGGAAACCACGGCTTTAAAGGAACGTTTGCAGGTAGTATCCGATGCGGTAAAGGAATTTGCCTTGGCCGGCCTCAATAATGCAATGAACAATTATAACGGAAAGTAACTATAAATGAAGAAAATTTTTACATTATTAACAGTGGCAGCCCTTGCTGCGAGCTGTAATACGACCAAAGGCGTTGCAGGAACCAACTGGTTGGGGAAAAAAGTGACCGTGGCATCGGTATGTCCTGAAAACGGGACCTGTACCGCTACACGTGAGCTTGAAAAAGGACTGAACCTCCAGGGATTTCAGGAATTGTATCCACAGGATGTTTTCAATCCTGAAACAATTGTGGTAAAATACGAATTCGAGCGAAACAAATCCGACGCTTTGTATGCAGACGACTTTTACAAGGAAGAAGTGTTCATGGAAATTCCGGCAAAAGCTTTTAAAAAGCAGTTTAAAAATGCCGAACTGGAACAGGTGAAGCTTGTTTACGGTAAGCATTGCTACTGCAAAGGGGAAGCAGGATATTATAAGATTACAGAAGGAACCCTGAAAGTAGATCATTCTGATAAGCAGACCAAAGTAAAATTAACGTTTAAAGCCCCGGTGTCATCGTTAATTGAAACGGTAGACTTTACGGTAGAATAATTGAAGATGTCTGAAAAGACATCTTTTTTTGTATTTTTAAAGTATGAAAAAGTACTTTGTTGTATTAACCTTTTTGGTAGGTATCGCAGCCTCTGCGCAGGTTGTCCGCAAAAATGAGCCAGATACTGAAGAGCTCGTTGTTGATGCAGAATTAGCCCGGTTCACAACGGCCGATGGCCAGGATATAGGCCGGTTTATAGGAACCAGTTTTAACTATCCTTCGAAAGCGCTGATAAATGAAATTTCCGGAACCATTATTGTTGAATTTATTGTAGAAAAGGATGGGTCTGTAAAGGAAATAAAGGTTGTGCAAAGCGTTTGCGATGAGTGCGATGCCGAGGCGGTTCGCGTTATCAGAAAACTCATTCTCAAACCGATTGAAATTGATGGGAAGCCGGAACGGGTACGTTTCAGGGTGCCCATAAGAATGATACTGCAGGATTAAAAGTATTTTGTATCTTCGCACCGATTTAAGGTAGAACACTCGTGTTCTTTAAAAGGGAATCAAGTAAGGCTTCGGTCAAATCTTGAGCTGTACCCGCAACTGTATGCTGTAAAAACTTATTACCCCTAGCAATGCCACTGGAAAATCCGGGAAGGCCGGTAATAAGATGCAAGCCAGGAGACCTGCCCGGAATCATTTTCAACTTTTCGGGAATAAAAAGGTGAGGGACTTTCTCTTTTCATAATTATTCCTAAAGTTTCGGGAACAAAACTTTAAACCTTTTATATTATGAAGAGAATTACTTTGTTATTCTTATTACTTACCACACAATTAATTTTTGCCCAATTTACGGCGGCTGATGTGAAGTTTCATGTTGGAACGGGAACAGAGACTGCTTATCTTGTAGTTGATTTTAAAGATGGCACTGACGACAGGTCATATGCATGGGGGTATCATTTTAACCTTAGCGACAATAAAACAGTAGCCGATTTAATCGCGGAAATAGGAGCCAATGAACCGAATTTTACGTTTGCTACGGGATTTGGAGGAGGTTTTCTGAACGATATCGTATTTAATCAGCATAGTGGTCTGGGCGGATCTCCTGATTACTGGAGTACTTGGGAAGGAGCCTCCGCAGATACATTCGGTATGAATGGAGGAATAAGTACTAAACTGCAAAATAGCGGATGGTATGGTGTTTCATACGGGTTCAGCAACCCTACAGCAGAAGCACCGGCAACACCTATTGCCGCTTATAGTTCCAAATGGTATAAGGAAGCAGATATTACAACATGGTTGGGAACGGGAACCAACAAAAGCCTTGTGGTTGTAGATTTCGGAACCGATACGAACGGCGTTCCTGATTCCTATGTTTTTGGTATTCAATACAACGGCAGCCTTACCGGTGATGAGGCTTTGGATTTAATTGATCAGGAGCTGAACGGTTTCAGTTATGTAATGAATACCTCCGATATAGCTTCAGTTACGGTTGGCCAGCGTACCGAAACGGCAGGCACATCTGATAAATGGAAGATATACAAAGGAAAAGATCTGTCCAGCTGGAAAACGCAGGCCGATGTTTCACAGGTAACCTTAGGTAATGGTGAATGGCTTGGGCTGAGCATAGGTAAGCGCAGACCTTTTAAACCACAGGAAATTACGGCATCATTGTCAAGTTCTGAAGTAAGCAATATAGAATTTAACATATACCCGAATCCGGTGTCTGATGTATTGAATATACAAACAGCGCAGCAAATTGATAAAGTTGTGATCTACAATATGCAGGGAAGAGTGGTTTTACAGTCAAAAGCCGCTTCCTCGGTGAATGTTTCCTCACTTAATTCAGGAATATATCTTTTAGAGATCCATACTCCTAAAGGAACTTCGGCTGTTAGGTTTGTAAGAAAATAACAGATGATAAAACTGATGTAAAGGCCTCCGAAAAATACGGAGGCTTTTTTTATGGACAAATTCGTTAAAGTTATTGTGTATTCAGGATATTTCAATTTGTGGTTCCGGTTTATCGGGAAAGAAATTTCTTAATATGCTGCTGATTTTCTATGGTTTAATTAAACAGGGCCAGTTTGCGTTTTTCCTCGTAAAAGGAATTCTTACCTTTGTACTGATAAGGTAGAACATCTGTGTTCTTTAAAAGGGAATCAGGCAAGACTTCGGTAAAATCCTGAGCTGTACCCGCAACTGTATGCTGTAATACTTACTGCCCGTGAAAATGCCACTGGATCAATCCGGGAAGGTCGGCAATAAGATGCAAGCCAGGAGACCTGCCTTAGTTTTTCAACTTTAAAGGACCCGAATGTAGAAATGCTTTTTACGGGAGATCCTTGAGTTTCGGGAGTTAAACTTTAATTTTTTTATATGATGAGGAACATTACGCTGTCCCTTTTATTACTTACCGTGCAATGCGCTTTTGCACAATTTGATCCTAAGGATGTAAAGTATTTTACCGGTACCGGATCCAAAACAGCTTACCTGGTGGTGGATTTTAACGATGACAATACTCCAAACTCGTATGTATGGGGGTATCATTTCGATGATGCGAACCTTACAATGGAAGATCTTGTCAACGGGGTAGCATCAGGAGATTCTATGCTTCAGGTAGATATACCGTCAGGCTTTCTTTATTCTATAAGCTATAATCACCATGCGCCTTCAACTGATGATTACTGGTCTACCTGGTCAGGCACGGCTTCTGATAAGATGAAAGCGAATAACGGGGTGAATAACGACCCTCTGGTTGACGGTAAATGGTATGGAGCTTCTTATGGATATGGTTTTACACCCGGCACCTCATTTTCCGCACCTTCCGAGCCGGTTGCTGCTTATGGAGCCCAATGGTACCAGGCCGGCAATATAGCCAGCTGGTTGGGAACCGGTTCAAAAAGAAGTCTTGTAATAGTTGATTTTGGGACAGAAACAAATGCTGTTGCCGATTCTTATGTTTTCGGTATCCGCTACAGCGGAACCCTTACGGCCAAGGATGCGCTGGATCTTATTACTTCAGAGTTAAACGGGTTTGATTATACGCTGAATGGCTCGGACCTCTCTTCTGTGAAGATAGGTTCCCGTACTGAAACGGCAGTTTCTTCAAATGACTGGAAGGTTTATAAAGGAACGAACCTTTCCACCTGGAAAGCCCAGGATGATTTTTCCCAGGTAAGCCTTGATCATAATGACTGGCTGGGATTAAGCATCGGGGTACGCCGGCCATTTACCCCGCAGGAAATTACAGCATCATTGACAAAACGCCTGTTTAAGGAAGTTGATTTCAGCTTTTATCCGAATCCTGTTCAGGATTTGCTTAACATTCAGACAGAAGAACAGATTAAGGAGGTTACAGTTTACAATATGCAGGGTAGAAAAGTATTGCAGTCAAAAGCAACGTTCTCTTTAAATGTTTCGTCATTAGAACCAGAAATGTATCTTTTAGAGGTACGGACAGAAAAGGGGACATCTGTAGTAAAATTTGTCAAGAAATAATGATGGTGTCCGGATTTGTTCAGTAAGACAGAATGTTGTTTTACATCTTCTGTAAAATAACAAACCCCATTAGTTTTCTAATGGGGTTTGTTATTTTCGGCTTTCATTAAGCCTTTATATTCAGCATGATGGATAATTCATCAAGTTGTGCATTATCAATGGCTGCAGGAGCATCGATCATTACATCACGGCCTGAATTGTTCTTAGGGAAAGCAATGAAATCGCGTATGGTCTCCTGGCCTCCTAAAATAGCAGTTAAACGATCCAGTCCGAATGCAAGGCCTCCATGTGGAGGTGCACCATACTGGAAGGCATTCATAAGAAAACCGAACTGTTCCTGCGCCTGTTCGGCAGTAAAGCCAAGGTGTCTGAACATGATGGCCTGTGTTTCCTTGTCATGGATACGGATAGAACCACCTCCGATTTCATTTCCGTTCAATACCAGGTCGTATGCGTTGGCACGTACTTTTCCGGGATCGGTATCCAATAAATGCATATCCTCTTTTTTAGGTGATGTAAAAGGATGGTGCATGGCGTGGAACCTTTCGGATTCTTCATCCCATTCCAGTAGTGGGAAATCTACTACCCATAACGGGGCAAATTCATCAGGCTTCCGTAATCCCATACGGTTTCCGAGTTCCATACGCAAGGCGCTGAGCTGGCTGCGCGTTTTATGAGCAGCACCTGATAAAATCAAAATAAGATCGCCGGCTTTGGCACCTGTAATGCCTGCCCATTGGGCAAGATCTTCCTGGTCATAGAATTTGTCTACAGATGATTTGAACGTTCCGTCGGATTCACATTTTACGTAAACCATTCCTGAAGCTCCCACCTGAGGACGCTTTACCCAGTCAATTAACCCGTCTATCTCTTTTCTGGTGTAGCCTGCAGCACCCGGAACGGCGATACCAACCACAAGTTCGGCACTGTTGAAAACACTGAATTCTTTGTGCTGTGCAACGGCATTCAGTTCCCCGAATTCCATACCAAAGCGGATATCCGGTTTATCATTTCCGTATTTGCGCATCGCTTCATCAAAGGTCATACGCGGAAATTTAGCAACCTCAAGATTATGGATTGTCTTGAGCAGATGACGTGTTAATCCTTCAAATACATTTAAGATATCTTCCTGGTCAATAAACGACATTTCACAGTCGATCTGGGTGAATTCAGGCTGGCGGTCTGCACGTAAATCTTCATCACGGAAACATTTAACGATCTGGAAGTATTTGTCCATTCCTCCTACCATCAACAACTGTTTAAATGTTTGAGGTGATTGAGGCAACGCATAAAACTGTCCCGGATTCATACGGGAAGGTACCACAAAATCTCGTGCACCCTCCGGGGTAGATTTGATAAGATATGGAGTCTCGATTTCACAAAAATCAAGATTTGATAAATAGTTACGGACTTCCTGAGTTACTTTATGACGGAACATAAGGCTGTTTTTCACAGGGTTACGACGGATGTCTAAATAACGGTATTTCATACGGATGTCCTCACCTCCGTCGGTTTCATCTTCAATGGTGAAAGGGGGCAGATCTGAACGGTTCAGTACGTTCAGCTGTTCAACAAGAACCTCAATAGCTCCTGTTTCTATATGGTTGTTTTTAGCTTCGCGCTCAATAACTTTTCCCTTTACCTGGATTACGAATTCCCGTCCGAGGGCTTTGGCCTGTTCCATAACTTCCTTCTGAGTACGGTCGGCATCAAAGATTAATTGGGTAATTCCGTACCGGTCGCGTAAGTCAACCCAGATCATGAATCCTTTATCACGTGATTTCTGAACCCATCCAGAAAGAGTAACCTCCTTATTTACATCGGCTAAACGTAGTTCGCCGCAATTATGACTTCTGTACATTATTTTTGAAAAAATAGTTTGCACAAAGGTACTATTTTTGTTGTTTTGATAATACTTCCCGAATAAAAAGTGTATTTTTAAATACAGAAAACACCATTATGAAGTATGCTTTATTATTTCTGCTTTTTTTACCACTGTGTTTGAGTGCCCAGATCATCAGGGGGAAAATAGTGGATAAGGATACGCAAAAACCCATTGAAAATGCAGATGTTTTTATTGATCAGACTTCGGTAGGGACCTCTACTGATGCGTCCGGTCTTTTTGAACTCGATACAAAAGGACTGCAACAGCAGGTCATTATCAATGCCTTTGGATACAAAAGCCGGGTGTTTTCGGTAATGGATTTTAAATCATCTGTAACAGTGAATCTGGAAAGTGAATCAGAAGAATTGCAGGAAGTGGTGGTTGATGCTTCGCTTTTCTCACGAAAAGAACTTTTAAAAACATTCAGGTATTTTTTTCTCGGAAACAGTGTAAACGGGAAAAAAGCCGTAATAGAAAATGAGGATGATCTGGTTTTGTACTATGACAGGGAAAAATCCGAACTCATTTGTGAAAGCGCTAAACCAATCCGTGTCCATAATAAAAACCTGGGCTATCACATACTCTTCTATCTGAAGGAAGCAAGAATTTCTTTTAAAGGAAAAACCATCAACCCGGCATTTTACAGGGAATCTGCCATTTTCGGCTTTACCAGCTTTACGGATTTATCTAAAAAACCGTCACAGTTTAAAAAAAACCGTCACAACACCTTCCAGGCTTCTGCTAATCCTTTCTGGCTTGCATTCCTTGATAACACGCTCAGGGAGAACAGCTATTACTTCTATATAAACAGGGTACTTTTTGATCTTGATGAATACTTCAAAATAACAGAAGAGGGGATGGATTATAAAGTGGAACTTATAAAAAATCCCGTAACGAGTGATCTCAGGGGGAACGAAGTACCGGCTGCCTTCAATGTAACGCATATAGATAGAAAGGAACAGAAGTCTCTGTTTTATGTTCTGGCAGCCGAATTCAGGATCAACAGGAACGGATTCCTCATGAACCCGCAGAATATTCTGTACGGAGGCTATTTTGCTGATTTAAAGATGGCAGACATGCTGCCGGTAGACTATCAACCTTAACAATAGAAAAATGATAAAGAAGAGTTTGGTTTTGATTTTGGGATGTTCGTTAACGGCAGTTGCACAGCCTAAGCAGATAAAGGAGCGCATAGCAGAGTTAAAGGAGTCTGCTGAAGAACTGGACCTTATAGATAGGATGTACGATGTACAACTGGTCATTAAGCCGGAAGAAGTACCTTTTGATGAGGAAGATGCTTTTGCATTTACGCATAGTGTAAAATTAAAATCGGGCAAAGAGGTATTGGAAGCATTGAAAACCAAAAAGGTTTACCAGGATATTATAGCGCCCTATTCCCTGTTACAGATCGGCGATACGGACCTTTTTGACTGGAACAGTATGTTGGGTGTGGGAAACTTCTTTTTTGATGAACATCCGGATTATATGCCGAAGCTGATCCTCAAAAAAGTTTATTTTGCCGATGGAACCGTGCAAACAGCAAAAGAAGTGGTTGTAGAGAATTATGAGAAGATTTTAGGTGAAGACAAAAGCAGGCTTAATGATGAGTTTTTTCTAATAAAAAGCACTAAATCGGTTGAATCATTAGAGTATGAGGTGGCGTTAAAGAATACGGCGGTACAAACAGCCGTGTTCAAAAAAGACCAGACGGAGCAGCTTATGAACGGTATGCGCATAAGTGTGAAAAGCTGGACGGGAAAAGAAGTGGGATTCCTTTTTCCGGAGCACCTTTACAAAGAGATGGCGGGAATGGATGTTTTGTACAAGGATGGTCGTTTTTTAGATCAAAAAGGATCCAATACAAGCAATTTACCTCCGGAATCAAAAAGAAAACAGCTGCAGGAAATCAGTGCATTTTACAAGGAAACCGCCAGGATGGCTGAAAAAAATAAATTTACGGGTCTCAAGGATCTGGAAGATTATCTTCTTAAAAATGTACCTAAGATCGATACCGTAACACCAAACGACGTATTGAAGAATTATTATTTTTCGGGCCCGCCGTCGGAAATTCGTATGTATTTTCCCGTAAAAACTCCTGCAGAAGCCCGTGAAACGATAAAGAACAACCGGATTTACAGCAGAGGGATCGTCTTCAAACGCGAAATAGCCACCGATTTTAAATCACATAAACAGGGTGTTATGGATGTTGGGGGGAACTGGATCATCAAACCTGTTTATGAGAGGATTTACAATCAGAATGATTATTTTTTCCTCGTGCAGGAAAAGGAAGATGGTCCATCTTCTTATTACTGGCTTAATGAAAAAGGAGACCAATGGGTCCATCTAAAAAATATAGAAATTTACCGGAATGAATTATATGGGGATTTTCTTGTTGTTGAAGAAGGAACCAATGGACCCAAGGGAATCTTTAATATTAAAAGTGGACAAATGGTTGTTCCACCGGTAAATGACAATATTTATGTAGAGGATAATTTTTTCGTAATAAGGAACAATGATAAAATAACGTTATTGGATGCCCATGCTCAGAACATCCTCAGCGGTGATTTTGAGAGTGTGCGGATTGATGAACCTTTTATATATGTACTTCCGAAAGGCGCAAATGCCTTTAGCGGGTATCATATCTATAATAAAAAGGGAAAAAACATTACGGGACAGTTCATTTCTGACGGAGGTTGGGAATCCGGAAGCAACCTGGTCCTGGTTTATAAAAAAGGCAAAGGAGAATACGAAAGGCACTATTTTTTCCTGGATAACGATGGAAAGGTTGTGATTACTGTGGATCCTGATAAATATGTTCAGACTGAACGTTTCAGAAATAACCGTGCTTTACTGAAGGATAAAAACGGAATGTATGGATATATGAACGAAAAGGGTACTGTTGTGATCCCATTTGTTTTTACGGATGCTTCTGAATTCAGAGGGAAGTATGCCCTTGTTAAACAGAAATTGCCCACTGGGTCAACGTGGATCGGTCTTGTTGATGAAACGGGAAAACAAAAGAAGAAATTTGAAGAGTGGCCTTATTATATCAGTTTCTCGGATGAGGAAAACACCTGGATTTACCAAATGAACAACGGTATAAGATACGATGAAGAGGGAAATGAAATGCACAGGGTTCAATAACAGGAAATCATTTTTACAGAATTATTTAACCTGCAATAGGTGTTTTTAAAAATACAATTTTGTATGATGTTTTTGTAATGTGTAACTTTTAGGTTAAAAAAATGTATTTTTTATAAAAACTTAAGTTTTTGTTAAAAAAAATATGTATGTTTGGTTTCAACCAAATTCGATTAAAAAAATATGGATAATAGAAAACGTAAAACTGTTCTGTTTCTCGGAATGGCTTTGTTTGCTATGTTTTTCGGAGCCGGTAACCTATTGTTGCCCGCCTTTTTAGGATTACAGACAAGAACCGATTGGACGCTGACTTTTACAGGTTTTTCACTCACAGCTATCTTAGCTCCCGTTTTAGCAATCTTTTCTGTTGCAATATCGGGTAATTACTTTACCGATTTAGGTGCACGCGCAAATGGAAAATTTGCCTATTTACTCGCATTCATCAATGTAATGTGTATAGGGCCGCTCATCGCTTTGCCCCGGTCGGGGGCTTCGGTTTACGAGGTGGCGATTAAGCCGATTATTCCGGATGCCCAGCCTATCTGGGTTTGTGTGATTTTCTTCGGCGCGGTTATGTGCGCTTCCTTTTCCCTGGACAGGATTACGGGTGTTCTTGGAAAAATTTTCGGACCCCTTCTGCTTTTCTTTCTTGCCGTACTTATAATTCCTGCTTTGTTTTACAGGCAGCACATCAACCTGCCTTCAACGATCATTGAAGATCGGTTTTATATCGGTTTTCAGGAGGGATATCAGACAATGGATGTATTGGCGGGATTGATCTTTGCGGTACTTCTGATCGCAGGGGCAAAACGCAAAAGCTATACCCATGTAAGTGAAAGGGTGGAGGTCGTAGTAAAAGCGGCTATTGTTTCTGCATTCTGTATGCTGCTGGTATATGGAGGACTTTTTTATCTGGGTGCCCACGCGGGAATCGAAGTCTCAGAAGCCACACGCTCCTCTCTGCTGGTTTATATAGCAACGCAATATTTCGGATCAAACGGAATTTACCTCATATCCATCCTTATGATTCTGGCATGTATCACAACGGCAATTGCATTGACTGCCGGTTCTGCTAACTTTTTTGAAAGGCTGACAAAGGGTAAGCTCGGATATATAGAAGGGGTGATTTCGATTACATTGGTTTCTATTATACTTGCTATTACCGGAGTCGACACCATTATTGGATATGCAGCAGGCTTGCTGAACTTTATTTATCCCGTAACACTTGTTCTGATTCTTTCCGTATTGCTGTTCGGAAGAACCATTAAAAACCAGAAGCCTTATTTTATAACGCTGATTGTTACGATGGTCATCTCCATGCTGAGGGTGTTTATAAAATGGTTTCCTGAAGAAGAAATCTTTAACGATATACTGAATATGCTGCCTATGGCCCGTTTTAACCTGGAATGGGTGATTCCTTCGGTTGTAACGTTTATCTTAAGTTGTTTCGTACTGGGAACGAATCTCAACAGGCGGTAAGGTAAAAATAAATGAAAAGGGAATACACTAAAAAAATAAACCTCATCGGATGATGAGGTTTTGTTTTTCCAAGAGCGGAAGACGAGGGTCGAACTCGCGACATTCAGCTTGGAAGGCTGACGCTCTACCAACTGAGCTACTTCCGCATTTTACGGTTTTTAAATCTCCGTGTGATTTTCCAAGAGCGGAAGACGAGGGTCGAACTCGCGACATTCAGCTTGGAAGGCTGACGCTCTACCAACTGAGCTACTTCCGCATTTACGGTTTTTAAATCTCCGTGTGATTTTCCAAGAGCGGAAGACGAGGGTCGAACTCGCGACATTCAGCTTGGAAGGCTGACGCTCTACCAACTGAGCTACT
>Ga0153917_1000664_pt1 | contig 19436 bp, 15 predicted proteins | sample TSFL001MetaG_FD_104695 | JGI IMG/M metagenome (GOLD analysis project Ga0153917, IMG submission 104695) | Attine ant fungus gardens microbial communities from Florida, USA - TSFL001 MetaG | ecosystem: Host-associated > Fungi > Mycelium > Unclassified | place: USA: Florida, Paynes Creek Historic... | reverse complement strand
GGCACCGCGAAGCGGCGATTTTCTTTGCCGGGAGACGGGATTGTTAAGGGGGCGCGATAGCCCCCTTAACACGTTCACCGCAGCGGATTATGGTGGTAGCAGGAAAGTCTGAGTGAACGGAACAATGCCACTAAAATAACAGAGTGGCTTAATACCGCTGAACTGACAAGCATTACCGACACTGTCGGGCCATTTTTTTAGAAGTCTACCGGCGTCTTAAACGTCATAGCATTACCGAAAACCGGATGGGTAATGCTCAGCATCTGGGCATGGAGTTGCAGGCGCGGAGCCATCGCCAGCGCTTCTTGCGGCGCGTAGAAACGGTCACCCAAAATCGGATGCCCCATGGCGAGCATATGCACGCGCAACTGGTGAGAGCGTCCGGTAATCGGCTTTAACAAGACGCGCGCGGTGTTATCCGGCGCGTACTCCAGCACTTCATACTCGGTTTGCGCGGCCTTGCCGGTTTCATAACACACTTTCTGCTTTGGCCGATTCGGCCAGTCACAAATCAGCGGTAAATCAACCAGCCCCTCTTCCTGCGCCGGATGACCCCAGACGCGCGCCACGTACTGCTTTTTCGGCTCGCGCTCACGGAACTGCCGCTTTAACTCGCGCTCCGCGTCTTTGTTAAGCGCCACCACAATCACGCCGCTGGTTGCCATGTCCAGACGATGTACGGACTCCGCCTGCGGATAATCACGCTGAATACGCGTCATCACGCTGTCTTTGTGCTCATCAAGACGTCCCGGCACGGACAACAAGCCGCTAGGCTTGTTGACCACCATAATGTGCTCATCCTGATACAGAATGACCAGCCAGGGTTCCGTCGGCGGATTGTAGGGCTCCATTACCATTTTGCGCTCCGATTACTGATGCGTCACAACGATGAGACGCAGGGCATCCAGACGCCAGCTGGCCTGATTCAGGCTTTCCAATACCTGCTGACGGTTGCTTTCAATCGCCGCAAGTTCATCGTCACGGATGTTTGGGTTCACCGCTTTCAGCGCTTCCAGACGGGAAAGCTCAGCAGACAGTTTTTCGTCAGCTTCGCTACGCGCAGCATCAATCAGCGCTCTGGCCGCTTTTTCTATCTGGCTTTCACCCAATTGCAGAATGCTGTGCACGTCCTGCTGCACCGCATTCACCAGCTTGCTGCCGGTGTGGCGGTTCACCGCGCTCAGCTGGCGGTTAAAGCTCTCAAACTCGACCTGGGCTGCCAGGTTGGTGCCGTTTTTGTCCAGCAGCAGACGCACAGGCGTTGGCGGCAGGAAGCGGGTGAGCTGAAGCTGTTTTGGCGCTTGCGCTTCAACAACGTAAATCAGCTCTACCAGCAGCGTACCCACTGGCAGCGCCTTGTTTTTCAACAAGGAAATGGTGCTGCTGCCGGTATCACCAGAGAGGATCAGATCCAGACCGTTGCGAATAAGAGGGTGTTCCCAGGTAATGAACTGCGCATCTTCGCGGGACAGGGCAACATCACGCTCAAAGGTGATGGTGCAGCCATCTTCCGGCAGACCCGGGAAATCCGGGACCAGCATGTGATCGGACGGCGTCAGGACGATCATGTTCTCGCCGCGATCGTCCTGGTTGATCCCGACGATGTCGAACAGGTTCATGGAGAAGCTGATCAGACTGGTGTCGTCATCCTGCTCTTCGATGCTCTCAGCGAGCGCCTGCGCTTTCTCGCCGCCGTTGGAGTGGATCTCCAGCAGACGGTCACGGCCCTGCTCCAGCTGGGCTTTCAGCGCGTCATGTTTTTCACGGCAGGATTTAATCAGATCGTCAAAACCTTCCGTCTCTTCTGGTGCCGCCAGATAACCGATCAAATCGGCATGGACCTGATCGTAAATGGTACGACCCGTCGGGCAGGTATGTTCGAAAGCATCCAGACCTTCGTGGAACCACTGCACCAGTACGGACTGGGCGGTTTTTTCCAGGTAAGGCACGTGGATCTGAATGTCGTGCGCCTGGCCGATACGATCCAGACGGCCGATACGCTGCTCCAGCAGATCCGGGTTAAACGGCAGATCGAACATCACCAGGTTGCTGGCGAACTGGAAGTTACGGCCTTCGGAACCGATTTCGGAACACAGCAGAACCTGCGCGCCGCTGTCCTCTTCGCCAAACCATGCTGCTGCACGGTCACGCTCAACGATGGACATGCCTTCGTGGAATACCGCAGCGCGGATCCCTTCACGCTCGCGCAGCACTTGCTCCAGCTGGAGCGCGGTTGCCGCTTTGGCGCAAATAACCAGAACCTTCTGCGAACGGTGCGCAGTCAGATACCCCATCAGCCACTCAACGCGCGGATCGAAGTTCCACCATGTGCCGGTATCGCCTTCAAATTCCTGGTAGATCTGTTCCGGGTAGAGCATGTCGCGTGCGCGCTCTTCTGCAGTTTTACGCGCGCCCATAATCCCGGACACTTTGATCGCCGTCTGGTACTGGGTTGGCAGCGGCAGCTTGATGGTGTGCAGTTCGCGTTTCGGGAAGCCTTTCACACCGTTACGGGTGTTACGGAACAGCACGCGGCTGGTGCCGTGGCGGTCCATCAGCATGTCGATCAATTCCTGACGCGCCGAGCCGGCATTGTCGCTGTCGCTATTCGCGGCTTGCAACAGCGGCTCGATGTCCTGCTCGCCAATCAGATCGCTCAGCGTATTCAGTTCGTCATTAGAAAGATGTTTACCCGCCAGCAGCAGCGCAACGGCATCGGCGACCGGACGGTAGTTTTTCTGTTCTTCAACGAACTGCTCAAAATCATGGAAACGGTTTGGATCCAGCAGACGCAGACGGGCAAAGTGGCTTTCCAGGCCCAGCTGTTCCGGCGTTGCGGTCAGCAGCAGCACGCCAGGAACGTGTTCGGTGAGCTGTTCAATAGCCATATACTCACGGCTTGGGGCATCTTCGCTCCAGACCAGGTGGTGCGCTTCATCGACCACCATAATGTCCCATTCGGCATCACACAGGTGCTCAAGGCGTTGCTTGCTGCGGCGCACGAAGTCCAGCGAGCAAATCACCAGCTGTTCCGTTTCGAACGGGTTATCTGCATCATGTTGGGCTTCGGCATAGCGCTCGTCGTCGAACAGCGAAAAACGCAGGTTAAAGCGGCGCAGCATCTCAACCAGCCACTGATGTTGCAGCGTTTCAGGAACGACGATCAGCACACGCTCGGCTGCGCCAGAGAGCAGCTGTTGATGCAGGATCATCCCGGCTTCAATGGTTTTACCCAGACCCACTTCATCTGCCAGCAGTACGCGCGGTGCATAACGACGACCGACGTCATGGGCGATGTTCAACTGGTGCGGGATAAGGCTGGTGCGCTGACCGCGCAGGCCGCTCCACGGCATCCGGTACTGTTCACTCTGGAACTTACGGGCGCGATAGCGCAGTGAAAAGCGATCCATGCGGTCGATTTGCCCGGCGAACAGGCGGTCTTGCGGTTTGCTGAAGACCAGTTTGCTGTCGAGCAGCACTTCGCGCAGGATGACATTGGCTTCGTCAGTGTCCAGACGAGTACCAATGTAGGCGAGCAGTCCATTCTCTTCTTTTACGTCTTCAACCTTTAGCTGCCAGCCATCATGGCTGGTAACGGTGTCGCCCGGATTAAACATCACGCGGGTAACAGGGGAGTCATTGCGAGCGTACAGGCGGTTCTCACCGGTTGCAGGGAAGAGGAGGGTGACCATGCGCGGATCTATCGCAACCACGGTTCCCAATCCAAGTTCGCTTTCTGTATCGCTGATCCAGCGTTGACCAAGTGTAAAAGGCATATATGTTCGGCTCTAATCTTTAATTGCAGGCAATAGTTCGACCACCGTCAAAAAGACAGTCATCGAAAAATGGGTCCGGGAATGGAAAGGGCGCTATGGTACTGGATGGCAGCGATTTCGTCACGCGTCAAAATAGGCCAAGTTGCCCTGTCACTAGTGTAGCAAAATCGTCGTCGATGAAGGGCAAAATTCCTTCCGCTACGGGCTGAAGCTGGCGCGTCAGGTAATGCTCGTAGTCAAGTGGCGATTGCTGATAATCCACGGGTTCCGGGCCGCTGGTGGTCCAGACGTATTTGATGGTTCCCCGGTTTTGATACTGCTGAGCTCGTCCGCGGCGGAGGTTCTCTTCATCGGCCAGCCGCGCTGCGCGAACATGTGGCGGCACGTTACGCTGATACTCCGCCAGCGGGCGGCGCAGGCGCTTGCGATATACCAGCTGGTCATCCAGCTCGCCGGCCATCAGACGGGCTATGGTTTCTCGCACATAGTCCTGATAGGGCTCATTGCGAAACACTCGCAGATAGAGCGTTTGCTGGAACTGCTGCGCCAGCGGCGTCCAGTCGGTGCGCACTGTCTCCAGCCCTTTAAACACCATGCGCTGCTTTTCACCTTCCTGAATTAACCCCGCGTAGCGCTTTTTGCTGCCCTGGTCGGTACCGCGAATGGTCGGCATCAAAAAACGGCTGAAATGGGTTTCAAATTCCAGCTCTAAGGCGCTGGTTAACCGCTCTTTTTGCAAATGGGTTTGCCACCAGTCGTTCACAAAAGCGACCAGTGATGTGCCAATCCGCGCGGCGTCGTCTTCGGAATGTGCCCCTTTCAGCCACACGAAGGTGGAGTCCGTATCGCCATAGATGACGTCATATCCCTGAGATTCAATCAGTGCTTTGGTCTGACGCATAATTTCATGCCCGCGCATGGTAATAGACGATGCCAGGCGTGGATCGAAGAAGCGGCAGGCGCTGGTGCCCAGCACGCCATAAAACGCATTCATAATAATTTTCAGCGCCTGGGAAAGCGGTTTGTTGCCGTGGCGTTTGGCCTCGTCGCGCCCGTGCCAGATTTGCCCCACAATTTCCGGCAGGCAGTGTTTCTCGCGCGAGAAATGCGCCCCGAGAAAGCCTTCGGTGCTGTGAACATCATCCGGTTGCGCCATGCCCTCAACCAGCCCTACCGGATCGATAAGAAATGTGCGGATAATCGACGGGTACAGGCTTTTGTAATCCAGCACCAGCACCGAGTCGTATAGCCCCGGTCGGGAATCCATGACATAGCCGCCAGGGCTGGCCTGTGGGGGGATTTCACCGAGGTTTGGCGCAACATAGCCCGCCCGGTGCATCCGGGGAAAATAGAGGTGACCAAACGCAGCAACTGAACCTCCGTGCCGGTCGACGGCCAGGCCGTTCACCGTGGCGCGCTCCAGCAGGAAAGGCATGATCTCTGTTTTGTGGAAAATCTGCGTCACCAGCTCACAATCTTTCAGGTTGTAGGTGGCGAGCGCCGGTTTGTTTTCGTTAAAGCGCCGGTCAATCTCGTCCATCCTGTCCCACGGATTGTCGATAGATTTACCTTCACCGAGCAGCTCCTGCGCCACCGCTTCCAGCGAGAAAGAGGAGAAATTCCAGAAAGCGGATTTCAGGGCTTCGATGCCGTCGATTATCAGGCGCCCGTTGGCCTGGGCGAAGAATACGCCGTTTTTATAACCATGTTCGCGCCATTCGATCTCAGTGTTACCGCGCCCTAGCACCAGCGGAATTCGGTACCGTTCGGCGTGTTTTTGCAGCACCCGCAGGTCAAATTGCACCACGTTCCAGCCGATTAGCACATCGGGGTCGTGCTCGGCGAACCACTGATTTAGTTTTTCCAGCAATTGAGGGCGACTGTTGACGTACTCAAGTTGAAAATCCAGCGCAGAGGCATCGCCATTTGGCGGCCCGAGCATATAGACAACCCGTTGCCCACAGCCCTCCAGACCGATGCAGTACAACTCACCGTGGCGGGTGGTTTCAATATCCAGAGAGACCCATTTGAGTGGCGGGCGATAGTGCGGGTTGGGTTTCAGGCGTGCATTCACCAGCCTGTCGCCTTGCAGAGTGCCATCGACCCAGACGGGTGCGGTAATAAAGCGTTCCATCAGAAAGCGTTCAGGTGGGCGAACGTCGGCTTCATACAGCGTGACGCCAGCCTCGCGCAGCAGTTTTTCATAGCGCATCAGCTGACGATGGGCGCGGCAATAAAGGCCGTAGACCGGCTGACGATGGAAATCTTTAAGCTCAAGCGGGGTGATGCGCCAGCCGTTTTCGCCTCGTAACAGCTGTTTGGCTTTTTCAACCTGAGGTTCGGGGATAAAAGCCACGGACTCTTGCGCCGGCAGCGTGACGTTCAGCGGGCCGTTATCCGTCGCCAGCCAGAACTCAACTTCCGTCCCCTGAGGTGTATCCCGCCAGTGTCGGGTCAGTAAAAAGCCTTCTTGCGCCTGCGCCACGCCGATATCCCATAAAACAAAACCAGGCGTGATTATAGCCTGGTTGCGTGTTTTGTGCTGGGTATATATACAGTTTATTGTCCGTAATAGGCTTTCGCGCCGTGCTTACGCAGGTAATGTTTATCTAGCAGGGTTTGCTGCATATCCGGTAACTGCGGTGCCAGCTGGCGGCAGAAGATCCCCATATACGCTACCTCTTCGAGAACGATAGCGTTATGTACGGCATCTTCGGCGTTTTTTCCCCAGGCAAACGGGCCGTGGGAATGCACCAGCACGCCGGGCATTTGTGCCGCATCGATTCCCTGTTTTTCAAAGGTTTCAACGATAACGTTGCCGGTTTCCCACTCATACTCACCGTTAATTTCTGCATCGGTCATTAACCGGGTGCAGGGAATGGTGCCGTAAAAGTAATCTGCGTGGGTGGTACCGGTTGCCGGAATGGACTGACCCGCCTGCGCCCAGATAGTGGCGTGGCGTGAATGAGTGTGAACAATGCCGCCAATGGTCGGGAATGATTGGTACAGCAGGCGATGGGTTGGCGTATCGGAAGAGGGCTTTTTCTTCCCTTCAACCACTTCACCGGTGGCGATACTGACCACCACCATGTCTTCTGCGGTCATCAACGTGTAATCCACGCCGGAAGGCTTAATCACGAACACGCCTTTTTCGCGGTCAACGGCGCTGACGTTGCCCCAGGTGAGTGTGACGAGGTTGTGTTTCGGCAGGGCCAGATTGGCTTCAAGCACCTGCTGCTTTAAAACTTCAAGCATTACGTTCTCCTTGCCGGGTGGCGCTTCGCTTCCCCGGCCTACGGTTTTGTAGGCCCGGTAAACGCAGTGCCACCGGGCATTTCGTTCTTTAGCGTTTTGAACCGTAATAAACTTCGTTCCAGCGCAGCGCGTCTTTGAATGCTGGCAGGCGGGTGTCGTTATCGATAACGGTCAGTTCGATGTCGTGCAGTTCAGCGAACTGTCGCATGTCATTCAGATCCAGCGCATGACTGAACACGGTGTGGTGCGCACCACCTGCGACGATCCAGGCTTCAGACGCCGTTGGCAGATCCGGCTGAGCTTTCCACAGCGCGTTGGCAACCGGGAGTTTAGGCAGTGAGTGTGGTGTTTCAACGGCATCCACGCAGTTCACCAGCAGGCGGAAACGATCGCCCAGATCGATCAGGCTGGCGTTAATGGCCGGGCCGGTACGGGTGTTGAAGATCAGGCGCGCCGGATCGGCTTTGCCGCCGATGCCGAGGTACTGAACGTCGAGGATCGGTTTCTCATCAACAGCGATCGAAGGACACACTTCCAGCATATGAGAGCCCAGCACCAGATCGTTGCCGTTCTCAAAGTGGTAGGTGTAGTCCTCCATGAAGGAGGTGCCGCCCTGTAGACCGGTTGACATCACTTTCATGATGCGAAGCAGGGCGGCGGTTTTCCAGTCGCCTTCACCAGCAAAGCCGTAGCCCTGCTGCATCAGACGTTGTACGGCCAGGCCTGGCAGTTGTTTCAGGCCGTGAAGATCTTCAAAGGTGGTGGTGAAAGCGTGGAAGCCACCCTGCTCCAGGAAGCGTTTCATCCCCAGCTCAATGCGCGCTGCATCCAGCACGTTCTGGCGTTTGTCGCCGTGGATTTGCGCTGCCGCCGTCAGGCGATAGCTGCTTTCGTATTCATCAACCAGCGCGCTCACATCGCCATCGCTGATTTCGTTCACAACCTGCACCAGGTCGCCCACCGCCCAGGTATTTACGGAGAAGCCAAACTTGATCTGCGCAGCGACTTTATCGCCATCGGTAACGGCCACTTCACGCATGTTGTCGCCAAAACGCACCACTTTCAGGTGACGGGTATCTTGTTTAGAGACCGCCTGACGCATCCAGGAGCCGATACGTTTTTGTGCGTGCTGATCCTGCCAGTGGCCGGTGACCACCGCATGTTGCTGGCGCATACGCGCACCGATGAAGCCGAACTCACGGCCGCCATGCGCGGTCTGGTTCAGGTTCATAAAGTCCATGTCAATGCTGTCCCACGGCAGGGAAGCGTTGTACTGGGTATGGAACTGCAACAGCGGTTTGTTGAGGATAGCCAGACCGTTGATCCACATTTTGGCTGGCGAGAAGGTATGCAGCCACACCACCATCCCGGCACATTTGTCGTCGTAGTTCGCGTCGCGGCAGATGTTGGTAATTTCATCTGGCGTGGTGCCCAGTGGTTTCAGCACCAGTTTGCAGGGCAGTTTGGCCTCTGCGTTCATCGCGTTAACGACGTGTTCTGCGTGTTTCGTGACCTGTTGCAGCGCTTCCGGCCCATACAGATGCTGGCTGCCAATGACAAACCACACTTCATAATTATTAAAAATGGTCATTATCGTGTCCTTAATGTGTCAGGGTTGCCGGAGTGTCCGCGGTGTGTTTGGCCGGGGCGGCGACAGGGAGATAGTGGAGTTCGGCGCTTTTCGACCATTGCTGGTAGCGCTGATAAAGTTGCTCAAAGCGTTGGGCCTGCTGGGTGCGCGGCTGAAGCGTGTTTTCAACGGCACTGGCCATATGCTGCTGCGCGGTCGGGATATCGGTGTGAACCCCTGCGGCGACGGCGGCGAAAATCGCCGCGCCCAGGGCGCAGCACTGATCGGAGGCCACAATTTGCAGCGGACGGTTTAAGACATCGCAGCAGGCCTGCATGATCACCGGGTTTTTACGGGCAATACCGCCCAGAGCCATGACGTTGTTAACGTCGATACCTTGCTCGGTGAAGCACTCCATAATGGCGCGCGCACCGAAGGCGGTTGCCGCAATCAGGCCGCCGAACAGAGCCGGTGCGTCAGTCGCCAGGTTGAGGTCGGTAATCACCCCTTTCAGGCGCTGGTTGGCAAACGGCGTACGGCGGCCGTTAAACCAGTCGAGCACGACCGGCAGGTGATCAAGGGACGGATTTTTTGCCCAGGCCTCAGTGAGCTGTGGCAGCAGTTGTTTTTTGCTTTCGGCAATCTGAGCTTTCAGTTCCGGATGTGCCGCTGCCAGTTGATCCAGTGGCCAGCCGAGCACGCGGCCAAACCAGGCGTAGATATCACCAAACGCAGACTGACCAGCCTCCAGCCCTATGAAATCAGGCACAACGCTGCCGTCAACCTGGCCGCAGATGCCTTTCACGGCGCGCTCGCCGACGCTGGCTTTATCCGCCGTCAGGATGTCGCAGGTCGATGTACCGATGACTTTCACCAGCGTGTTCGGCTGCGCACCTGCGCCCACGGCACCCATATGGCAGTCAAATGCACCGCCGGAAATCGCCACGTTTTGCGGCAGACCCAGGCGCTTCGCCCACTCTTCGCAGAGCGTGCCCACCGGGATGTCTGCGGTATAGGTGTCGGTAAACAGCGGGTATTTCAGGTTCTGGTTGATGACCGGGTCGAGTTCATCGAAGAACGCCGCCGGTGGCAGGCCACCCCAGCTTTCATGCCACAGTGATTTATGCCCGGCGCTACAGCGGCCGCGACGAATATCCTGCGGGCGAGTCGTACCGGAAAGCAGTGCCGGAACCCAGTCGCAAAGCTCAATCCATGACACGGCAGCCTGTGCGACAGCACGGTCAGCACGCGTCACGTGCAAAATCTTCGCCCAGAACCATTCGCTCGAATAAATGCCGCCGATATAGCGCGAGTAGTCGGTTTTACCTGACTGATGGCACAGACGGGTGATGGCTTCAGCTTCTTCAACGGCGGTATGGTCTTTCCACAGCACGAACATGGCGTTCGGGTTGTCGGCGAACTCAGGACGCAGCGCCAGTACGCGGCCTTCAGCATCCACTGGCGCAGGCGTTGAGCCGGTGCTGTCGACGCCAATACCGACGATTTGCGCACGCTGGGCATCGCTCAGTTCGCCCAGCACGGTTTTGATCGCCGCTTCCATTGACTCGATGTAGTCACGGGGATGGTGACGGAACTGGTTGTTTGGCGCATCGCAGTAGCGCCCCTCTTGCCAGCGCGGGTACCACTCAACGCTGGTTGCTATTTCCTGGCCGGTCGTACAGTCCACTGCCAGTGCGCGAACCGAGTCGCTGCCAAAATCGAGGCCAATCGCAATTGCCATGGTGTTGCTCCATCAAAAAACAGGTATGGAAGAACATTAGAGATTGAGGGGAAAAATCGTCAGGCAGGATCCGCTAATCTTATGGACTAAATTGCTGTTGCGATTGAAAGTGTGACGCCGTGCAAATATTCAATGTGGACATTTCTGCCGCACTTATAGACACTTTTGTTACTGCTTATCCGCACGTGTCGACGGAGAAATCAGGGGCAAAAGCTGAAATTGGGCGGACGTAAAAGAAGCGTGATGCTTTTTGGATCTTTTCGCGGGCCGTTTTTATACTGCTTTTATCGATATGGACAATTGGTTTCCTTAAAGACCGTTGGGAGTACTGAATCTATGGCCGAAACGCAAAGCGATCCCTTACTGCCGGGTTACTCGTTTAACGCCCATCTGGTAGCGGGGCTGACCCCTATCGAGGCCGAGGGTTATCTCGATTTTTACGTTGACCGACCTCTGGGGATGAAAGGATTTATTTTGAATCTCACCGTGCGGGGTGAGGGGGTGATCAAGAATAACGATCAGCAGTTTATTTGCCGCCCTGGCGATATGCTGTTGTTCCCGCCAGGAGAGATCCACCACTACGGGCGTCACCCCGATGCGAAGGAGTGGTATCACCAGTGGGTTTACTTCCGCCCGCGCGCCTACTGGCAGGAGTGGCTCTCATGGCCTGCCATTTTTGCCCATACCGGTTTCTATCGCCCGGATGATGTCCATCAGTCCTTATTCCGGGAGCTGTTTGCGCAGATTATTGAAGCGGGGCAGGCAGGCGGGCGCTACGCCGAACACCTGGCTATTAACCTGCTGGAACAGGTGTTGTTACGACGCATGGAAGCGATTAATGAATCGCTTAACCCGCCGCTTGATAACCGCGTGCGTGATGCCTGTCAGTACATCAGTGACCACCTTGCGGACAGCCAGTTTGATATTGCCAGCGTCGCGCAACACGTGTGTCTGTCCCCGTCCCGGTTATCGCACCTGTTCCGCCAGCAGCTGGGGGTGAGCGTTCTGAGCTGGCGCGAGGATCAACGTATCAGTCAGGCTAAACTGTTGCTCAGCACCACCCGGATGCCAATTGCCACCGTAGGGCGCAATGTGGGCTTTGAAGATCAACTCTATTTCTCGCGCGTCTTTAAAAAATGTACCGGGGCCAGCCCGAGTGAATTCCGCGCCGGATGTGAATGAAACGTAAAATAAGATAAACGATCAGGTGAAGTTTCATAACTGCCAGTAAACTATTCAGACAATTGTTGTCTTGACGTGGTGAGGGGCTCTTTGCAGAATCCCTGCTTCGTTTTCTGACCGGAATAGTTATGCAGGCATTGCTGGAACATTTTATTACCCAGTCCGTTATGTATTCGCTCATCGCCGTTGCGCTGGTGGCGTTCCTGGAATCGCTGGCGCTTGTCGGGCTGATTTTACCCGGCACCGTGATGATGGCGGGGCTTGGTGCGTTAATCGGTAGCGGTGAGGTCAACTTCTGGCAGGCATGGCTGGCCGGGATTGTGGGGTGCTTGCTCGGGGACTGGATCTCATTCTGGCTGGGCTGGCGCTTTAAGAAACCGCTGCATCGCTGGTCGTTCATGAAAAAGAATAAAGCGCTGCTGGATAAGACCGAGCACGCGCTACATCAACACAGTATGTTCACCATTCTGGTCGGGCGCTTTGTTGGCCCAACCCGTCCGATAGTACCGATGGTGGCCGGGATGCTGGATCTGCCCGTGACCAAATTCGTGGTGCCGAATATTATCGGCTGCGTGTTCTGGCCGCCGTTTTACTTCCTGCCGGGGATCCTGGCCGGCGCGGCGATTGATATTCCTGCCAATATGCAAAGCGGACAATTCAAATGGCTGTTGCTGGCAACGGCGCTGCTGCTGTGGCTGGCGGTGTGGTTGTGCTGGCGCCTGTGGCGCAGCAGTAAAGCGGGAGTGGATCGTCTGACGCACTACCTTCCTCGCCAGCGGTTAATCTGGCTGTCTCCCCTGATGCTCGGCATTGCGGTTATGGCGCTGGTCGCGCTGATTCGCCACCCGCTGATGCCGGTCTATGCGGAGATATTACTGAAAGTGGTGAGCCGCTAACTGCCGGGCGGCACTGCGTTTGCCCGGCCTACGATTTTATTCCCAGCAATCCAGAAGCAGTGACTTTTCCGTTTACCAGGGCTTCTGTTTCACCATCCCACATAATACGTCCCTCCGCGATCACCACCGATCGCGGCGCAATGCGTGCGGCATCTTCAATACTGTGGGAAACCATCAGCATGGTGAGCTGCTGGTGCTTGCAGACGTCCTGCACCAGGGTGAGCATCTCCTGGCGCAGCGCCGGGTCGAGTGCGGAAAACGGTTCATCAAGCAGCAGCACCGGCTGCTCGCGTACCAGGCAGCGGGCCAGGGCGACGCGCTGGCGCTGGCCGCCAGACAGCTCACCCGGCAGCCTGTCGATAAACGCTGTTAACCCCATTTGCACGGCGATGGTGTCCAGTTTCTGCCGCTGTGCGGCGTTGAGTTTTAGCCCCGGATTCATCCCCAGCGCGATGTTTTGCCACACCGTCAGGTGGGTAAACAGGTTGTTTTCCTGAAACAGCATCGACACCGGGCGTCGTGCCGGTGGCGTGTAGGTATGATCCTGACCTTCAATGAGAATCGACCCGCTTGCCGGTTGCAGGAAACCGGCAACCAGATTAAGCAACGTGCTCTTTCCGGCTCCGCTTGGGCCAAGCACGGCAATCATCTCACCCTGTCGCGCGGAAAGGGTGAAACGCATTGGCAGATGCTGGTAAAGCCAGGTGACATCAATCAGTTTTAACATCGCGCCCCGGGAGTTTTTCGATAACGGTAAATAAGGCAAAGCACAGCAGCAGAAGTAACAGTGCCGTCACGGCGCCATCCTGACTGCGATAAGAGCCAATTTGCTGGTACAGCCAGAACGGTAGCGTGCGGAAATCATCATTACCAAATAACGCCACAACGCCAAAATCACCAATCGACAATACGCTGGCGAAGGCTAATGCCTGTGCCAGCGGGCGCTTCAGTGCGCGGAGTTCTACAACCTTCAGACGCTGCCAGCCCTGCATTCCCAGTGACTGACACAACAAACTGTAGCGGCTGTTGATATCGCGCATGGGGTTTTCCAGCACTTTGAGTGCGTAGGGAATCGCCATCAGCGCGTTGGTGAAAATCACAATGCCGTCTGCGCTTTCGGGCAGGCCAACGGTAGTGTTAAAGAGTAAAAAGAAACCTGTAGCCAGCACAATACCGGGCATTGCCAGAATCAGCATGCCTGTCAGTTCCAGGGCTTGTCCGGCTTTGCGGGCCTGGCGGGCATAAAGCTCGCGGCTACTCCAGAGCAACATCATGGTCAGGATAACGCACAACAGCCCCGCCGCCAGCGCGATCCGTAATGAGGTAAAGGTTACCTGCCAGAGCACCGGCTGTTGTAAAACGGCCAGGATATTCAGGTTCAGGCCATCCACCACCACCGCCAAAAGAGGCGGCAGCAGAAGTAAGAGCGCCAGCGTAATCAGCGCGAAATCGGTGAGGCGGCTGTGCAGGCTATCCTGCGGATCGCGCCAGCCTGAAATCTGATTCGCCCCAGGCGGGATGGCTTTGCTCAGTCGCTGGCTCAGGAATACCAGCACCAGGCAGCAGAGCATCTGTACGATCGCCAGTAGCGCCGCGCGCCCGGGATCGTAGTCGTAGCTCAGGGCCTGGTAGATAGCCAGCTCAATCGTGGTGGCCTGCGGGCCGCCGCCAAGCGAGAGCACGGTCGCGAAGCTGGCAAAACAGAGCATAAAGATCAGGGCGGCGACCGGCGGAATTTGCCGACGTAGCCAGGGCCATTCAACGAAACGGAAGAACGACCACCCGCGCATATCCAGCTGGGCGGCAAGCTGGCGTTGCTCTCCGGGGATGTTCTCCAGCGCCTGCAAAAAGAGCCGCGTGGCCATCGGCATATTGAAAAAGATGTGTGCCAGCAGAATGCCTTTCAGCCCGTAAGGGGAGAAAGTCCACTCCAGGCCCAGCAGGGTAAAGAGCGAGGCCAGCCAGCCCTGACGGCCATAGACGCTGAGAATACCGAAAACGGCGACCAGCACGGGCAGGATCAGCGTCATGGCGCACAGGCGCAGCAATGCTTGTCTGCCGGGAAAGCGTCTTCGGTAAAGTGCTCGCGCCAGAAAAATGGCGGGAATAACCGACAGTAGCGCCGAGAGAAACGCCTGCCAGAAAGAGAAACGAATGACGTGCCAGAGATAGCTATCGTGCCAGAGAGAAAGCAGATCGCTCTCTGGCGCGTTTAACCATAACGCAAGAAATGCCCCCAGACTTACCGCAACCATCAGGATGGCGGCGAGTAGTCCGGGGAGTAACCAGCCTGCAATTAGCGGCTGACGGCGCGTTGCCATTCACTTACCCATGCTGCACGCTGTGCAGCGACCTGCTGCGGCGTAAACTCCAGTGAGGTTTGCGGTTTAGAGAGCTGATCAAAACCTGCCGGTAGCGCAACGTGGGTGACTGGGTACATCCAGTTGCCCGTCGGGATAGCATTCTGGAACGCAGGAGAAACCATAAATTTCAGGAACTTCTCTGCTAGTTCCGGCTGCTTGCTGGCGGCGGTACGTGCTGCCACTTCAACCTGCAAGTAGTGGCCTTCAGCAAAGTTCGCCGCCGCGTAGTTGTCTTTCTTCTCGGCAATAATGTGGTAAGCCGGAGAGGTGGTGTAGCTCAGCACCAGGTCGCTTTCCCCTTTCAGGAACAGGCCATAGGCTTCACTCCAGCCTTTCGTGACGGTGACGGTTTTCGCGGCCAGCTTCTGCCAGGCTTCCGGCGCTTTATCGCCATAGACTTTTTGCATCCACAGCAGCAGGCCGAGACCTGGAGTACTGGTGCGCGGATCTTCGTAAATCACGCGCCATTTCTGATCGCTTTCAACCAGCTCTTTCAGGCTTTTTGGCGGGTTCTTCAGCTTGTTTTTGTCATAAACAAAGGCAAAGTAGCCGTAATCAAAGGGAACGAAGGTATCGTTTTTCCAGCCGCCAGGGACACTGACGGCATCGGTTGCCACGCCGCTTTTGGCAAACAGCTTCGTTTGTGTGGCGGCGTCCAGCAGGTTGTTATCAAGGCCAAGCACCACGTCGGCTTTGCTGTTTTTCCCTTCCATACGCAGACGGTTAAGCAGCGAAACGCCATCTTCCAGCGCGACAAATTTCAGCTCGCAGTTACAGTCGGCTTCAAAGGCTTTTTTTACCACCGGGCCTGGGCCCCAGTCGGCCGAGAAAGAGTCGTAGGTATAGACCGTCAGAACAGGCTTAGCAGCAGCAGGCAGTGCAAACAGCACCAGCAGAGGAAGAACTTTTTTTAACACTTTGCACCTCATAGTTGAGTGGCAAAGGATTTTGAGCGACAGCCTCAAATCCCTTCGCCGGCGTTATCCGGATCAGGTTCGACGGGTATTATCTCAGCGCACATCAGTGATGCAGCACCCCGTTGAGAACGGCGGTATTGTAATGATTTGGTGAATATTACGAAAGTGTTATGGCTCAGGCGGCGCAAACCACGCCGATTTAAAATCAAACCAGCCCAGCGTGTTCATGCGTAAGCCGCGCATACTGCGCTGCCCCTGTATCATCAGCCAGTGGTGGATCAACGGCACAATGGCCTGCTGCGCCAGTAATTGCTGGCACCACGAGGCCAGATTCATCTCACCTGCGCGCCACTGGGCGGCGTCTTGCTGCCAGTCCCGGTCGATACAGTGCTGGATCAACGGCACCTCGTACAGGTGCGAAAAGAGCGAGAAATCGAGCGGCAGGGTGAAGTTTGCACTGTTCAGCCAGATGTCGCTTACCACATCGCCGCGGTGCCACTCGTCATAATCTACTTCCTGGATGTCCAGCGTGACCCCTACGGCTGCCAACAGTTTCGTCATGATTCGGGCAATAAAGCGGTGTTCAACGTGTTCGCGGTAGAAGGTCAGGGTGATGGATTCCAGTCCGGCGGGTTTTTCGCATTGCACCGGGCGTGCATGGTGCCAGCGTGGCAGCAGCCCATACGCCGGGAACCAGTAGGTCTGATACTGCTCTTCTGCATGGTAAATCAGGTTAGAAGGGGCAAGCACATGGCTTATCCACCGGCGTACCTCCTGATTGGCTCCGCGATGGGTGCGGCTATCAAACAGCAGATAATAGCAGCCCTCTTCAAGACGACTTTCGACCGCTTTCTCACCTGTGGTGGGGCCTTCGAGTGTCAGGCCAACGCTGAGTTCTTCGCTGATATCCGGCAATACCCAGACGTTTACTTCGTCGATCAGCGCCCGGTAGCCAAAATAGTCATCGAAAGCGCGGATCTTAAGCTGGTTATTATTATTACGTGAAACGGCGTAAGGCCCGGTGCCAATCGGCTGGCTGGCAAAATTATTCAGGGAATTCCATTCACCAGGCAAGATCATTGACGGCACGTAACCCAGAAGCCAGGGTAGCCATTTGTCTGGCTGCGACAGTTCGATATCTAGCGTCCAGGCGGTCGGCGAATGGATGTGGTGGATGTGCGAGTAGAGTGGCAACTTACGGGCGCGATCCAGCGACGCGATAACATCGACCATTTCCAGCTCACGACCGTGGTGGAAATGGATGCCGGGGCGTAAAAAAAAGCGCCAGTGGAGAGGGGAAAGTTGCTGCCAGTGGTGAGCGATATCCGCTTCCAGTTCCCCGTTTTCCTCATTTATGCGCGTCAGGCCACTGAAAATTTGTCGCGCCATATGGGTTTCAGAACGCCGTAACGCGGTGCCGGGTAACAGATTTTTCATTGGTCGATAGTAGAGCACTCGTAGAATATGCCGCCCCTGGCGAAAGCTTCGCCCGAGATGCGAAACCAGCATCTGACGTACGGCCGCCTTGTCGCCCACCAGTTGCACCAGTTGATCGATTCGGTCCTGCTCCAGCAGGTCTTCCGCGCGCTGCTGTTGCAGCGCAAGGCCGGTGTAGAGGAAGGTCAGGCGTGAACGTTTACCGCGCCCGGCCTCTGCTTCCCAGTTCAGCCAGCCCTGCTGCTGCATGGTGTTGAGCAGGGTACGCATATGGCGGCGAGAGCAGCTCAGTAAATCGGCCAGCTCATTCAGCGTGGTGTCCTGGGATTGCCCCTCATAGCATTGCCAGAGGCGGATAAATTGTTGTTGCAGACGACCAGAAGGCATAAAAGGGGAACTCCTGACAAAAAATCAGCAATTTATTTATCCCTATATTAAGCCAATAATTCTTCCCGATGAAGCGAGGAGGTAAATTATGAAGAGGTCTACCGCACGTCAGTTTTATCAGCAGTATTTTTCAGCGACAAAGGGAGTGTCCTGGCTGGCCCGCCAGTGTGCAGAGCAACGGCTGAAAATTTTGGAAGAATTGATGCAGTGGGATGTTACGAAATCGACCTCTTCTCGCTAACTCGCCTCGATCATGTGTGACTGAGTATTGGTGCTAATCACCCGCCAGCAAAATGTTTTTGCTGGCTTTTTTCGTTTACTATCTCACCCAATTTCGAACCGCTTTCACAAGGATTTGCGTATGCTCTGGTTGATGACGATGGGGCGACGCCTGAATGGCGTGTATGCCGCATTTATGCTGGTGGCTTTTATGATGGGTGTGGCGGGTGCGCTTCAGGCTCCCACGCTGAGCCTGTTTCTCAGCCGCGAAGTAGGGGCACAACCGTTCTGGGTTGGCCTGTTTTATACCGTCAACGCCATTGCCGGGATCCTGGTCAGCCTGTGGCTCGCTAAGCGTTCCGACAGCCAGGGCGATCGCCGAAAATTGATCCTCTTTTGTTGCGCCATGGCCATCGGTAACGCCTTGCTGTTTGCCTTTAATCGTCACTACATGACGCTGCTCACCTGCGGCGTGCTGCTGGCGGCGCTGGCCAACACTGCCATGCCGCAGCTGTTTGCACTGGCCCGCGAGTATGCGGACAGTTCTGCCCGCGAAGTGGTGATGTTCAGCTCGGTGATGCGTGCGCAGCTCTCTCTCGCGTGGGTTATCGGCCCTCCACTGGCGTTCATGCTGGCGCTGAGTTATGGCTTTACGGTCATGTTTTCGATTGCGGCAGGGATTTTTGCCATCAGCCTTGTCCTGATTGCCTTTGCGCTGCCTTCTGTTGCACGGGTTGAGCAAACGCCAGACAAACTGGTTGCTCAGGTCAGCGGCTGGAAGGATAAAAATGTCCGGATGCTGTTTATCGCCTCCACGCTGATGTGGACCTGTAACACCATGTACATCATCGATATGCCTTTGTGGATCAGTAGTAAGCTAGGTTTACCGGACAAACTTGCGGGCATCCTGATGGGGACGGCCGCAGGGCTTGAGATCCCGGCGATGATTCTGGCGGGTTACTACGTTAAGCGCTTTGGAAAACGCCCAATGATGATCGTCGCCGTGGCGGCGGGGGTGTTGTTTTATATGGGGCTTATCTTCTTCCATTCACGCGAGGCGCTGCTGGCGTTGCAGTTGTTCAATGCCGTGTTTATCGGGATTGTTGCCGGGATAGGGATGCTCTGGTTCCAGGATTTAATGCCGGGGCGTGCGGGTTCGGCTACGACGTTGTTTACGAACAGTATTTCAACCGGTGTGATACTGGCAGGGGTGATTCAGGGGGCGATTTCGCAAAGCTACGGGCATGGGGCAGTGTACTGGATGATTGCGGCGATATCGGTCGTTACGCTGGGGCTGACATGCCGGGTGAAAGATGTCTGATTCTGGAAGGCGGCTTCACGAAATCAAACGACTTTCTGACAGGTGCCAATAAGGCGCATAGAGTGCGTGGCGGGTGCTTGAGGCTGTTTGCCTCACGCTTTCGCAAGAGGCAAACAGTGGAGAGTCCCACATCAAAAACTGATGGGGAGACAAACTTCACAACCCACATTGCGAGGTTAGTCTCTTCATCGCCGAAAAGCAATAAGGAGGCTGGAATGCCAAAACGTACTCTGCTGTTAAGTTTGTTTTTGATCTGTACGACGCTGTTGATCTTCACCTGGATGGTGCGCGACTCGCTGTGTGAGCTGCACTTCAGACAGGAGAAAACAGAGCTGGCGGCAGTGTTGGCTTACGAAGCAAAACGTTAGCGGT
>Ga0153917_1000663_pt1 | contig 19468 bp, 27 predicted proteins | sample TSFL001MetaG_FD_104695 | JGI IMG/M metagenome (GOLD analysis project Ga0153917, IMG submission 104695) | Attine ant fungus gardens microbial communities from Florida, USA - TSFL001 MetaG | ecosystem: Host-associated > Fungi > Mycelium > Unclassified | place: USA: Florida, Paynes Creek Historic... | reverse complement strand
GGAGGTTTCCGCCTCGGTCTCGCCCTGCGGCACGCGCACCACGACGGTGACGGGTTTGGACTGGTCGGCGATAGCGTCCAGCGATCGGGCCAGCGTGCCGGATTCGCCCGCCTTACCGCTGGCGGTGAGTACGTCGGTCAGCAGCACCGGGCGATTAAGCGGGAACGTTGCCGGGTCAGCGTCGTCACCGGTGCAGACCAGCCCGACAATCGCGGTGCTTACGGTGGTAATGGTTCGGGTGCCCTCGTTGATTTCCTCAACGCGCACGCCGTGATGATAATCCTGTGCCATGTGGCGGTTCTCCTGTTAAGGGGTTCCGCTATGGTGAAAGGTCGCGGGGGCGGGCGCACCCGGATGGCATTGTGTGGGGAATGACACAATGAAAAAAAGCCCGTAACGGGCCGATGGGTTATTCTGGTTTTGCAGGCCAGCGGACATCAGATGCGGAAGTAAGATCCACGGCATTGAGCGCATCAATATAATCCATCCACTGATTAAGCTTCGCACTTTCCGTTTCAGTCAACTCCCTGCCCATTAGCAACTTTGTTTTCCAGATGGAAATAGCCTGCTCAGCTTCTCGCATTAAGGCCTCACGCTTTTGCTCAGCAATTATCTGGCGTTGTTTTGGGCTAGGCTCAGGTGGATCAGTCAGAACGGGGTTACCTTGACTATCCGTTGATATAACTTTGCCACCTGCTTGTCCGATAACAAGCGCCTGCCACTCTTTCTCCGTTATTTCCAGCTGGTCACCTGACACCCTATCTGAGGTAAACCCCGCTTCATCTGAATAGAACATTTTAAACTGGCCCCACTGCAATGTATTTGAATGCAATCGCCCCGTTTGCCGCATTTCCGGGGCCGTCTTTGGCGTACATCGTTACTTTATTTGCGCCTGCAGGGATGCTGGCAATGCTGAAAACTCCACTTCCTACATCAGTTGCAATGAAAGTGAAGCCATCACCACCAAAGGCAAGAGGGAGCGTAAAAGTCAGCACGCCATTCGAGAATGTACCCGACCCATTGCCTTCCATCAGACGTTTTTTTCCCGCGATATTAATTGCCGAAAATACGCTCGCCACACCATATATTGCAAAGCTGTTCATATCAGGTATCTGATTAGCACCCGTCCCGATATCCCTCTTCGCAGCTTCACCCAGCCCCATATTTTTAAGGAAGGCGGACACGTCGGCAATATCGGCGCCGTTCTTCGCAATATCCATTTTCCCGGCGAGCTTGTTCAGCACCGTGGTGGAGAAATTAGCATCCCCACCCAGCGCGTCGGCCAGTTCTTTGAGGGTATTAAGCGCCGCAGGCGCGCCCCCGGCCAGTGCCGCAAGTGCCGCCTGCACAAATGCCGTGGTCGCCAGCAGCGTAGAGCTGTCACCTGCCGCCGCCGTGGGCGCTTTGGGCGAACCGGTAAAGGTGGGGCTGGCCTTGGGTGCGTACTGTGTATGCGGATCGGTGGCCTTCAGGTGCGACGCTAACAGGCCGTCAGCATACTGGCGCACCTCCGTGACTTCCTCATCCACGTACTGGCGGGTTGCCAGCACCACGGAGGGGTCTACCTTGAGCGTGACCGCATCCGTGCTGCTGACAATAATCATCATGCGAAGGCGCTGGGTGCGTCCGCTGCCCTCCTGCAGTTGTGGCTTATAAGTCTCAGCGGTATTACACACCGCGATAAGCGTGCCGTCGGCGTCAAACAGGCCCATTTCGCGGATCCAGAATCCACCCTCGGATTCCGGGATAATCTGCTCGGCAATAATCTGGCTGCCATTGGCTGCATCCACACTCAGCGAGTTGAGCGCTGCGCGCCGGACCTCGTTGACCAGCCGGGTCTGGCTGGCGTTCGGCGTGGGGGATGCACCGCCACCGTCGCCTACGGCCATCTGCGTGATGTTGAGTTTGGTGCCAAGCGATACGGCGTTGGCAATCTTGGCGGCGCCAAGGTTGGTCACGATTGCATAAAATTTCTGTGTCATGGTCCCACTTCCAGCAGGTCGATTACGTGAACCGCCGCGCCGGCATAAGCCGGGCCGCTGACGGAGATGATGTCGGGGGTATAGGGGTAAACGGTAAGATCGTCGCCGTCGTAGCTGGCCGCGCCCGTATAGAACCGGCCCGCGCTCTGCAGGTTAATGGACATGCCGAGCATATGGCGGCTGCAGGGCTTCGCGTCGCTGATAAGCCGTTCCAGCTCCTGATAGGTTTCTTCCGTAATGCCCTGGTCTTCCACGCCGATATCGAGGCGAAACGTGCCGGGCGCGTCGTCGCTCTGCCACCACTCGATGACGCGGATCAGGAAGCCGAACGGCTCCACCACGCGGCGCACCGCGCTGATGGTCCCCTTGTGCTGATGGATATAAAACGCATCCTGCACCACCTTGCGCTTGACGCTCTCCGCCCAGCCCTCGTCCCAGCGGTCCACTGAAAACGACCAGGCAAGATAGGGAAGAAAACTCACCGGGCAGGTGAGCGGATTCCACAGTTCGCGCAGCGGCACGTTCAGCCCGGAAATGTCCGCGCACGCCTCTGCCAGACGGCGCTCAAGTGCCGCAGAGCCGGGCGGCATCAGGCTGCTGTTGCTCATAACGCCACCCCGTCAGCGGCCACCGACACGTCGGTGCCCGTGCAGTTGCCGGCCTGCGTGCGGTCCATGATGATGTCCTCTGCCGGCTCGATCATTTCCACCCAGTCCACGCCGGCCACGCGCAGCACCGCGCCGTAGGACTCCCGGCGCACGCTGCGGCCCAGCTTTTTCTGTTCCGTAAGGTAAGCGGCCAGCCTCTCGTTTGCCGCTTCAATGCACGGTCCGGCCGCCACGCCGTCGAACAGGTGCAGCTTCGCCTTAACGCTGTAATCGTGAATGGTTGCCGCCTGCGTGGTCACGCGGTCCGCCACCGGACGGACGCTCTCGGCGTTTAGCGCGGCGTTCACTGTAGCCAGTAAGTCAGCTGTTGCCGTGCCGTTGTCCTCGCGGCTTAGCACTGTGATCAACACCTCCGCCGACGCCGGGCTGGTTGCGGACACATCCAGCACCCGCCCGTCGGCGCTTTTCGCGTGAAACTCATACGCGCCCGTCGGCCCGGCCACGGATAAACCCTCGAATGCTTCCGGCACGCGCACGCGCAGGGCGTCGTCGGTTTCCATCACTGCATCAACCGGCGGCACCGCGTCGGGGCTGGCTGGCGTCACGGTCAGGCGCTTTACGTTATTCAGGGCGGCCAGCTGGTCCAGATCGCTGCCCAGCGCATAGGCCACCATAACCGCCTGCGCCGCCTCGTTAATGCGCTGGCGCAGCAGGATTTCGCGGTACACGCTTTCCTGCAGCATTTTCACCATCGGATCGGACTCCAGCGCCAGAACGCGGCGCACGGCCGCCTGCTGCTCTGCCGGATAAAGCGCGATCAGCGCCGCTTTTCGCTCAGCCAGCAGCGTCTCAAAGTCCGGCACCTCAATAATCCCCGGTGCCGGCAGCTGTGAAAGGTCAATTACTGCCACTGTTGCCCCCTGTCGGTACGGATAAAGCGAGCGGCGATCCGTCGTCGCGCTGGCCGGCCATCTCAACCACCATCGAGCCATCGTAGGCACTGGTGATGTTTATGGTGCTCAGTCTGATGCGCGGCTCCCACCGGCTCAGCGCGGTGTAGACCGCCGCCATCACCTGCAGGCGCGTGGCGTCATTCTGCGGGCGGTCAGTCAGCACCGACAGCAGCGAGCCGTATTCGCGCCGCGCTATCCTGCTGCCCTCCGGCGTCACCAGAATGTCGCGCACGCTCTGGCGGATGTGGTCAATGTCCGTGATCGCCTCGCCGGTGTCGCGGTTCATGCCGAGATACATTGTCATTGCGGGCCGTCCGTTCTGCTGCTGCCGCGCTGGACGCCGCCGTGGTCATGGTCGTCAACTACCACGCCGTTTGAACTCATTTGTCCCCCGCCCTGCGTCACGTCGCCGCTAATCTTCGCGCCGCCATTAAGCTCCGTGCCGCCATGAATCGCAGTATCACCGGTGATTACGGTCGGGCTGTTAAGCCGCGTCTGCTCAGCGTTCACGACAAACTGAGCAGTATTTAGCTCGATTTTGTCCGACGCCTCGATCAGCACGCTTTTGATGTTCCTGATCAGCAGCTGGCCGGTTTCCGGCTCATACTGAAACCAGCCGCCGTCCTTAAACACGGTGGTTGTGCCATCCTCGGAATAGTCAGGTGGCGGGAAAGCCTCTGAATAGATGGCCGGCAGCGCAAACGCGGTTTCCAGATTGCCGCCGAGGCTCAGCAGTACAACCTGCTCCCCCACAGACGGCTTCCACCACGTACGTGTATTACCGGCGCGCAGGGTCAGCCAGTTGATCCAGTTGGTTTCAAGGTCGCCCGTTTTCACCCGGCACAGCCAGTTCACTTTATCCACCTCGGACACAATGCCGGTGCGGATCAGGTTGGTGATGAGGCGCATGATTTCGGTAAGCTGTGTATTCATCTTAAGAGAATGACTAAAATTTTTTGTTAAATCACACGATCGAAAATGTTTGGTCAATGGCACAATGAATACACAACGACATTTGAAATGGAGGTGAAAAATGGAAAGCTACATTTATTCTTCTAAAGAAGGCTTCGTAGGTTACTTTCAGATTGATAATGGTAGATGTTATTTCTATCCTTATGATGCAGAACCGAATGATTATGTGGGAAATGGAGACTGGAATGCGTACTTCAATCTCGAAAGAATTAACTCCCTCTCACCTAACATCCCATACACACCCACAGAAAAAGAAATGCATGGTGCCATGAGCTATTTCTTAAGCCAAAACACCAATCGCGGAAAAATAGAGGTTTTGCAAACGAAGAAAATCACAAATGCAGGAAATTACTTCACTAGAATCAATCGAGGGGAACCGGGATTAAGCGACGAGCAGATAAAAACGTCAGCTAGAGCGGATGAAGTTCGAGCTTACGATAACATAATCGAATCCTTGCTAGATATATTTAGAACAGTCGAACCAGAACCGGGAAATTTCAATGCATACGGAAATAGAATAAGAGAATTATTAATTATTACATGTACTGAAGTTGAATACCTCTGGAAAGCCATTCTTACAGCACATAATGTTCCACCTCTTAGAAGGAATTATAGCACCGAAGACTATATTTGGTGCCTCCCTGTTCTTAAACTAGATGATTATGAAGTTTCAGTTCCGTTCTATCCTGATCTTGGATTGTTTTCACCTTTCAAAGGCTGGAAGCGTCCTGACACTACAGCATCCTTAGATTGGTATCATGCCTATAATAGCGTAAAGCATGACCGCGGGAATACAAAAAATCAAGCCACCCTCGAAAAGCTGATTAATTCGATAGCTGCGATACATGTTTTACTTGAGGCTCAATACGGAAAAGAATTGTTCGAATTTCGACTTCAACATACTTTCAGGACAATATTTTATACAGAGCAAAGACCTATTTGGAGCTACAGCGAAATTAGCGCTCCAACACTCCATTTCAATGGCCCGCAATGGTCAGGCCAAAAAGTACATCCATAGTTACATAGACTGCGTTGGTTAAATTAGCCAACGCAGAAGCGTGTCTTTAGCAGTTGTTTAAACTCTATCATTAACTCCTGATAATTTACGCTCCGCATATTTTACTTTAACGCCGAGATAGTTTACTCGTTCCTGTAGCCCGTAGTCGAGGACGCGCGCCAGCTTCTGCACCGCCGGCGCAAAACTGTTTTCGACCGCGTCGTCGTCCGCCTGCGTTTTCAGACACTTGGCGGTTTTGAGCTTGACATATATTTTGCGGCGGATGCGACCCGGCTTGCTGCGGGCGCTGACGCGGTGCGGTTCCCAATCGCTGTACCCTCGCGCACTTCCACTACATTCCACATCTGCACCCCAATCACGCTGATATCTTCCAGCGCCTCTCCCTCATACGTATCGCCGTCTTCACAGATGATGTAGTTCAGCCCGAGCCGGCCGATATGGCAAATCCCATGCGCCTCAAACAGGATGGTGTCACCTGGCTTTGGCCGCACCGACCTGTCGATTATCGCCAAACCATCACACGTCGGAACGTGAAGCGTTTCAGACGGCCGCGAAGTGATCAGCACCGGACCACCGGCAGGTCGGAAACTTTTGTGGTATATGCCGGAGAAAGCATCTCGCGCTTCATCGCCCATGTGTTCTGTATACCCTGCCCTGCGAACCATAGATTCCCCTTCCCGCTCAGGTTGAGACCATCCATTACGCGCATCAGCGCCTCGCTGTTGGCCTGTGGTTTGTTTTCATCAAACAGATTCAACTGCGACACGCCTTCGCTGTAGAAATCGCCCAGCATCACGCCAGCCTTCATATAGCGGTGTCCTTCAAGCCAGATGCGGTCGAGCGCCTCAATGGCCACCCGGATGATGTCGCGCGTGTCGTTGGTTGGCGTGAGCACCTTGCCGGTCGACTGGTTGCCGTAGAAAACTTCCCCCACGGCGTGAGGGCTGGTCCGGACGAACACGGCTATCTGCGTGCAATACTGGCGCTCGCCGCGCAGCTTACCCGCGGCTCGCGCGGCGAAGGTGCATATGGCTTCGCGCATATCGTCGTATTTGGTGATCCGGGAGCCAAATGAGCGGGAGCAGACAATCTGCTGTTTGGTGGGGGCGAACTCTTCCAGCTGCAGGCATGGCTCACCGCGCAGCTCTCTGACGGTTCGCTCCAGCACAACGTTGAAGTGTTTGCGGATGGTGTAGGTGCTTTGCTCTGACAGGTCTCTGGCGGTCATGATGCCCATGGCGTTAAGCTTCCTGCTGATGCGCCGGCCGACACCCCATACATCCTCAACCGGCACCAGCGCCATAAGCTTGCGCTGACGGTCGATGTTCGACAGGTCCAGCACGCCGCCGGTCTTCGTCCACTTCTTGGCTGCATGGTTAGCCAGTTTTGCGAGCGTTTTGGTCTGCGCTATCCCTACGCCTACGGTCAGGTGCGTTTCCTGCTTAACGCGCGCCCGGACAGCACGTCCAAAGTCCTCAAGCGGGTGATTGCGCTGCATGCCGTCCAGGCACATAAACGCTTCGTCGATTGAGTAGATTTCCACGGCCGGCGCCATGCTCTCCAGCGTGCTCATCACGCGGTTGCTCATGTCGGCGTAGAGCGCATAGTTGGAGCTGAACACCTGCACCTTGTGCCGGCGGAATTCATCCTTCAGCTTGAAGTAAGGCGCGCCCATGGGGATTTGCAGCGCTTTGGCCTCCGCCGATCGTGCAATGACACATCCGTCATTGTTGCTCAGCACCACTACCGGCTTTCCCCGCAAATCAGGCCTGAATACCGTTTCGCAACTCGCATAGAACGAGTTCACATCGACCAGGGCAAACATCACACACCGCCGTTCGGATTGAACACCTGGAACAGGCGCTCTTCACCGTCGGTTTTAGTGATGTCGCGGAACGTTGTGGTGTGCATCTCGATCCACTTATTGGCCGCACGCAGCGTGTAATGCCAGTTCAGACGGTCAAGCTCCCTGATGAAGTCGAGTGTGCTGATGGTGTAGCGGCCAGCAGCGTCGCGTTTCACCGCCTGCCGGAAAGCAATCATGATTTCGTAGTCGCGTGGCATGGTCATTTACCTCCGTGATAAATACTGTATGGATAAACAGTAATATCGATCGGTAGAACTGATCAAGCCGCTGCGGTTGGGGTTTTTGTAAAGCCTTTGGCGGGTAAAGAGATTTAGTTTTTAGTGGTTCAGATGTGGTACTTCTGTTCGCCGTCAAAGGGGCGCACGGCCGGCCGCTCAGGGATACCATTGCACTTATTAAACCCGGCGTGCATGTTGTCATTTTCGGCGAACAGGGCAGATTACTCGCTGAGCCAGCGCAGCAGCGTATCGCGCACCGTGCTTTCCACCTCCGCGTTTACGCCCAGCAGCGGACGCTCGGCATATTGCACAACCGTGCCGCGCCGGTTTACGCGGTCCCGCAGCCCGTAATGGTGGACGCGCGCCAGCTTCTGCACCGCCGGCACAAAACTGATTTCGGCCGCGTTGTCGTCCGCCTGTGCCTTCAGATATTTGGCAGTTTTGAGCTTCGCAAACATTTTGCGGCGGATGCGCCCCGGCTTGCTGCGGGCGCTGGCGCGGCGCGGTTCCCACGAGGTGCCGTCCGGCGCACGCTGCGCGGTGATGTTCGCCTGCTGAATGCGCCGCACGTCGCGGGCGACCTCGCGCAGCATCTTTCTGCGAGCCGCCGGTGCCAGCTTCGTCAGCAAAGCATCCAGCCAGGCGTCAACCTCATGCAATTCAGCCATGACTTACCGTCCAGTATTCGTCCGGGGGTTCAGGTTCCGGCACGGCTTCCACCGACATCTTTCCGTCCACCTCGCGGGCGATCACGCGCTCGGTCAGCCGGATATTCATGCTGATGTCGCAGCGGTCATTGCCGAGGATATCGACCTCAAACGCGAACAGCTTTTCCCGCTCCACGCTGTTCTGCAGCGCGTCCGGCTGGTTCTCCATCAGCCAGAACAGCACCGGCGCCATCAGCAGGTTCTGATCGCCGGTAAAGTCGGTGATCACCACGTTCAGCGTGTAGCGGTATTCCCACGACATCGAGGCGGCGGAGGTGGCGACCAGCTGGCCGGCGTCAACAAACAGGTGCAGCCTGTCAGGGTTTTCATCCACATAGGGCACCGACTTATTCAGGGCGCGACGTAAGGACTGCGGCTTGTTCATCGTCTTTTTCCTGACAGCTGATAATGGTGTCTACCTTGTCAGCGCATGCCGCCCAGGCGGCCTCCGTTTCATCCAGCAGTGCGTTCAGGTCGCCGTTACTGCGCGGCCCTGCCGGGTCGAGCTGGCAGCGGGTGATTTTCGGACAGCCACTGACGGTAAGACTCACCTCCGGCGAGGGCCGGTCGCTGGCGCAGCCGGACAACAGGATCAGGCAGAGGGGTGTCAGACCAGCGGCGAAGGTCTTCATTTTCACGTTTCAGTTCCTCAATGGTGCGCTGCCGCTCGCGCAGTAATTTGCCGTTCTGCTCGGCGGCGGCAAACAGCTGCGTCTGCGCGCGGCTGCTGGTCTGCGTCAGGATATTCAGGGCAATCAGCTGGCCGTTTTTCTGCGAAAGCTTTTTGCCCTGGCTTTCAATGGTGATCGCCTGCGTATCAATGCGGCTGTGCGCCGTACTGAGCCGCCAAGACTGCACGCCGAGCGCGGCCAGCAGCGCAGATACCAGCACCGCAAGCGCGCGCATCATACAGCCGCAGGCTCTGCAAGCTGGCTGCGCAGCAGGTTATAAATCACCACGGCCAGCAGGTAGCAGACCAGCGTGATCACCCAGCCCGAAAAGGCCAGCGACATCACGATCAGCAGCTTCAGCAGCCAGCCCGCATATTTCGGCACGGCCTGCGCGTCGCTGCCGGCCAGCAACTTCTTCAGCGCTGCCTTCAGGCGCTGCCGGGTCGCGCCGTCAGAAAACAGCACCCCCATGGCGCAGCCGGCCAGCGCGCCGGTAAAGATATTGACCAGCCAGACAAGGGCGACCACGATATGCATTGCCGCGCCGTTGTGGCTCATCAGCGACATCATCACAAGCGTCAGCAGCACGCCCCACACCACCAGACCCTGATTACGTTTACTCATCTCTCACGCTCCTTTCAGACACCAGGCCAGCTCACGCTGGCGCCGGTTATCCAGTCCGATATTAAAAACGCCCTTCACGTACACCCAGCGCGGCAGCTGGTAACACGCCTCGCGCCATTTCCCTTTTTTCAGCAACGTCACCATGGTTGAGGCGCAGGCGTTGCCGGTGCCGACGTTGAACGCCAGCGACACCAGCGCGTCGTAAACCTGCTGCGGCATGGAAACCGCCACGCAGCGCGCCAGTGCCGCCTCGACGCGTAACACGTTGGTGATGAAGTTGCCCGCAGCCTGCCGCTCGGTGATCGTCTTGCCGGGAATGACACCCACCGTGTTGCCGATGCCGTCGGTCCACCTGCCCGCATCGCACAGGTACGGCTTGAGCCGGCACCCCTCGTAATCCGCGATAAGCTTCAGTCCCTCCGGCGAGGTGTGCAGCGTCTGAAAGCCCGGCAGCATCGCGGCGATGGCCAGTACCGCGCCGACGCTGCAGCGCTTAACGGTTTGCAGATTCATAGTCCTCCCGCGTGATGCGCCCGCTTGCCAGCAGCTGATAGGTTTTGTGCTTGTAGTACCAGCTGATCAGCGCCATCAGCAGGCCGATCAGAACGCCGGCCACCGTTGACGCGTCTTTCAGGTTCAAGCCACCCAGCCACGCCATCACCACCGCGATGCACCAGGTGATAAAAGTGCAGATTTTCTCCCACATAGTTCAGTCCCAAAGCTGGACGGCCTGCACGGTTGCCGCCGTTGTCACGTCCGGCAGCTCCACCTCCAGCCCGTGCGGCAGGATTGGGCCGTGCTCCGCCAGCCCCGGATTCGCCTGTAAGACCTGCTCGGTTATGCCCTGCGTGCGCCCGTAGTGGCGCCAGCAGAGCGCGTCCACCGTGTCGTACTGCTGCGCACGCACTTTCATCAGATAAGCTCGACGGTGCAGTGCGGCAGGTTCTGCACGCGGCTGACCGCCCAGCGCGCGTCCCGCCACAGATCGCCGGTGGCGTCCGCCAGTTCATCACCGCGCTTCATGGCGGCGGCGGTGGCGTCGAAATCCTGGTAGCGCTCGTTGAGCACCGCGCGGGTCCAGCACCACACCGCATTCTGGTAGTGATGCAGGCGGGCACTCTCGCCGGCCAGCTTCTCACCCGGCACATCGGCCAGGCTGTTAAAGCCGCGCAGCTCCTGCTGTTCGCGCCACGGGTAAAGCTCCGCGTTCACTTCGGCCATTGCGGTCAGCACCACCTGCCGCAGGCGCTCCGGTGTCACGGTGCCGTCAACGCGCATTGCGGTTCGGAACTTCGCCAGATCGATGTCCGGCCAGAATGAGTTATTGGGGATTGTTTCCGGCGTTCCCGCCGCCTTCTGCGGCGCTACAAATTCCATCAATTGCTACTCCTGAAAAGGTTGGGCGGTGGACGGGGTTTTGATAAGGCTCAGCCTGTCGCCACCCCGTGCCGCCCCGCGCGTGGGCACGTCCGGTTATCAGCTGGCGTTGCGGATTTTCCGCGTCAGCTGCTCAATGTCTTTTTTCACGCCGCACTTCTCGTCAAGCTGCAGCGCGCGGGTCAGGTGGTTCAGGGCCGAGGCCGGGCTGCTGTCGGCGAGCATCCAGCCGATGGACTTGTGAAGGCGGGCGCGTGACTGGTCCGGCATATCCAGTTCGCCGATCACGTCCAGCGTCTGCAGCAGCAGCGCTACGTCGAAATCCGTTTTTGCCAGCAGGGCATTTTTTGCCGCGTCGGCCATCTCCTCGGCCAGCACCGTCTGCGTGTTGCGGTTGCCGATCGGCATTCCCCAGCCGCGGCTAACTGCATGGCGGGCAATTTCCAGTGCGCCGGCATAATCCCCGGCGTCAATGCGCCAGAGCATGACGAACATCACCACGTCGTCCTGCTGCTCAGCTTCTGCGGCCAGCACGCCATTCACCCAGGCGGCGTACTTCGGCAGAACCTCGATTTTAATTTCGGCTTTTTTAACGGTGGACTGGATGCCCTTCAGGCGGCGGCGGTCTTCGCCGAGCTGCATCAGCATCAGCTCGTAGCCGCTGGCGTGGCGAACACTGCCGCCCTGTCGGGCGGCCTGTTCAGCCTGAACGCGCTGGCGGTGCTGCCGGGCGGGACTCAGGCTCATGCGTTACGCTCCCGCGCCGGCGTCTGCTGACTGTGTCGTTTCAGGCACAGGAACGACGATTTCGATGTTTTCAACCAGCGCGGCGCAGCGGTAATCCTCAATCACGTACGCTTCGTTAACTGATTCAAAGTTCTCGATGCGGTCGCGTTTCGGGTTATCAATAACCGAGCGGCGGCGGGTTTCCTCCTGCCAGTAAATGGACAGGTTGTCCAGGCGGGTGATCAGCACCGCTTTTGCCGGGAAGAACGGCGCGCGCACCGCCTGCAGGCCGCCCATGCGTTTCTGGCTGATGATCAGATCGGCGGCGAGCTTGTTGGTGTTGTCCTGCTCGTTGTTTACCAGCGGGAAATATTTATCGGACAGCAGCTCGCGTCCGCAGATCACCACCAGACCGTCGTCGTCCTGGAAAATAGGGTCGATCAGTTCGTTTACAGCGTCCATCACCAGCGCGTCGAGGTTGAGATACACGCCACCCTTGCCGACCTTCACCGGCGCGGCGGTTGTTTCGCCGTCCTTTGTGATGCTGCCCATCACGTTATCCGCTGCGTCTTCGCGCAGCTTCTGCAGCCAGCCTTTGTTAACGTCCTGCAGCATGGGGTTTTCGGTGCGGTTGGAGGTTTTAGCGCGCTTAACGCCGTTAAAGCCGATGGTGATTCGGTCCAGCGCCTGCCGCTTCACGATGGCGTTGCGGATACGGGTCTGGAAGTCCTGAAACTTCGCCCACATGTCCAGCTTCGCGTAGTTCAGCGCGGTATCAAAGTTGGTCTGCTCGCACTTATATTCCGTGCCGATCATTTCCGTTGGATCGACCGGCTCGCGGTCTTTTGTGCTGGTATCAGTGGTGCCAGCAATGGAGCCGCCAACGCCCAAACCCAGCAGCTGGCCGGACTGTTCAGTGACTGGCACCACGTTAATCAGCGTCAGGAAGGCGGCTGACTGCTGAATGGTATCTTCCAGCGTCTGCGCTACAGACGGCTCGACATTGAATTTGCTCGACAGCTCCTCGACCGGTACACCGTTGAGTTTTGCCAGCTGCGTCAGGTAAGCGTTAAACGCAAAGCGGGTATTCTTTTTCATGGGGTTTGCTGCTCCTTTAGCAGTTGGTCAGGTGTTCGGCTGGCGCAGTGCCACCCGGCGTGCGTGGGCGAAAATCTTTGCGCCCGTCTTCGCTTTCCAGCTGCTGCTTCAGCTCGCTGAACGCGTCGCGCTGTGTTTTCAAATCATCCAGCTGTTCGTTCAGGCTGATTTCCAGCTGGCTCAGACGTTCCGCCTGCTCGCCCAGCGTCTTATCGGTGCGGACGCCATACGCCTGCTGTTCGCTGGCGATCAGTTCCACGGCCTGATGCACGTCGTTGAAGCGCGCGCTATCGGTCTGCTGCTGCTTGCTGAACATGGCTTTGACGCGGGCAAACAGCGCGGGCTTTTCGTCCGGCGCGTCTTCCAGCTCGATCGCGGTTTCGGTCGCGGCGGTAAAAAGGTTGTCAGGGTGCTGCTTGCGGTTTGCGAGCGGGTTATGCTCCGCCTTTGCGCTGAACTGCAGCATTTCGGTGCCGAGGCTTGCCGGATCGTCAGTGGCGGCCAGGCCGACCAGATACGCCTTGCCGGTGTCGGCAAACTTGGTGCTGACCTCCATAGAGGTGAAAAGCTTCTGTCCTTTTTTCACCAGTTCAACCAGTGAGTCCGTCGGCATGATGTCGGCATAGAGCGCCATCTTCCCGGCCAGCTGCCCGGCGCTGATTTCTTCTGCGACCAGCGCGGACACCGTGCCGTAGCGGTTAAAGGTGTTGTCCGGCGAATACGCCTTGATGTGCTCCAGATTGATACTCGCGGTGTAAACCGCCGGATCGTAACTGGCCGCCATCTGTACCAGCCATTCACGGGAAATTTCGCGTCCGTCCGTGGTGGCACCTTCCACCCCGATACGAAAACGCTTTGCAGTCACTGTCATGAGCCAGGCTCCGTTGGTTTTAAACGTCTGAGAGCCTTATGTTTGCGGCGGGAGGGGTATCGAAACAACGCGGGGACGTTGTGCGGCTCACCACACAATGAGGGGCAGCGGAAAAGGCACCGGCGGGCCCGTATTTTGGGGCCATGACAACGACACTCGCCCCCGAAGACCTCGATCCCCGCAGGCAGGCTATGCTCCTGTACTTTCAGGGATACCGTATCGCCCGCATTGCTGAAATGCTGGGAGAGAAACCCGCAACCGTTCACAGCTGGAAAAAGCGCGATAAGTGGAGCGACTACGGCCCGCTCGATCAGATGCAGCTGACCACCGCCGCACGCTACTGCCAGCTGGTCATGAAAGAGACGAAAGAAGGGAAAGACTACAAGGAGATTGACCTGCTGGCGCGCCAGTCCGAGCGCCACGCCCGTATCGGCAAGTTTAACAACGGCGGGAATGAAGCGGACCTGAACCCGAAAGTGGCGAACCGCAACAGCGGGCCACGAAAACCGCCGGAAAAGAACCTGTTCAGCGACGAGCAGATCGAGAAGCTGCAGGAGATTTTCCACGGCTCAATGTTCGGCTACCAGCGCCAGTGGTGGGACGCCGGCAACAAGCACCGCATCCGCAACGTGCTGAAGTCGCGCCAGATCGGCGCCACCTTCTACTTTGCCCGCGAGGCGCTAATCGATGCGCTGACCACCGGGCGCAACCAGATTTTCCTGTCAGCCAGTAAGGCGCAGGCGCATGTATTCAAACAGTACATCATCGAGTTCGCTAAAGAGGTGGACGTAGAGCTGAAGGGCGACCCGATGACGCTCGCCAACGGCGCGGGCCTGTACTTCCTCGGCACCAACGCCCGCACCGCGCAGAGCTACCACGGCAACCTGTATCTGGACGAATATTTCTGGATCCCGAAATTTCAGGAGCTGCGCAAGGTGGCGTCCGGCATGGCGCTGCACAAGAAGTGGCGCCAGACCTACTTTTCCACGCCGTCCAGCCTGACGCACAGCGCCTATCCGTTCTGGTCCGGCGCGCTGTTTAACCGGGGCCGCGCCAAAGCCGATCACGTGGACATCGATCTGACCCACGCGAGCCTGTCGCCGGGCCGCTTCTGCGACGACGGCCAGTTCCGCCAGATCGTCACGGTAGAGGACGCCGTGCGCGGCGGCTGTAACCTGTTCGACCTCGACCAGCTGCGACTGGAATACAGCCCGCCGGAATACCAGAACCTGCTGATGTGTGAATTCGTGGACGACCTGGCGTCCGTGTTCCCGCTGCAGCTGCTGCAGAAATGCATGGTGGACAGCTGGGAGGTGTGGTCCGACTTTGAGGCGCTGGCGCTGCGTCCGTTTGGCTGGCGCGAGGTGTGGATCGGTTACGACCCGGCAAAGGGCACGCAGAACGGCGACAGCGCCGGCTGCGTGGTAATCGCGCCGCCAGCCGTACCCGGCGGTAAGTTCCGCATTCTGGAGCGCCACCAGTGGCGCGGCATGGACTTCCGCGCGCAGGCAGAGTCCATCAAAAAACTGACGCAGCAGTATAACGTCACTTATATCGGTATCGACTCCACCGGCGTTGGTCTCGGCGTGTACGAGAACGTGAAGATGTTTTTCCCCGCAGTAAAAGAGTTTGTTTACAACCCGAACGTGAAAAACGCCCTTGTACTGAAAGCGTTCGACATCATCAGCGGCGGCCGGCTGGAGTTTGACGCCGGCCACCTCGACATTGCGCAGTCATTCATGGCAATCCGCCGCGCCACCACGGCCAGCGGCAACCGCCCCACTTACGAAGCCAGCCGAAGCGAAGAAGCCAGCCACGCAGATTTAGCCTGGGCAACCATGCACGCGCTGGCGAACGAACCGCTGCAGGGCGAATCCGCCAACAGCCGCAACATCATGGAGATTTTTTAGATGAGTAAACGCAGGAACCGCACGCGCACGCAGCCCGTGCAGCAAAATAATATGGCCGGCGGCGCCACGGCGGAGGCATTTACCTTTGGCGATCCGGTGCCGGTTCTGGACCGCCGCGAGCTGCTGGATTACGTGGAATGTGTGGTAACCGATCGCTGGTATGAGCCGCCGGTGAGCTTTGACGGGCTGGCGCGCACGTTCCGCGCCGCCGTTCATCACAGCTCGCCGCTCAACGTGAAACGCAACATCCTGACCAGCACGTTTATCCCGCATCCGCTGCTAAGCGGGCAGGCGTTCAGCCGGTTCATTCAGGACTATCTGGTGTTCGGTAATGCCTACCTGGAGAAGCGCACCAACCGTCTCGGCGGCGTGCTGTCGCTTGAGCCGGCGCTGGCAAAATTTACCCGTCGCGGCACCGACCTGGACACCTACTGGTATGCACAGTACGGCCCGAATGCGCAGCCGTATCAGTTCGCACCCGGCAGCGTCTTTCATCTGATGGAACCGGACCTGAATCAGGAAATCTACGGCCTGCCGGAATACCTTTCCGCTATTCCGTCCACGCTGCTGAACGAGTCGGCGACGCTGTTTCGCCGCAAGTATTACCTCAACGGCAGTCACGCCGGTTTTATCATGTACATGACCGACGCGGCACAGAATCAGGAGGACGTGGACAATATCCGCAAGGCGATGAAAAGCGCGAAGGGGCCGGGCAACTTCCGCAACCTGTTCATGTACTCGCCGAACGGCAAGAAGGACGGAATTCAGATCATCCCGCTGTCAGAGGTGGCGGCAAAAGATGAGTTCCTGAACATTAAAAACGTCAGCCGCGACGATATGATGGCCGCGCACCGCGTACCGCCCCAGTTGATGGGAATAATCCCCAACAACACCGGCGGTTTTGGGGATGTGGAAAAAGCATCAAGTGTTTTTGTAAGAAATGAGTTACTTTATCTACAAAAAAGACTTGAAGAATTAAATTATTGGCTAGGTGAGAATATAATCAAATTCCATGAATACAAATTAGCTTAACACTCATGCATTACATTGCATGACTTTGTATGGTTGAATCCGGGAGGGATATATCAATTGATGATATCCTTCCTGCACTTACTGTATGTAACAACTCTAGAATCCTAGCAGGCTCATCTCTTACCGATGTTTTTCTGACAAGAAACCCTTCGATATTTCTAAGGTTAAATTTATTAGAAGTAGCTTCGAGTCTATCGATTAGCCCTTGCCGCCCTGTAGCTCTAAAACCTCGCATAACAACACCATAGCGAATATGAAGACTGAGAAAATCTTCACGACTAATCTCCGGAAGATGCTTTAACACAAAGCAAAACAAAGTTGTTATACCTTCATGAATTTTCATCCTAATATCTTCCTTCTTAGCCGAACCTTCCTTAAACTCCACAAAATAAAGTATATCATTAGCTAAAAATAGAGCATCAGGGGATTTTTCCTTTTTTCCTTGCGGGTGACAAGGCGCAAGGTTTGAAACTTTATCAAAATTAAAACCCAACTCATCAGAAATAACAAATCGCTTATTACCATCGGTATTAAAACTCAGATCTGTAATACTCTCAAGTGCACTTGGATAAATATCACAAAGCTTGTCATATATTTTTTTGGCATTAGAAGTCATCAAACTCATCCTTGTTCAAATCATGTAATGGCTCTGCTAACAAATCTATTGCATAAGATACATCATCCGTAATATTTACGAATTCAGTCAATGTCTCTTCAGGATACCTCATAGCTAAATAGAAGCTATTTTCGATTCTGAGCTTATCAGAGAAATGCTTCAATGAATCAATAACATAAGGGCTATGCGTTGTTATTATAACGTCTACACCTGAACGTACCAGTTCGCATATTAACTCACAATATAAGACCTGCCATTTAGGGTGTAGGTTAACCTCTGGCTCATCCACAATCAAAAGATTATTATCCTCTGTGTGCCCGCCCTTAATAAGCATATCTAAAATGCCTAATGATTTCACGCCTGATGCAATGTTTGAGGATGATACGTTATAGCCATCTCTATTGAGCAAAAAATCGAATTTTTCATTATCATAAGATATTTCACCGTTCAAAGCCGTACTGATTTTATTTGACACCTTTGAATGGATATCTTCCTCTACAGTTTCGAATATATCTGTAAATGCATAGAGATTATAAATTGAATCGCTTAGCTTATTGCTAAGATCTTTAACGTGCAGGGGAACTGTAGCCCTACCCGCGGAAGCGCTTTTTAATTCAAATAAAGTCTTAGACATTTGCGCGAGATTATGAAACTGCATGATCGCAGGTGACTCGACATATGTTGCGTCACTGTAACCTAATTCATCAGTAAAATCGAATTTGAACTTCGCATCACTTATCCAGTTAATTTTTATTAACGGCGAAGCACCATCATTCACAATAACAGTAGGTTTAAAAGACTCTAATTGTCCTTTTGATACTATCTCCCCACGAAACTCAGAAAAAAAAGCTTTACTTATAGCGCGTGTCATTGCAGATAATCTGTCATCAGGCTCTTCGATGATACTTCTTATTTTTTCTAACTCGCTTATTGCGCCCGACAGAGACAACTCAGATATATTATTTTCATCAAATAATTCATTTAAGACATTATACCTTTCGGCAAGTGCAGCGTTATAGTCATTCTTAATACTTGAAATGAATTTCTTTGGATGAAATAAATCTCTAACAACAGTATGAGTTGATATATTTATGGTTCTTCTAATAATTGAAAAATAAAGATTCTCAGCTAAGGTGAGAAGTCTATCATCTTTATCCTCTTCTAGGTCGTACTCGTATCTTGCAATTGCTTTTACAATAGAAAACAGGACCTTACCTACTGTACTTTTACCTGTGTCGTTTTCACCAGTAATTACAGTTAAGCCGCCTATATGCACATGGGCATCTTTTATTGTACCAAAGTGTTTTATTTCAATATCCATAATAGTCCCTTAAATCTTGCGTGAATGCTGGGATTTTACCATTTAGATAACTACTAATGATAGTAGCCTGGCTTAAAGAATAAGCCATTGATTAACTATCGAAAAACACACTTATTCACTCCATTCCCTTTAGCGCGCGCTCGTACCCCCGCCACGCCTGCCCGCTTTGTGTATCGGTTTTCATGCGCCTGCATGACATATGAAAAGCCCGCCAGAACTGGCGGGCCGGGGTAAATTTGATCCTTTTGGGATCATGCGAATTCATGCGGCATAGGCATGCACTACGCGTCACTGCCGGAGAACCATCAAAGCAGACTGCCTAACGCCTCGCCCGGCTCGTTGTTCAACCCCGCCAGCGGCCAAAAAAACAAGTTTTTGGCCCTGCCGAGGTTATCAATGTTGCCAGCTGTCGTCTTCCCAAACTGACTGAAGTATGTCCATAACATTCTTTTTATCCGCATCCAGTTTCAGGCCGCTTAACTCCACACCGTTAGCGCTGCCCTTTCGAATGCGTATGCTGGTTTTGGGGTATACAGGTAACAGGTTCTTATAAAGTTCAGCTTCAAGGGAGGTGAGTACACCCGGGCTAATTTTCTGCTCTTTGTCAATCATGATGTCAATGCGCATATAGCCCTCTCTCAGTGTGAATTGCTGTTTTTCATCTGTGCTTCTGATTGGCGCAGCTGCGCCATTAATTCACCAGATAACTCAAGCAACCACTGAATGGCGAAATCCTTCTCCTCCTGATCACAATCATCAAAAGAGATTTTTTTAAGAATAAATTCAATTTGTTGGAGTTTAATTTTCTCCAAAAGATAGTCCTGCATCATCCCTCCCCCATATCAACAACTGTATATGCGTACAGTATAATATTGGTTATCAAATGTGAAATGATTT
>Ga0153917_1000661_pt1 | contig 19485 bp, 11 predicted proteins | sample TSFL001MetaG_FD_104695 | JGI IMG/M metagenome (GOLD analysis project Ga0153917, IMG submission 104695) | Attine ant fungus gardens microbial communities from Florida, USA - TSFL001 MetaG | ecosystem: Host-associated > Fungi > Mycelium > Unclassified | place: USA: Florida, Paynes Creek Historic... | reverse complement strand
GCGGCTACTCGGCGAAGACGACGCGGAAGGCGCGCGGGGTGGAGACGCGGCGGGCGACGGCGAACCAGGCCTCGCTCCCCCGCTCGACGCGGGCGAGGCGGCGCGCGAGGCCGGGAGCGCCGAAGGAGGCGAGGCGGTTCGAGCCGGCCGCGCCCCTCGACGCCCGCACCGGCCCCCGCAGCACGAAGACGCCGGCGGTCGCGCACACGACGACGCCGAGGAGGCCGAACCCGGTCGAGTCGCCGGTGACGCCGATGGATGCGAGCCAGGCGGCGAGCCCGGGCAGCGGGCCCAGCGCGATCTCGCCGAAGCAGACGATCCCCGCCGCCCAGACGAGCGCGACGGCGAGCGAGCGCAGCCGGACGCGCCACATCGCCGCCCGGCGGGCGTCGCGGATGCGGTGTTCGAGCTGCGACCTGGCGTCCACGTCGAGGCGGGCCGCGAGCTCGTCCGCCGACCGCGGCTCGCGCTCGCCGTGCTGGATGCGCCAGGCGCCGCCGATGAGCCGGCCCAGGGCGGTGGGCGTGCTCGTCGACATCAGCGCGGCGCGGTCGGCGAGGGTGACGTCCTCCTGGTGGCCGATGCCCGTCACGACCGGCACGCGGCAGTCGAGCACGGCCCGCACCACCTCGGGGTCGTCGAACACGTCGCGCGTGGTCCAGTGGCCGCCGCCGCGGTGGATCGCGATGATCGTGCGCCCGTCGTCGACGGCGTCGTCGAGCGCGGCGGCGATGTTCGAGGCGTCGAGCCGCATGGGCAGGTCGACGAGCTCGACGCCGCAGCTCGCGAAACCGGCGCGGAACTCGCGCTGCGTCTCCGATGCCTGCGGCCGGATGGCGACCACCCGCTCGATCGCGACGCCGGCGTCGGAGAGCCGCTCGGCGAGCGCCGACGCGGAGGACCAGTGCACGCGCTCGGGCGACGCCGCGGCGCGCGCTCGCACGCGGGCGTCGCGCCGGGCCCGCGCATCCAGCTCGGCCCTCGCCTCGGCGCGGCGGCGGTAGCTCGCACCCGCGCGCTCGTAGCGGACGGGGCTCAGGGTCGTCGCCCGGATCTCCACCTGCCCGCGGTCGAGCGCCGGCGCGAAGACGCCCGAGACGGCGAGCACGGTGCCGTCGGTGATGGAGCGCGCGTAGTCGGGACCGTAGGCGGAGCGCAGCCGCAGGTGCGTCTCGCGATCGATCGCGACGGGCAGCCAGCCGCCGTCCTCGTCGCACACGTCGAAGCGGAACGCTCCCCACCGGAACCCGGGGTTGCGGCACTCGCCGATGATCGAGACGCTGCCGAGGCCCGAGATCGCCTCGGCGAGCCGGGCGGCGGCCTCGCCGACCTCGACGGGATCGGCGCGGAACTCGCGCGCCGTGCTCTTGCGCACGCGCGCGAGCGCCGTCTCGGTGCTCGGCGCGGGCGTCCGGTCGGGTGCGGGGGGTCGGGCGGGCGTGGCGCGCTCGCGCCTCACGAGCGGCGGATGCCGATGCGGTACTCGCCCAGCTGCACGATGTCGCCCGCGCGCACCTCGACCGGCGCGCCCGGGTCGAGAGCGGTCGCGTGCTCGACGCTGCCGCCCGCGAGGAGCGCGACGCCGTTCGTCGAGCCGAGGTCGTCGATGAAGAGCACGCCGTGCTCGACCCACAGCCGCGCGTGGGTCTTCGACATCGTGCGCGTCGGGTCGTCGATCGAGACGGCGACCGTGCCGGTGGGCTCGGCGAGCCTCGGGTTGCGGCCGACGACGACGGCGCCGTACACCGGCACCGAGACGCCGTCGGCGAGCACGAGCGTCCACTCGGGCATGGGCTCGCGCCGAGGCGAGGGCGGCTCGACCGGGTTCGCGGGGGCGGCGAACGGGTTCGCCGGAGCGGGCGGGGTCTCCACGATGGGGGCGGGCTCGGTCGCCGGGGCCATGAACGGCGGGACGGGCGACGACTGCGCCGGAGCCGCCGACGGAGCGAACGCCGGAGCCGCCGAGGGAGCCGTGGGCGGCGCCTCCGCCGGCCGCGGCGCGCCGAGCGGAGCGCCCGCGGGCGCCGACGGGGAGCCGTCGGCCACGGGCGGTCGGCGATCCTCCGAGGGGGCGACGGGCCGCTCGGGCGCGGGCGCCGGGGGCTGAACGGCAGCAGGCGCCGGAGCGGGTGCGGACGACGGGACGGGGGCCGCTCCGGGCAGCGTCGCCGGATCGAGCCGCGGGAACGCGGGCAGGCCGTTGCGCCCGCGCGGGCGGCGAGCGACGGACGGCGCGGGGGACGCCGGTGCGGGGACCGGAACCGCGGCGGAGGCGGGAGCCGCCGGCTCGGACGCCGGGGGCACCGGACCGGTGACGCCTGCGGCGGGCGCCCCGATGGGCGCCGAGTGCCGCGGCGACGACGAGCTCGCGGGCCCGGTCGGGGAAGGAGCGGAGAACGACGCGGATCCCGGCTCGTACGTCGGCGCCCGGAACGCTCCTCCGGGCGAAGACGGCGAAGACGACGACGAAGACGACGCGCCCGGGATCGGGCCCGAGGACGGGGCCGGCTCCGGCGAGTCCGAGGGCGGCGGCGCGAAGCTCCCGCTCAGGAACGGGTTGGCGCCGGGCGGGATGCTCCCGTCGCCGCGCGGCCGGTCCGGCACGCCGAACGTGCGCTCGTCGTTCACTCGCTGCTCTCCCGTCGCTCGCGCGTCGCGCGGCCGCTCCCCCGGCGCCCGCTCGGCGCCCGGGACGCGGCCGTGGCGCCGCGCCTGGTCCACGTGCCGATGATAGGCGTCCGGACGGTCATCGGCCGATCGGACAGCGCCTCGTTGCGCCGACGGGCGCCGTCCGGGTCGCGGTCGCGCACGAGCGCCGCGAGACGGAACCCGGCGAGGCGCCGCCGCCAGAACGACGCGCGGTCGCGCTCCCCGTCCACGATCTCGTCGCCCGCCGACCAGACGCCCTCGACCTCGGCGTCGGTCGCGGCGTCGCCGCCGAAGACCGCGCGATCGACGGCGAGGGCCACGGGCCCGAGGCCCGGGTGCACCGCCTCGGCGGTCTGCGCGCGCGTGGCGCGCCGCGGAATCGCGTAGCCGAGCTCGGCGAGCCGGTCGACCGTCTCGTCCCAGGCGCCCGCGGCCCGTTCGTCCGACGGGCGCGAGGGATGCCTTCGCCGCGAGCGCCGCACGGCGCGCACGCCCGCGAGCGCCGCGAGCGGCAGCAGGTACGCGGCGAGCGGCACGGCGACGGCGCCGCCGACCGCCCACACCCACTGCGGCACGCCGAGGGGGTCGGCATCCTCGTCCTTCCGGGAGTCCTGCTCGGCGGCGGTCACGAGGTCCTCGGTGCGCCGCTCCGTCTGCGGCGGCTGGCGCACCTGCGCGCGCGGCTTGGTCTGCGGCTCGGAGGCCGTGTTGACGGGCACGTCGGTCTGCTCGGGGGTCGGGTGGAAGGCGACCCAGCCGAATCCCTCGAAGGGCACCTCGACCCAGGCGGTGACGTCGCCGCCGCGCACGTCGACGGGGTCGCCCTCGGGCGTCGCCCCCTTGGGCGCGAAGCCGACGACGACCCGCGAGGGGAAGCCGAGCTCGCGCGCCATGAGCGCCATCGCCGAGGCGTACTGCTCCTCGTCGCCCACGAGGGAGCGCTGGTCGAAGAGCTCCTGCATGCGGTCGAGGCCGTGGCCGGCGCGGGAGGGGGCGGCGTCGGCCGCCGTGCCGTGGCTCAGATAGCCCTGCGAGCGCAGCCCCTGCTCGATGGCGCGCAGCTGCAGGTAGGGGGAGGTCTCGCCGGCGATGAAGGTCTGCATGCGCTCGACGAGGGATGCGGGCGGACGCGGGCCCTGCGGGTAGTCGAGCCGCTCGACGGGCGTGTGGTCGAGCTGGCCCTCGATGGGGGCGTCCTGCAGGCTCGCCCGCACCTCGTACTCGTCGCCCGCGCGCAGTCCGCCCGTGACGACGGCAGCGGCGGCGCGGGCGTTGTAGCGCAGCTCGGAGCGGCGCCCGTCGAGGTCGCCGCCCGCGAGGTCGATGCGCGTCGGCACGCCGACCGAAGGCATCCACACGTCGTCGTAGCCGGCGATGCGGATGTCGACGTCGCGCTGGTTCGATGAGGTGAGGGCGCCCTCGACGGGCACGTCGCTCGTGACGAGCTCGTACGCGCCGGTGTCGGCCGTCGCGCCGCCGCCCGAGCCGTCGGGCGCGGGCTGCGCGGAGGCGACCTCCCACTTCTTGCCGCTGTAGCGGTCGAGGACGGCGAGCCGGATCGCGTCGCCCGGCCGGAGCCCGGCGACCGTCATGAGCACGTCGTCGTGCCGCTCCTTCGTGTACTCGCGGAAGCCCGCGAGGGGGCTGTCGTGCTCGGCAGGGTCGAACGGCGGCGTCACGCGGTCGCGCACGACGAGGCGGTCGGCGCCGAGGCCCGCATCCGCGAGCGCGCCCGCTCCCGCGCCGACCGCGACGGCGACGACGCCGAGCACGGCCGTCCCCGCGAGACGCCGCCGCAGCAGCCCCCGCCGGGCGGCGGAGGAGGCGCGGGGGCGGCCGGAGCCGTTCCCGCGCTCGCCGGCTCCTCGCGGGTCGATGCCGGATGCGGCGTCGGCGCGCGTGGTGCTCCAGCCCGTGTGCACGAGGGCGAGGAGCGCGAACGTCGCCCCGCGCGCGACGCCCAGGAAGGGCTCGCTCGTGCCCGCGACGAGCGAGAGGGCGAGCAGCGCGACGGGGATCGCGAGCACGACGCCGCGGCGCCCGAGGGATCTCGGCGCGCGGGGCAGCCAGCGCACGACGAGCGAGGCGCCGAGGAGCGCCGCGAGCCAGGCCGCGGCGTAGGGCAGCACGACGACGTGCTCGGGCGCGCCGATGGGCGTCTGCAGCGTGAGCGCGTCGCGCCAGGAGAACACGGCGCCGAGCGCGAGCGCGGAGAGGCTGTCGAGGGTCGGCACGAGGAACGCGAGGCCGAGCGAGGGCACCGCGAGGGGCGTGCCGAGCGCGAAGTAGGCGGCGATGCCGAGCAGGGCCGTGCCGAGCCCGCCGAGCCCCGCCCAGCGGGCGGCGAGCGCGGCGCCGCCGCCGACGAGCAGCCCGCCGACGGCGGCGAGGAGGAAGCCGGGGCCCGCGTACACGGGCGCGAGGCCGAGCAGGGCGATGAGGGCGAGCGCGGCGAAGACGGTCAGGTCGGCGCTCGAGGCAGAGGGGAGGAACGGGGTCGGCGCGTCCGCCTCGTGCCGCCCGCCGCTCATGCGCGCGCCGCCCCGAGCCCGCGCACGAGGCGCGGCAGCTCGTCGAGCCGGCCGATCGTCGCGAGCGTCGTCGCCCGCAGCGAGGTGCGGGAGACGCTCTCGCCGAGGGCGCAGCGGAAGCCGACGACGGTGGTGTCGGGGGCGAACAGCCGGGCGGCGCCCGCCAGCTCGGCGGCGTCGAGCCGGGATCCGGTCACGACGAGCACGGCGGTCGGCGGCGTCATCCGGCGCGTCGCCGCGCCCGCGAAGGCGCGCAGCGAGCCGTGCGCCGAGTCGACGGGGGCGAACCGGCTCGTCGCGTCGAGCATGCGCGAGGAGCCGGCGGTGGGCAGGGGCCCGAGCTCGGTCGCCGCCTCCACCGCGAGGTCGGCGCGCAGCGCCTGCCGCACGAGCGAGGCGAAGACCGACACGGCCAGCTCGAACTCGTCGTCGCTCGCGTAGCGGGAGGCGTCCAGGGACTGCACGACGGCGAGGTGCGAGCGGCGCGTCTGCTGGAACTGCCGCACCATGAGCGTCCCCGTGCGGGCCGAGGTGCGCCAGTGGATGTGGCGGCGGTCGTCGCCGGCCTCGTACGGGCGCAGCGCGTGGAAGGCGAGGTCGGTGTCCGTGAGCGCTTCGCTCGCGACGCCCTCGAGATCGTGCAGCAGGCCGGATGCCTCCGGCTCGAGCGCGACGGTGCGCGGGTGCACGAAGAGCTCGATGGCGTCGGTCCAGCGCACCGTGCGGCGGAGCAGTCCGACCTCGTCGCCGCGCACGCTCACGGCGGGGCCCGTGCGGATGACCGTGCGGCGCGCGGTGGGCACGGTGAAGAGCGACTCGTGCGATTCGCCGGGCGCGAGACCCGGGACGTCGAAGCGGCCGAGCGACTCCCCCACCGGCACTTCCATGCGAGCCGGCAGCAGGCGGCGCTCGCCCGCGTTGCGCACGAGCAGTCGGCCGTGCGCGCGGTCGCCCGCGGTCACGCGGCGCGGTTCGAGCTCGATGCCGACCGCGTACGTCGCCCGGCCGAGGGCGAAGGGCACGGCGGCCGCGAGCGCGGCGAGGAGCACGACGCCCGCGACGACGAGCTCGACCCAGGCGCACGCGAGCCCGACGGCGAGGAGCACGACGCCCGCGACGAGCGACGACCAGCCGAGCGGCGACACGAACCCGAGCGCCCGGCCGAGGGCGGCGCCGGCGGCGCCGACCGCGCCCCGTGCGCCCGCCCGCGCGGGCGGGTCGGCCGCCTCATCCGCTCGAGAGCCTGTCACGTCGTCAGTCCTGCGCGGCGCGGTGCTGGGGCGGGGCGACGTCGAGCAGGACGCCGGCGACGACGTCCGCGGCCCGCGCGCCGCGGAACTCGGCCTCGGCGTCCAGGATGAGGCGGTGCGCGAGCACCGGCTCGGCGAGCTCGCGCACGTCGTCGGGCGTGACGTAGGCGCGCCCCTTCGAGAGCGCCCAGGTCTTCGCGGCGCGCACGAGCGCGAGGGCGCCGCGCGTGGAGACGCCGAGCACGACGTCCGGGTGCGCGCGGGTCGCCTCGACGAGGTCGACGATGTAGCCCGTCACGGCGGGCTCGACGTGCGCCTCGCGCGCGAGCCCCTGCATCCGCACGATCGCCTCGGCCGGCACGAGCGTCTCGACGCGGTCGGCGCGCTGTCGGTTGCCGGCGTCGAGGAGCAGGCTGATGCTCGTGGCGCGGTCGGGGTAGCCGAGGCTCGCCCGCATGAGGAAGCGATCGAGCTGCGCCTCGGGCAGCCGGTAGGTGCCGGCCTGCTCGACGGGGTTCTGCGTCGCGATGACCATGAACGGCGCCGGCACGTCGTGCCGCGCGCCGTCGACCGTGACGTGCCCCTCCTCCATGACCTCGAGGAGCGCGGCCTGCGTCTTCGGGGACGCGCGGTTGATCTCGTCGGCGAGCACGACCGAGGCGAAGACCGGGCCGGGATGGAACTCGAACGCGCCGCGGCGCTGGTCGAAGATCGTCACGCCCGTGACGTCGGAGGGCAGCAGGTCGGGCGTGAACTGGATGCGGCTCGTCGAGCCGTCGACGGTGCGCGCGAGCGACTTGGCGAGCACGGTCTTGCCCGTCCCCGGGAAGTCCTCGAGGAGCATGTGCCCCTCGCTCAGCAGGGCCGCGAGCACGAGCCGCACCGTGCGCTCCTTGCCGAGGATCGCCCGGTCGATGTTCTCGACGAGACGGTCGAACGCCTCGGCGAACCATGCGGCCTGCTCGGTCCGATCGCCCGCCCGGGTCGTCTCGCTCATGCTCGTCCTCTTCCCGTCCGCGGTCCCGGCGACCTCGTCGTCGACGTCGTCGGCTCGGCGGCCGGGTGCCGCGATCCGCTCGTCCGCGCCATCGCCGTCTCCGTCGTCACGCGGTCCACTTCTTGACCTCGTTGCTCTCGGCGACCTGCTCGCCCGTGTCCGCCCGGGTCACGACGACCCGATAGCTGCCGCCCGCAAGGGTACAGTTCTCCAGGTCGAGGCCGGCGTTGAGCTCGGCGCCGCCGACGGTCTGCCGCGCGGCCTCCCGGTAGCCGTCCGGTCCCGTCGCGCCGCGGTCCCCCGCCCAGCAGTGCGCGACGTAGGTCAGCTCGGGCATGAACTGCTCGCCCTTCACGTGGAACCGGTGCGTCTGCTCCGGGTGCATCGGATCGGGCGTCGGCCCCGGCCCGCCCTGGCTGAGCGCGATCGAGGGCTTGGGCATGTAGGTGAGGGTGCCGGAGGCCGGGTTCGAGGTCTCGGAGCCGCGGTCGTTGACGGCCGTCACGGTGACCGAGAACTCGGCGGAGGTGCCGCTCGTGCGAAGCCCGCGCATCGTGTATGAGGTCTGGTCCGGCGGGACGGAGAACTGCGCCTTCGCCGACTCCGGCGACAGGATCGTGACCCGGTACCCCGTCAGCTCGCCCCCGGTCGCGGCGGGCGGCGACCAGGTCACCACGAGCTCGCCCGTGGTCGACCCCATGGCGGTGTACCCGCTCGACACGGCGACGTTCTGCGGCGCCGAGGGCTTGTCGACGGGCCTGACGGTGGAGCTCGGCTCCGACAGGGGGCCGGCCCCGATCGCGTTGTAGGCGCGCACGGTCGCCGAGTAGGAGCGGCCGGGGACGATGCCGCCCGAGAAGGTGTGCGAGGTGGTCGTGCCGACGTGCACGGAGGTCGGCGGCTGGCCGGAGCCCACCGCGGTGAGCAGCACCTCGTAGTCGCTCACCGGCTCGCCGTTCGACGCCGAGGGATCCCAGGATGCCGTCAGCTGCCCGGCCCCCGTGGTCTCGAGCGCCACCCGGGTCGGGGCGCTCGGGACGTCCCGCACCCGGACGATCGCCAGCCCCGTGGCCTCGCGGCGGGGGTCGTTCGTGTCGTCGCCGATGCGGTAGGTCACGGCGATCTCGCCGATGAAGTCGTCGCCCGGCACGACGCGCGCCTTGCCGTCGACGATCGCGATGCTCGCGCCCGTCGGCGAGGAGCTCGTCTCGCGGACCTCGAGGAGCCGCAGCCGCGACTCGGGGAACGGGTTGAAGTCGTTGGCGAGCACGTCGACGAGGACGGGCTGGCCGCGCAGCGTGAGCGCCGTGTCGGGCGTCGCCCGCGGGGGCGGCTTCGTGGTGGAGGTCACGGTGACCCGGATCGTGCCCTGCTGCACGAAGGAGCCCATCGTGTAGGTCACGCCGAACACGACGACGTCGCCGACCTTCGCCTGACGGTCGGCGGTGATCCGCGCGGTCGAGCCCTGCAGGGTCGCCTTCACCTGCGGCGCGCCGCCCGTGAGCTGGGAGTACGCGACGGTGGGCACGAGCTTGGGGTTCGGGTGCCCGGTGGCGGCCGCCAGGTCGACCGTCGCCGTGCCGCCCGCCTCCACCGACGCCTGCGGGGTCACGAACGTGGGCGGGACGTCCCGCATGTCGGGGTCGCCGACCGTGATCTGCAGGCGCACCGTGGCGACGCCCGCCTTGGCGTCGTTCGAGCCCTGGGCGTCGGTCACGGTGAAGGTGATGGAGGCCGGGCCCCGGAATCCCGGCTTGGGGACGAACTGGAGCGTCGTGGCGCCCGTCGCCACGGGCGAGCCGTCGCCCTGCTCGGCCCACGCGGTCTCCGGGGAGATGATCGTGACCGGGTTGCCGGAGGGCGCGACGACGAGGTCGCCGACGTTCCAGCGCATGGCCTGCCCCACGCGCGTCGTCTGCGCCGGCAGGTCCGGGCGGAGGGTCGGCGACTGCCGCTTGGAGGCGTCCGTGAGCCGGGCGGGCACGAGGACGAAGCCGGATGCCGTCTGGCCGGTCTCCGGGACGGTCAGCGTGTAGGCGACGACCTGCCGCGCGGCGCCCGGGCGCACGACGACGCGGCCGTCCCCGGCGACGGTCGCCCCGCCGTCGTCGGCGCCCGACCCGGCGCCCGCGCCGCCTCCCGCGAGGGTCACGACGAGGTCGCCGACCCGGCCCACGGGGTTGGTCGCGCCCTGCCGGACGTCGACGACGACCGTGCCGTCCCCTCCCTCGCCGAGCGCCCGGTCGACGTCCTCCCGCAGCACGGTGTGGTCGCGCGCCGTCGGCTCCCGCGGGGGTGCGTCGGCGGAGACGGTCGCGTGCACGTAGGCGGACGCGGTGCCGCCGTGGTCGTTCGTGATCGTGTACGGCACCGAGAAGGACGGCACGTCGCCGGGCACGTCCACGATGAGCGACGAGCCGTCGACCTCGGGGTGCAGGGCGGGGTCGACGGCCGAGAGGTCGTCGTCGATCCGGATGGGGTAGCCGTTCGGGTCGGAGTCGTTCACGAGCACGGGCACGGCGAGTCGCGTGCCGGGCCTCGCGTGCACGAGGTCGTCGACGGCGACGGGCGGCGCGGTCGCGCCGGGCCTGGCGACGACGCCGATGCGCACGACCCCCTCGGCCTGCTGCCCGTACCGGTCGACGACCGTGTACCGCACGACGTCGGTGCCGGACGCGCCGGGGAACGCCTCGTAGACGAACGAGGTGGGCGTGACGTCGCGGACGGCGCCGAGCGAAGGCGCGGCGGGCATGCCCGTGATCTCGACGGAGTCGCCGTCGGGATCGACGCCCGTGAGCGGCACCTGCACGAGGATCGAGGCTCCCTCGAAGACGCGGGCGACCTGCGTCGCGGGCTCGGGCGGCCGGTTGCTGACCTCGTCGTCGGCGGTGACGGTGAAGACGACACGGGCCCCGCCCTGCTCGCCGTGCTCGTCGACGATCTGATAGGCCAGCGAGTACGTGCCGGGCGTCGTGGGGGCCTTGAAGCGCACCTCGTCGCCGGCGACGAAGGCGAAGCCGTCGCCGATGTCGAGGTCGCCCAGCACCGGCCCGAGCCGCATGGAGGCGTCGTCGGGGTGGACGTCGTTCTCGAGCACGTCGACGGACGCGTAGTCCCCGGCGCGCACGCGCCGGGAGTCGTCGACGCCGATGGGCTGGTGGTGCTGCACGAGGGGTTCGACGGGCACGACGACGATGCGTCCGGTGTCCGAGGCCCGGCCGTCGGTGATCGTGTAGCTCAGCTCGACGGGCTCGGGCAGCATGCTCGCGCTCGACAGGCGGACGACCGCGTTGTCGAGCAGCTCCACGTTGAGGCCGGCCGCTCGGGCGGCATCCGTCGTCTCGACCGACTGCACCGAGAGCACGACGTCGGCCTCGGCCGAGTCGTTGGCGAGCACGTGCGCGACGGACGGCTGCCCCGGACGCACGTAGACGACGTCGCGCACGGCGATCGGCGGGGCACGCTCGGCCGACGGCTCGACGACGTCGAAGCGGATGAGGCCCTTCGACTGGGTGCCGCCGGCCGCGACCGTGTACTGCACGTAGTGGCTGCCCGGGCGGTCGCTCTGGAAGGCGACCGTGCCGAGGTCGGCGTTGAGGCGCGTCGTGCCCGCGGCGGCGCCGATCTCGCTCGCCTCGACGAGCGTGAGGCGAGCGCCGGAGGGCGACTGGTCGTTCACGAGCGGGTCGAGCACGATGGGGACGCCGGGGGCGCCGCGCGCGTAGTCGGGCGTCGCGACGGGCGCGAGGGTCCCCGGCGCCGCCACCTCGACGCGCAGCTCGCCCGTCGCCTGGCCGTGGCCGTCGGAGACGACGTAGCTCACGGTGCGCTCGCCGAGCTCGGCGCCCAGCGAGGTCACGGTGATGCGGCCGTCGGGCGTGAAGCTCGCGCTCAGGCCGGCGGGCGCCGTCGCGCTCACCAGATGGAGGGGGTCGCCCTCGGGGTCGGACCAGTCGTCGAGCACGCCGTAGGTGGTCTGCTGGCCGGCCTCGACGGTCACGGTCGCGCGCCGGTGCGAGACGGGGTCGAGGTTCGGCGCCGAGGCGGGCACGACGCGGATGGTGAGCTCGGTCTGCGCGGTGCCGCCCTCCCGGCCGTCGTCGCCCGTGTAGCGCACGGTGAACTCGCCGGATGCCGTCGGCGAGGCGTCGAACTGGAGCGCACGGCCCTGGTCGATGACGCGCAGCCGGCCGACGCTCTCGGGGATCGTCCCCTCGATGCCGGTGATGGTGATGAGGTCGCCGTCGGGATCGGCGTCGTTGTCGAGCACGGGCGCATAGGTGCTGGTGCCCGCGCGCACGCCGATGGAGTCGGGCTGCAGCTGCGGCGGATGGTTGGTCTCGGAGCGTTCGGCGAGGGTGTCCTCGAAGGACTGCTCGGTGGCCTCGTTCTCGCCGTCGGTGCCCTGCTGGTCCTTCGGCGGAACGGTGTCGCGCCAGTTCTCCACGAGGCGCATGCGCTCCTGGCCGAGCCACACGTTGCCCGACTTCGTGTCGTTCAGGGCGACGACGTCGCGGTTGACGCGGTAGACGAGGTCGCCCGTCACGGAGCCGGGGATCGCCGTGCGCTCCGGGGCGGCGCCCGGGCAGGCGCGTAGCGCGTCGCCGGTCGCGCGCCAGGCGCCGAACGCGCAGGAGAGCACGACGGCGGGGCGGGCGACGCCGCGCGGATCGGCCGCGCCGGCCTGCGCCGAGGCCGGTCCGGTCGGCGTCGCGCCGGCCCCGGCCTCGCCCACCGGTCGAGGCGCGCCGCCGCCGAACGGCACGGCGACCAGGCCGGATGCCGTGGCGACGACCACCGCATCCGGCACGGGCCCGGCCTCGGGGCTGGCGAGCTGGATGCGGGCGGCCGGCTCGTCGATCGCGACGCCCCGGGAGGACTCGAGGTAGACGGCGTTCGCCGTCCGGTCGAGCACGGCGGCGCGCTCCCCCACCGCCGTGAGCTCGACGTCGACGAGGCCCGTCGCCGCCCGCCCGTCCGCGTCGCGCAGCGGCTCCGGCGCCTCGTGGCCGCCATCGGCGCGGAGCCGCTCGATCGTGCCCTCGCGCGGGTCGAGGCCGACGACGGTCCCCTTGGGCGTCACGACGACCTGCCCGCCCGGCCCGAGCCGCATGGCGGGCTCGGCGGACGCCGCGTCGAACGCGAGCGGCGCGCGCGCGTCGATCGTGAAGACGCGTCCGTCGACGGGGTCGACCACGGCGATGACGTCGCCGCCCATCGCGGATCGGCTGCCGGGCGGCACGATCACGCGCTCGGAGAGGTCGGTGTAGCCGGGGTCGACGCGGGCGAGCGAGCCGCCCGTCTGGTCGTGGAGGAAGACCCGGTCGCCGTCCTGCAGCACGCCCACGTCGCTCGAGGCGAGGCCCACCGAGGCGTCGAGCTCCTGGATCCGCGCGTTGAGGCGTCCCGCACGAGCGCCGTCGGCGTTGGTGACCCAGACGTCGCGGCTGTGCGGGCGCACGTCGGTGGCGGGGAACCCCTCATGGGCGACGGCGATGCCGACGGGCACGCCGACGACGAGCGCGAGGACCGCCGCCGCGATCGTGCGCCCGCGCGTCCATGCGCGTCGTCGCATGTTGCGCACGCCCATGGCCGTCCCGTTCCTCCCCGTCGCCCCGTCGTGGTCGCCTGCGCGGGCGGACGGGTCGGCGGCTCCGGGACGTGCGCGGCGGGCGTCTCCCGTCGCGTTCCGCATCCTCCCGCGCACCGCGAGGCACCCCCATTCTGCCTCGCGGCCGCGAGCGGGTCGTGCCGGCCGGTCGGGGCATGCGCCGTCAGCCCGCGTCGGGCGCGCGACGGCCGGGGGCGAAGTCGGCCCCGGTCCGGCGCTGCGCCGGGACGACGTGCGGCGCGGCCGCCGCGCTCGTCGGGATCGCCGCGGTCGAGTCCGGCCCAGTGCCCGAGGGGCGGGCCGGCTGCCGGCGCGACTCGCGCTGCGCCTCCTCGAGGATGGGCAGATCCTCCTGCGTCACCAGGCGCGTGGAGACGGCGTACTCGACCAGACGGGCGCGACGGTTCGTGGCGAGGTTGCCGCGGCCGCCGCGCAGTCCGGAGACGCCGAACTTGTCGAGCTTCTCGCACACGTTGTCGAGCTTGCGGTTGAAGGTCGTGAGCGTCCAGCCGAGGCGCTTCGCGGCATCCGCCGAGGAGGGGATCTCGCCCCGCCCGGGCGCGACGCTGCGCAGGACGTCCTCGGCGAGCGCGATGACGAGCAGCCGCTGGCTCGACGTGAGGTGCACGACGTCCTGCGTCGTGTTGCCACCGGGGCTCGTGTTGATGTGCGAGGTGTTGAACACGTCGGCGTCGGAGTGCAGCGAGAAGTCGTAGGTCGTGGAACCGGCGCTGAACATGACCTGCAGATCCTGGAACACGACGGGCAGCTTGGCGCCCGGAGCGAGCCACGACTGCACCTGCCCGCTTGGGTCGGTCACGGTCGCCGAGAGGAGGTTGCCCACGTTCGCGAGCCACCACATGCCGTACTCGTAGCGGAGCACGAGGAACTGGCGGTGCAGGTAGGGGTTCTCGTCGATCACGAGATCGGCCTCGCGACCGATGGTGAACTCGCGGTCGGGGGCGATGTCGTAGATCTCGCCGCAGAACTCCACCCGGATGGGCATCGCGGGCGGTGGTGCGGCGGGGTCGAGCGTCTCCGTCATGGTCTCCCTCTCCGCCTGCCTCGGCGCGATCGCCCGCGAGGACGACGCGCTCGGAGTCCGCGGCTGCGGACTCCTCGTTCGATAATGCCCCCAGAACCCTGGACTTCCCAATTCGGCCGAATGTTGAGATAACCTCACTTCCGGCGATCCGAGTGCCCGACGCCCGCTCAGCCGCGCGCGGACGCGGGCTGCGCGCACACCGAGAGGCGATCGGCGCTCACCCGTCCGTCGCGGCGGATCTCGACCTGGATGCACACCTTGGTCTCGGCCGGGAACGGGCCGACCGTGACCGAGGTCCCCTCGGCCGCGCGAGCGGGCTCGGAGCCGTCGGCGTACGACCAGAAGGAGATGTCGCCGGGGTGCGGATCGGGGTTGCCCCAGGAGAAGGCGATCGTGCCATCGGGCATCCGCACCGCGACCGGGTCGACGGGAGCGGGCGGGAAGGCCGGGTTGACGAGGGCGGGCGAGGCCGTGGGCCGGGTCCCGCCGGCGGGATCGGCGCCGGGTGCGTCGGAGCGGGCGACGAGGCCGAGCACGACCGCGAGCGCCAAGACGGCGAGCACGCCGACGGCGACCGCGCCGAGCACGATGCGCCGTCGGGACGGCGACGATCGGCGTGCCCGCAGCCGTCCCCGGTCGCGGACGGCGCCGGCCGATGCGAGCGCCGGGTCGATGGATGCGGCGGGGTGGGGCGCGGGCGACGAGCCGTCGGCCTGCGCGGTGGGGCCCGCGGGGCCCGGCGTCCGGGCGGCGTCCCCGGCGCGCCCCGCGGCGGGCGCCGGGGAGGCGGCGGGCGCCGCGGCCTCGACGCGCCCCGAGCGGGCCGTCGGAGGATCCGCATCCGCCGCCCGCCCGGCCGCGATGCGGGCCACGGCGCGGGTCATCGTGCGCCCCTCGTCGCTCGAGCGGGAGCCGCCGTGCACGAGCCGCGCGCCGACCGCCGGAGCGGATCGCAGCCGGGTGCGGTCCGGGTCGGCGTCGACCCCGTCCTCCGCATCGGCTCCCGGACGGGCGCCGACGCCGCCGGAGCCCTCCGGGCCGGCCGACCCGGCGAGCGGGAACGAGGAGGCGCCCGGGGTCGGCACGTCGATGGCCGTCGCGAGGTAGCCGAGCTCGAGCTCGACGCGCTGCAGCGCGCGGGCGAACTCGACGGCCGTGGCGTACCGGTCGCGGGGCTTCACCGCCATGGCTCGGTGGAGGGCGCTCACGAGCGTGCGCGGGACGTCGGGCCGGTCGATGGGCTGGATGTCGCCGCGCTCGATGCGCCCGATGAGGTCGATGGTGCCGTTGCGCCGGCCGCGGACCTCGAAGGGGGTGCGCCCGGCGAGCAGGGTGTGGATCGTCGCGCCGAGCGAGTAGACGTCGCTGCGGACGTCGGGCTGCGGGTCGTCGTCGAACATCTCCGGCGGCGACCACGGCACGGACATGCCGGCGCCCGGGCCGCTCGGCTGCGTGCCCGAAGGGTGCGGCGCGGTGGGCGGCGCGACGCCCGAACCGGCGGCGGCGCTCGCCTGCCGGCCGACGACGTCGGCCAGCTCGTCGTCGACGGCGCTGGAGATGCCGAAGTCGGTGAGCGCGGGCCAGCCGAACGCGTTCGTGAGGATGTTCGCCGGCTTGATGTCGCGGTGCAGGATGCCGACGGAGTGCGCGGTCGCGACGGCGCCGGCGATGCGGATGCCGGTGCGCAGCGCCTCCTCCACCGGGATCTCCTCGCGCCGGTAGCGCTCGCCGAGGCTGCGCCCGGGCGCGTACTCCATGACGAAGTACGGGCGGCCGTCGCTCGCCACGTCGGCGTGGAAGATCGTCACGATGTACGGGTGCGACGACATCTGCGCCATGACGTTCGCCTCGCCGATGAACGCGCGGCGCGAGGAGTCGCCCAGCTCGTCGGCGCCGAGGAGCACCTTGACCGCGACGAGGCGGTGCGGCAGCTCCTGCTCGTAGAGGTAGACGTCGGAGAACCCGCCCGAGCCGAGCGGTCGCACGTACGAGAAGCCGGGGAGCTCGGGCGGCGGCGCGGGGGCGCGCCTCGCTGCCGCCACGGCTACCGCCGCACCGTCAGCCGGACGCCCGAGCCCAGGTCGATGACCGTGCCCTCGAGGATCGGCACGGGCTCGCCGCCGCGAAGCCGCTGCGGGGCACGACCGGGCATGACGACGTCGGTGCCGTTGCGCGAGTGGAGGTCGGTGACGACGATGACGCCGGCCTCGCTGGCGATGCGCACGTGGTTGCGGGAGATGTCGACGGCATCCGTGATCTCGACGAGCGTCGTGTCGCTCGCCGAGAAGACGGCGCGGGGCGCGCGGCCGAAGATCGCGGCGCCGGTGATCTCGTGCGGGCGGCCGTCGGGACCGATGACGGTGAAGCGGTCGACGGAGGCGGCCTGCTCGATCACGGGGGCCGGAGCCGGGTCGAGGTCGGGGTCGGCCGACGCTGGTGCGGAGCGGGGGTCGCCGGGAAGCGGAGCGAACGGCGATCCGGCCGGCGGCTCCGACGGGAAGGGCGAGCTCGGCCCGAGCGTGCGGTCGCTCGTCCCGTCGGCCGTGGTCTCGCCGGTGCCCGTCGCGGCGCGGGCGCTCGCCCGGAGGTCCTGCACGATGCCCCCGACGATGGTCGCGTCGAGCACCTCGGTCGGCGCCTCGGGGTCGACGAGCCGGCCCGAGGCGGGCGCCGGCACGGGCAGGGGCGACGTGCCCGCGCGACCGGATGCGGACGTCCCGCCGCGCTCCGCGGCGCCAACGTCGTCGTGCTCGTCGTGCTCGGTGGCGATCGCTCCGGGCTCGGCCGTGGCGGCGATGCCCGCGGCGCTCGCGCCGACCGCACCGGAGAGCTCGTCGAGCGGCCGTTCCGGCCGTGCGGGGTCGACGAGGAGGCCTTGGATCGCGCCGAGCAGCTGGGTGGGCGCGAAGAGCCCGATCGGGGGCGCGGACGGCGCGGACGCCGGCGCGGCTTCCTCGACGGCGGGCGGGACGATCGTCTCCTCCGCGACGGGGTCGGGGTCGTCGGACGAAGCCTCCACGGCGGCCTCCGCCCCGGCATCCTGCTCGCCGGCCGCGTCGGCCCGCCCGTCGATCGCGGAGTCGGCGGCATCGGCATCGGCATCGGCATGCATCGTGAACGGCACGATCGTGTCGGCGCACACGCCGTCGTCCTCGTCCTCGACCTCGACGGCCGCCGCGTCGCCGATCGCGGCCTCCGCTCCCCCGACGCCGCCACGGCGCAGCCGCACGAGCGCCGTTCCGCCGGCGCGGGGCGCGACGAGCACCTCGCCGGCGCCCGGCAGCTCGTGCTCCACGAGCGACCTCGACGCGGCGCCGTCGACGAGCACGGGCGATCCGGGTCCCGCCGGGAGCGCGATCGCGAGCAGGGCGCCGTGCACGGTCACTCGCGCGAGCGCGTCGGCGCCCGCCGAGGGCCATTCCACGATCGCGAAGGCCGGCGCGCCGGACAGCGGGAGCGCGGAGAGGATGCCGTCGAGCACCGCCGCCGCGCGCTCGGCGCCCGCCGAGACGGCGAGCACGGCATCCGCCGCGGTGCCGTCGCCGCGGGCGTCGACGACGAGGTCGACGACCGCGTCGGCCGTCTCGCGACGCACCCGCGCGAACCCGCGATCGGACGTCGGGGCGGGCATGGCGTCAGCCGTTCTCGCCCGGGGCGTGCGCGGGCTCGGCGCCCGGCACGGTGTGCACGGGGAGCGTCGGCAGGTCGGCGCCGTCGGCGCGGTCCGGTGCGACGGCCGGCGGCGGGGCGGCGCCGAAGCCGCTCGCCGCGGGCGCGGCGGCGGCCTCGAAGCCGTGCGACGAGGCGTCGCTGTAGTGGGACTCGACGACCACGGCCGTCACGTTGTCCCGGCCGCCGACCTCGACGGCCACCTGAACGAGCGTCTCGGCGAGGGTGAGCTTGGGGTCCGGGTCGGCGCCGTACTCGAGGATGACGTGCGCGATCTGCTCGTCGTCGAGCTCCTTGGTGAGCCCGTCGGAGCAGATGAGGAAGACCTGGTGGCCGCGGGCGGGCATGAGCCAGATATCGGTCTCGACGGCCTCCTCGGAGCCGACCGCGCGCGTGATGACGTTGCGGTCGGGGCGGACGGCGGCCTCGGCGGGCGTGATGAGGCCGAGCGAGACCATCTCCTGCACGGCCGAGTGGTCGACCGTGATCTGCACGAGGGAGCGGCCGTTCCAGCCGTAGACGCGGGAGTCCCCGACGTTGAAGATCATCCAGTGCAGTGCGTCGGCGCCGTGCTCGTCGAGCTCGGTGAGCGCGATGCCCGAGAGCGTGGTGCCGGCGACGGCGCCAGGGCCGTCGGCCTCGGTGACGAGCCCCTGCACGCTGGTGTTGGCGGCGTCGATCGCGGCGAGCACCTGCTCGGGGGTCGTCGGGGCGTCGGCGGGAACGAGCTCGTCGAAGGTCGCGGCGACCGTCTGGCTGGCCCGGTCGCCGTACGCGTGGCCGCCCATGCCGTCGGCGACGAAGAAGACGGGAGTGCGGGCGAAGTAGCTGTCCTCGTTGACCGCGCGGACGCAGCCGACATCGGTCGCTGCGGAGACTCGGAGGCTGACCTCCTCGCCTGACCGTGCGAACGTCGTGGAGAAGTCTGCGCTCACGAAATGACACCCCTGGATGGCGGACCGGACGTGGTCACCCTACGGCATGCGGGGCCGCGCACGCTGGAGGGCCGGCGCCGCTCGGCCGACGGCGAACGCGGCGTCGTGGCGCGTCGCGCACCGGGTCCGGCGAGTCTCCGCGCGCCTCTGGAGATCCGCCCCACCGACCCGAGAATCGGCCTCGGTGCAGCGAATCCTCCGGGAGCTGCGCGGAGACGAGGCCCGGGCGCGAACGCGAAGAAGCCCGCTCCTGATCGGAGCGGGCTTCTCGGTGGTGACCCCAGCGGGATTTGAACCCGCGCTACCGCCGTGAGAGGGCGGCGTCCTAGGCCGCTAAACGATGGGGCCGGACTGTTCGTCACCCTCGCGGGCAACTCGAACATCTTATACAGACGCTTCAGCCCACCGCAAGTCGGTCCCGGAGTCTCGGCGCGTCGCGGCTCGCCCGGGCTTTCGCGAAGACCCCAGCTCCGGCGCATGTCGCACGAGCGGTCGCATCGCGCACCGGAGCCGGCGCAGCCGGCCTCCTCGGGCCCGCATGGTCCGCTCGAGCCGACGCAGCCGACTCCCCGACTGGCGGAGCCGACCCCGCGAATCCGCACGGCCTCCGTCCTCGGCCGGCGAAGCCGACCCTGCAACGCGAAGAAGCCCCCTCCAGATGGAGGGGGCTTCTCGGTGGTGACCCCAGCGGGATTTGAACCCGCGCTACCGCCGTGAGAGGGCGGCGTCCTAGGCCGCTAAACGATGGGGCCGGACTGTTCGTCACCCTCGCGGGCAACTCATACATCTTATGCAATC
>Ga0153917_1000660_pt1 | contig 19495 bp, 20 predicted proteins | sample TSFL001MetaG_FD_104695 | JGI IMG/M metagenome (GOLD analysis project Ga0153917, IMG submission 104695) | Attine ant fungus gardens microbial communities from Florida, USA - TSFL001 MetaG | ecosystem: Host-associated > Fungi > Mycelium > Unclassified | place: USA: Florida, Paynes Creek Historic... | reverse complement strand
TTCCGCATCATCCTGTTCCCGGTGATCACCGGCCGCACGGGACGCGAGCGCATCTGGGAGGGCTACGACGACTTCACCCTGGAGCTCCTCGACAGCCGCACCTTCGAGGGCGGCCTCCAGCTGCTGGAGTACGCGCCCACGCCCATCGACGAGCCGCCGGGCACCGCGTGGCAGCAGTTCGCGTAGCGTCCGCACCGGTCCGTTCAACACTTCGTCATCTGGCGGCCCGGAGGGGTCTCCGCTCCCTACCATTGCCACCGCGCCGCTCGCGGCGTCGAAGACGCGCACCGCTCGAGATCGCACCGGGTGCTCAGCTCGAGCGGCGCTCGGCGGCCCGGGAGAGGACCCGCCGATGACCTCCACCGCACCCGCCGCGGCGACCGCCGCCGACGCCCGCCCCGGCACTGCCGCCGTCCTGCAGGCGCTGGCCGCCGAACTCGGCGACGTCGTCGTGACCGAGCCGACGCGCCTGGACACCGTGCGCACCGACCGATCCGGGTGGGTCGCCGATGGGCGGCCGCTCGCCCTCGTCGAGGCGCGGACGGTCGAGCAGGTGCAGGCCGCGATGCGCATCGCGCACGCCACCGGCACGCCGGTCGTGCCCCGCGGCGCCGGCACCGGCCTCGCCGGCGGCGCCAACGGCACCGACGGCTCGATCGTGCTCGACGTGCAGCGCATGGACCGCATCCTCGAGATCTCCCCGGAGGACGAGGTCGCGGTCGTCGAGCCGGGCGTCGTCAACGCGCGCCTGAACGAGGCGCTCGCCCCGCACGGGCTGTGGTTCGCCCCCGACCCGGTGAGCCGCGAGATCTCGACGATCGGCGGCAACATCGCCACCAACGCCGGCGGGCTGCTCTGCGCGAAGTACGGCGTGACCCGGGAGGCGGTGCTCGGGCTCGAGGCGGTCCTCGCCGACGGGACGCTGCTGCGCACCGGGCGCCGGACCGTCAAGGGCGTCACCGGCTACGATCTCACCGCGCTCCTCGTCGGCTCCGAGGGGACCCTCGGCGTCATCGTCGGCGCGACCGTGCGGACGCCGCCCGTCCCGCGCGGCGTCACCACCACGATCGGCGCGCTCTTCCCCGACGTGACGGCGGCGGCCTCGGCATCCGCCGCGATCACGGCGGCCGGGCTGCGGCCCGCCGTGATGGAGCTCCTCGACGCCGAGACCCTCGGCCTCATCCGCGACCTGCTCGGCCGGGAGGCGTTCGAGCGGATGCTGGGCACGAGCGAGGGCGGCAGCTACCTGCTCGTGCAGTTCGACGCGGGCACCGGCGCCGCCGTCGGGGAGCGGGCGCTCGACCTGATCGAGCGCAGCGGCGGCACCGGGCGGCTCTCGGACGACCCCGACGAGGCGGCCGGCCTGATCCGCATCCGCGGCAGCGTGAACCCCGCGCTCGCGGCGGCCGGCACGATGCTCGTCGAGGACGTCGCCGTGCCGCGCTCGCGGATGCCCGAGATGTTCGCCGAGATCGAGCGCATCGCGCGGCGCCACGGCGTGCGCATCCCGACGATCGCGCATGCCGGCGACGGCAACCTGCACCCCTCGTTCCTCTTCGACGGCATAGAGCCGCCGGCGGAGGTGTGGGCCGCGGCCGACGAGATGTTCGAGGCGTCCACCCGCTTCGGCGGCACCCTCACCGGCGAGCACGGCGTGGGCGTGCTCAAGCGCCGCTGGCTGCAGGGCGAGCTCGGCGACGACTCCTACCTGCTGCAGCAGCGGATCAAGGCCGTCTTCGACCCGACCGGGATCATGAACCCGGGGAAGGTGTTCGGCTGAGGCCCGGGCCGCTCGGCTTCGGCGGCGTGCCGGTGGCAGGGCGCGCGGAAGGGCCCCTTCGCATGCGTGCGGAAGGACGTCTGCCGTGCATCCGCGGCATTCGGGATGCGCATCGCGACGGGTGACGACGTTCGCACGCCGTGCGCGGATACGAAGCACGCCGTATATGTACGCGCTGTTAGGGTTGACGCTGTTTTCCCGAGTCATTCGAAAAGAGCGCGCATGCCGACGACAGACGAGATCCGGGCCGACGGCGCGGGCTCGGCGGACCCCTCGATGAGCCTGGTCGAGATCGAGCCGGGCGTGGCGGTCGTCTTCGCCGACCGGCTTCCCGACGGCCTCGACGTGATGCCCTTCGAGATGATGGCGCCGCGGGCGCGCCGAGAGCTCACCGATCGACTGGCCATGGCGTCCGGTCTCGGAAACGTCGCCGCGCAGGGACTCCAAGGCGCCGTCTCGGCGCAGGGGCTCGTGCGACTGGCACCGGAGACGCTGCAGGCGCTCCAGACCGCGAGGCCGCTCACCTCGGGCGGGTGGAACCTCGGCGTCCTCGTGTCGGACGGCGGGAAGTTCGCGGCTCAGGTGCGCTGGGCGCCGGCGGTCGGCGTGCAGGCGGCATCCTTCCTGACGGCGCTCGGACCGGCCGTCGCGCTGCTCGCGCTGCAGATCCAGCTCGCATCCATCTCGCGCCGGGTCGACGAGAACATCGCGCTCACCCGCGACGTGCTCCGCGCGTTCCACGAGGACCAGTGGTTCACGCTGCTCGGCCTGCACGAGACGACGATGCGCGCGGTCGAGGAGGCCCGTGCAGCGGGCGTCGTGAACGGCCACATCTTCGCCGCCCTCGCCACCCGCGATGCCGACCTGCGAAAGCAGCGGCACCTGTTCACCTCCCTCGTGCGCACGCACGTCGCGGCGCTCGACGCCGATCCGAAGGAGCGCCGCGCATACCTGCAGAACAACATCGAGCAGATCTGCGCCGATGCGCACGGGATGCTCATGGCTGAGGGATCGTGGTATCGCGCGCAGGCGCTGCGCGCCGGCCATATCGCGAGCGACGAGGCGAACGCCGTGGAGAACGCGCCCCTGCTGGCCGAGATCGTCGAGTCGACGCGACGGGAGCACTCGGCCGCCATGGATGACGTGGAGCGCCTCCTCTCCGCGCTCGAACGCCAGTGCCGCCTCATCGTCGATCTGCCGGCCGAGCGCAGCCTGCCCTTCGGGAACAAGCGGCCCGACATCCGCAGAGGCGTCGCGATGGCGGGGGCGCTGGCGGAGCGCGTCGCCGAGCTTCGCAATCGGCGGCACGGCGAACCCGATTCGCCCGATCCGGCCGTCGTGGTGTTCAAGGACGGAATCCCCGAGGACGTCGTGCGGATCCTCCGCTGGGTGGTCCCCGGCGACAAGCCCGTCCTGGCCTTCGCCGATGTGAACCTCAATCGCATCATCGGCGACAACGGATATCTGGGCGTCACCCCGGACAGCGTCTTCTTCGCCCCGCAGGGCGATCTGCGCAGGCAGGGCGCGATCGAGCGCGAGTTCCCCCTGGCCGACATCCGCTACGTCCGATTCACGGAGCAGGGCAAGGGGAGCCCCGTGCTGGACGTCATCACCAAGGACGAGAGCTTCACGTTCACCTTCGACGACTGGGCGCACGCGGGTCCCGGTCTGCAGAGGGCGCGTCGGCTCGCCGACATCCTGGCCTCGGCGATGAACCTGCCCGACGACGAGCGCCGCTCCGACCCGCTGCTGAGCGGACACGCACTCGAGAGCAGAGCGACGAACAACGTGACCCGAACGGACGCGGGACTGGAAGATTCGCTTCTGCGGCTGTCATGACTCTGCGGCTGTCATGACGAGGAAGAGCCCTCCGCCCAGGACCGACGAGCGCGAATCGAGAGAGCAGATGACCGAGGGAACGCACTACGAGCGCAAGGACGTCCGCGCGCTCCGGGGCACGGAAGCGATGACGATCGCGAAATGGCAGAAGGACGGATGGGAGCTCCTGGACCAGGAGCAAGGGCGCCTGCGCACGACCTTGACCTTCCGTCGGCCGAAGCCGCGGATCTCCCGGCTCATGATCGGGGCACTGGGCGGAGCCGCCCTGATCATCGCTGCGGTCGTCGTCATCGGCGTCGTTCGCGAGAGCGGCAGCTCGTCCGACGGGTCGGCGACGGAAGCCGGCTCGACGGCGAGCGAACCGGCTTCCGAGACGCCGACCCGGGCTGCTCAGCCAGCCGAGGCGTCGGAGCACGGCTCCGCCGCGAGCGAAGAGGCCCTCACCATTGCGAACAGCCCGGAGCTCGCCGCGATCCTGCGGGACACCGACTACTGCAGCGCGGCGATCGCTGATTTCGCGACGAAGCACCGAGACAGGACCATCGAGTTCGACGGAAGCATCGGTGCGATGAGCAATCACGGCAGCTACAAGACCCGATACGACATCCTGATCACCGCCGGGGAATTCAGCACCGAGTCCGCGCCAGGTCCCGCCTTCCAGTTCCGTGATGTCAACACGGTCTCGGACCTTCATCTCACCGGCCCCTCGGACAAGGACACGATCGGTGTGGGCGACGGGCTCCATATCGTCGCGAAGGTGCAGGGGTTCGAAAGCAGGTCGTGCCTTTTCCTGCTCGATCCCGTTTCAACAAGGTTTCGGTAGACGGGTCCGGGAACGACGATCGTAGGACGAGGAGACCGTGCACGGGCACCGAGGCCCGCGTCGTGACGGTGCGCTTGATTCGGCTGCTCACGCCTTGGTGCTGGCGATCACGATGGCGAGCTCGCCGTCGCGCCTCAGGCCGGTAGCCTCCTGGGCATGACCGATGGCCATGGAACGACGGCTCCGGGGCGCCGTCCCTCGCCGATGGGCGGGCGGCGGCCGACGCGCGAGGAGCTCGCCCGCTTCGCGACCGACGACCCGCACGCGATCGACGACGTGCTGCCCGATCCCGGCGAGCGGCTGCGCCTGCTGATCGTGGGCATCAACCCGGGCCTGTGGACGGCGGCGGTGAACGCTCCCTTCGCGCATCCGGGCAATCGCTTCTGGCCGTCGCTGCACCGGGCGGGTCTGACCGATCACGTCGTGGATGCGGCGGCGGGGCTCTCGCCGGACGACGAGGCGCAGCTGCTCCGTCGCGGCATCGGCATCACGAACCTCGTCGGCCGGGCGACCGTGCGCGCGAGCGAGCTGAGCCGGGCGGAGCTGCGCGCCGGCGGCGCCGCGCTCGTCGAGCGAGTGGCCGAGCTGCGTCCGGCGGTCGTCGCGATGGCCGGAATCACCGCGTTCCGCACCGCATTCGGCCTTCCGAAGGCCGTCATGGGCGCGCAGGACGTGTCGTCGATCCCGGGCTGGCCCGCGGACGTCGCCCTGTGGGTGGTGCCGCAGCCCAGCGGCCTGAACGCCCACGAGACGATCGACTCCCTCGCCGACAAGTGGCGCGAGGTCTGGGCGGCTTCGTCGCCCCCCGACACGCTGAGGCGCATCGGGCGGCGGCACGCGGCTCCGTCGTTCGCCCGACAGGATCTGCCTGCCTGAACAGCGAATGCCGTCGGCTCAGCGGATGCCCGATCGTTTCCCCCGACAGCATGGGCGTGCCTCGACCGCCGAAGCCGTCGGGCGAACGCCGGCACCAGGCTGATGCGGCGACGACGCCCGACCCTCCTCAGCGCCCCGCGCACTCCTCGCGCAGCCGCGGCTCGACGCGCAACGCGGGGCGGAAGCCGGCCTTGTCGGCGTAGAACGCGCGGACCGCGTCCATGTCGGCGGCCACGTCGCCGCTCAGCTCGAGGGTCGGGCCGAGGCCCGTGGTCATGGTCGCGCGGTCGACGAAGCCGAGCGTGACCGGCAGGCCGGTCTCGCGCGCGATGCGGTAGAAGCCCGACTTCCAGTGCTCGTGGGCGCCGCGCGTGCCGTCGGGCGTGACGACGAGGCCGAACACCTCGCCCGAGCGGACGCGCTCGACGACGTCGGCGACCACGCGACCTGGATTCGCGCGGTCGACGGGGATGCCGCCGAGTCCGCGCATGATCGGCCCGCGCCATCCGGCGAAGAGGCTCTTCTTGCCGAGCCAGCGCACGTCGATGCCGAGCCGCCAGGCGATGCCGAGCATGAGCACGAAGTCCCAGTTGGAGGTGTGCGGGGCGCCGATCAGCACGGTCGGACGGGATGGCGCCGGCTCGCCGACGAGGGTCCAGCGGCTGCAGGCCCAGTAGACGCGGGAGACGAGTCGCCGGAGCATCGGGCAACCATACGGCGCGGGTCGCGCACGCCGGGCCGTGCACCGGTCGCTGCGGCGCCCCGGGTTTCGGGAGGCGGGCGGGGTGCGCGGACGCGGGGATCGGCGCTCGCACGCGCCATGCCTGTTCGGAATCGTTCGGAAACAGTCCCGATCCCGGGAAACCGCACGGGAGCGCGCCCTCCGCGCCATAGCGTGATGGGCCGGACGAGGCCAGCCGCACGACGCCGAACGATGGGAGCGACGACATGACTCGAGACGCCGACCCGCTCGACCTGCTCGAGCGGGAGATGCAGCAGCCGAGACTGCGGCATCTAGTCGGGAAGGTCTCCCGGTCGAACTTCTGGCCGATCATCGAGTACGGACGGGGCTCGTACCCGACGCGCTGCTCTCGCATGCTGCGATGGGCCATGGATCCCGGGGAACTCGCGTGAGGCCCGGGCGGATGCCGGAGGCATCGTCGAACGGGCGAGGCGGTCGGTCGGTCGGCCGGACCGAGGGCATGGGCGTCTGGAAGCCGGTGGCGACGCTGTGCAAGCCGGCGTTCCTCGTCGTCGCCGTGGTGCTCTTCGCCCGGGTGCGCCTGGCGCCCCAGGGAGCGCCGGAGTTCGTACTCCTCGCCCTGGCCGGCACCGCGATCGTCGCGCTGCTGTGGACCAGCCGCGAGGTGCTGCGTCGGCGGGGTCTGCTCCGGCCCACCCTCGCCGCGACCGGGACGCTCTGGCGGCTGCAGCTCCTCTTCGCGGTCGGCTGGATCTGGCTCGTTGCCCGCTCGGCCGAGACGACGGGATTCGCGACGGAGCATCCGTCCGAGGGGATGCCGCTCGGCGAGTACGGGCCGCGGTTCATCCCGGCCGCCCTCTGCCTCGTCGGGGTCCTCTGCTGGCTGGTCTGGTTCGCCTGGGCCGGCGGCCTCATCGCGCTCGTGACCTGGATGTTCACGGTCGACCCCGACTACGGCGCGCTGCACCAGGTCTCGTCGCTGCTCGGCATCGCCTGGTCGCTGCTGGCGACCCTGTGGATGCTGCGGATCTTCGCGGTGACCCCGAGCGACCGCCGGTACAACGCCACGCACCGGTTCCGTCGGATGGACCGCGACCTGGGCGGCTGACGGGCTCTCCTCCGGCCGCTATCGCAGAGCCAGCGGGCGCAGTCGCCGGTCCGCTCCGCCGATGCGCAGCGCGGCGAGCCGCTCGATCACCGGCAGGCGCTCAGACGGGATCGTCCCCGCTCCGTGCAGCAGGGTGAGGCCCGTGAGCACGACGAAGCCGGTCAGGAGCTTGTCCATGATCGAGGTGACGAGGTTCGAGGAGAACGCGGATGCCAGCAGCGGCAGCCCGAGGGCGCCCAGCGAGTCGGTGATCTGCTGCGAGCCGTGCACCTGATGGTCGCCGAAGGTCAGCAGGACGATGGGCGTCGCGATCACCGAGCACACGAGGGCGACGACGAGGTTGAGGAGGAAGTAGCTCGAGAGGCTCCGGCCCGCGCCGAGACGTCCGATGCCGTACCCCCAGATCAGCGCGCCCGCGCAGCCGACGAGCGCGAAGGGGGCGTTGACGGCGCTGCCCGTGCCGAGCATCGCGATCGCGCACGAGGCGAGTGCGACCGCCGCTCCGCGCCAGGGACCCAGCACGACCGCCGCCAGGGCCGTGCCGACCATGTCGAGATAGACCTGCAGACCGAGCGCGGACGCCAGGGAGAGGCCCAGGAGGTTCGCCAGCACGCAGGAGATGAGGAGCAGCGGCTCGAATCCTCGCGCAGCGCCGCGGGGGCTCGGGACGACGGGCACCGGGCGCGTCCTCAGCGAGTGTCCCTGCGTGGGGTCGGCGGCGTTCGCTGCGCGCGACGCCCCGGTCTCGACCGTGGGCGCCGACCTGGATGCCTCGGCGGACGGCCGATCGCGCCGCCGCGCCGGCGCCTCCGTCTCGGCGGCCCGGCGGGCCTCGCGGCAGCGCCGCACCCAGGCGTCCGCGCTCTGCTCGCTCTCGCCCAGCGCGAGGACGATGTCGCGGAGCAGCTCGGCGTCCAATCGGGCGCGGCCCGTCGCGAACGCGTCGTAGACGGTGGAGCGCGGACGCGTCGCCGCGGCGGCGGGCACGCCGCGCTCGAGCCGGACCGCGGCGATGCGGCGCACCAGCTCGGCGTAGGACGGCGACCCCGCCGACATCCTCAGCTCCTGCAGGTCGAGCGCGATCCGATCCAGCGGCCTCGCCTCGCCTCGCTCCTCCGCTGCTGCGTTCTTCCCCTCCGCCACGACTCCCGACTCTATCGGGGCCGCGACGCGATCGCCGGGCTCGTCAGGACGGGCGGCGGGAGGGGAGGGAGCGTCTGCTGTGGCCCGTCATGAACGTACGCGGGTGCTGGAGGCCGCCCCTCCGCCGTTCGCCCGACAAGATCTGCTCGCCCGAACAGCGAATGTGGCCGGTTCAGCGGATGCCCGGTGGCTTCCCCCGACTGCATCCGCGCGCCTCGACCGCCGAAGCTGTCGGGCGAACGCCGGGCCGTGAGGAGGCTGGGGGAGAGCGGGCGGCCTTCGAAGGCATCCAGCCGGGTCGGAGAGCATGGGGGCATGACCGACGCCGACGCCGAGTACCTGCCGCGAGCGCCTCACCTGCGACGTCGAACCGTGCTGCCCGCCGCGGGCTTCGTAGCCCTCGCGGCGCTCGTCGCCGTCCCGGTGGGGCTCGTCGTCACTCTGCCGCTCGTGAACGACCTCGCCGCGCTTCGCGTGGAGAAGGAGCTGGTGTCGCTCCCGCTGCCCGACGGAGCGGAACGGATCGACTCGATGGCGCAGGCGGCGAAGGTCACGGGGAACGGCAACGGCATGCAGTACATCGGCGCGGTGCTGATCCGAAGCGATCGCTCGCTCGACGAGCTGCGGGAGTTCTACGACGTTCAGGACGACCCGCTGCCGATGACGGTCGAGGTCATCTCCGCGACCGGTCGGGAGATCGACGCCTTCCACGGCGCCACCGGATTCCTGTCCGGGCCGGGGGAGCAGGGGACCTTCGTCGTCTACGCCTGGGGCGAGGCGCCGACCTGGTTCCACGAGGAGTTCGACCTCCGCGGGCACTGAGGTTCGGGCGGGGACCGCAGAAACCGTCGGTCCGGCCGGCGTCAGGATCAGCGCGCCAGCGGCGACCAGCCCGGCCAGTCGTGCGACCAGTCGAGCTCGCCCTGGGTGTACCGGGCGACGGGCTTGAACGGGGTGCGCGCGGTCGAGTTGTCGTAGACGGTCGTGACGTCGGCGATGGCGCGGGCGTCGTCGACGTGCGCCCAGAGGCGTTCGTAGCGTTCGCGGATCTTCTCCGGCGGCACGGAGTGGCCGCCGTGGGCTGCGCGCTCCGGAACGCGTCTGAGTGAGAGCTCGAGCGGCACCAGGATCACGTGCAGATGCACGCGATAGCCCAGCCGGGACGCGTCGCGGACGAGCTCCGTCTTGCTGGCGTGGCTGAAGACGGTCTCGGTGACGAACGACCGTCTCGCGTCGAGCAGGGCCCGCCGTCGCGCCTCGGCGAGACGCGCCGCATCGTACGCACGGGCTTCCGCCTCCGCGGGCCAGATCTCGGCGGCAATGCGATCCGCGTTGACGAACGGAAGATGGAGCACGGGGAGGAGCACCCGCTCGGCCAGCGTCGACTTGCCGGCGCCGTTCGGGCCGGCCAGCACATGGAGGACGGCGGTCATGAATCGTGCTGACGAGGATCCCGCGCGATCGGCTCGCCCGCGGCATCCGCATCCGTCCAGGCGCGACCGGAAGCGGTGAACTCGGCCTCCAGATCGAGGCCGGCGATGCGCTCCTCGATGCGCTCCTCCCATTCGGCGCGGACGATCGCCTGCTCGCGTTCCGAGAGGTCGTCGTACGATCCGTCTCCCGCGAGGACGCGACGGATGTCGCGTCGGCTCACCGAGGGGGCGCTGTCGAGCTCTCGGCCGATGCGCGCCCAGTGATCGATCTGCTGCGCGGCGCTGCGACTGTCGCGCCGCCCCGCGACGCGCGCCTCGTCGAAGAGCTCCTGGTCGATGCGCATGGGAGTCGTGGTCATGGACGCAGCGTAGCAATCTGCTACAGGAAATGATCCTCGAATCCGCCTGCGTATGGTGAGCGGTCATGAGGGACTTGACAGGCGGGAGCGGCTGGACGGCGAACCGCGATGCGCCGGTGCCGGACGACGTCGTTCGACTGCTGGCGACCGTGCCCGAGTGGTTCGGGCGGCCGGAGTCGAACGCCGAGTACGTCGAGGCGGCCGGCACCATGGAGACCTGGACGGTGCGCGGCGAGGGTGATGCCGTGGTCGGCGTCACCCTCGTGCGACGGCATTTCCCCTGTACGGCCGAGATCTTCTTCACCGCGGTCGACGCGCGACCCCGCCCTACAGTTGACGGGTGACTGCAACGCTCGTGGCCCACGACCTCGCGGGAGGGTACGCCCACCGCACGCTCTTCGAGGGACTCGACCTCACGGTCGCGCCGGGCGACGTGATCGGCGTCGTCGGGGTCAACGGGGCGGGCAAGTCGACCCTGCTGCGCATCCTCGCGGGGGAGCTCGAGGCGCAGGCCGGCACGGTCTCGCTCGCGCCGGCCGACGCGTTCGTCGGCTGGCTGCCGCAAGAGCACGCGACGGTCGAGGGCGAGACCATCGGCGCGTACGTCGCCCGGCGCACCGGAGCGGCCGAGGCGTCTGCCCGACTGGATGCGGCGGCAGCGGCGCTCGCGACCGAGGCCGCGACCCCGGGCGCTGCCGATCCTGCCGACGAGTACTCGGCGGCCCTCGAACGCTGGCTCGCGACCGGCGCGGCCGACCTCGACGAGCGGCTGCCCGCCGTGCTCGCCGAGCTGGGGCTCGGCGTCGACGGCACGAACGTCGAGACGGCATCCGCATCCACCGCCTTGCCGGACGGCGCCGCCGCGAACGGCGACGGCGCGCTCTCCGTCGACTCGCTCATGACCAGCCTCTCGGGCGGCCAGAAGGCCCGCGTCGGCCTCGCCACCCTGCTCTGCTCGCGCTTCGACATCGTGCTGCTCGACGAGCCGACGAACGACCTCGATCTCGACGGCCTCGACCGGCTCGAGGCGTTCGTGCAGGGCCTGCGCGGCGGCGTCGTGCTCGTCAGCCACGACCGGGAGTTCCTCGCCCGCTCGGTCACGAAGGTGCTCGAGCTCGACTTCGCCCAGCACTCGAACCGCGTCTACGGCGGTGGCTACGACGCCTACCTCGAGGAGCGGGCGACGCTGCGCCGGCAGGCGCGCGAGGACTACGAGGAGTTCGCCGCCAAGAAGGCCGACCTCGTCGGCCGCGCCCGCACGCAGCGCGAGTGGTCGAGCAAGGGCGTGCGCAACGCCATGCGCAAGTCGCCCGACAACGACAAGATCCGGCGCAGGGCGGCAACCGAATCCAGCGAGAAGCAGGCGCAGAAGGTGCGGCAGATGGAGAGCCGCATCGCCCGGCTCGAGGAGGTCGAGGAGCCGCGCAAGGAGTGGCGGCTCGAGTTCACGATCGGGAAGGCGCCGCGATCGAGCTCGGTCGTCGCGATCCTCAACGAGGCGGTCGTGCGCCTGGGCGACTTCACCCTCGGCCCGGTCTCGCTGCAGGTCGACGCGGGAGAGCGCATCGGCATCACCGGCCCCAACGGCGCGGGCAAGTCGACGCTGCTGCGGCTGCTGCTCGGCGACCGCGAGCCGGATGCCGGCACCGCGAGCCTCGGCAGCTCCGTCGCCATCGGCCAGATCGACCAGGCGCGCACGCTGCTCACCGGCGCCGCGCCGCTCGCGGACGCCTTCGAGGAGCTCGTGCCCGAGCTCTCGGCATCCGAGGTGCGCACCCTGCTCGCGAAGTTCGGGCTCAAGGCCGACCACGTGCTCCGCCCCCTCGACGCGCTCTCGCCCGGCGAGCGCACGCGCGCCGGACTCGCGCTCCTGCAGGCGCGGGGCGTCAACGTGCTCGTGCTCGACGAGCCCACGAACCACCTCGACCTGGAGGCCATCGAGCAGCTCGAGCAGGCGCTCGAGTCGTACGACGGCACGCTCCTGCTCGTCACGCACGACCGGCGCATGCTCGAGACCGTGCGGCTCGACCGGCGCTGGCACGTCGAGGCAGGGCGAGTGGAGGACGGCATCCTGTGACCGGCACGGATGCCGCGGGCCCGCGACCGACCGTCGAGCGGGTGCGCCGCAGCTACGGCGCCAGGGCGGCCGAGTACACCGAGCTGCTCGGCTCGGTCGACGACATGGCCGCCGAGGACCGTCGCACGATCGGCGACTGGGCCGCCGCGATCGAGGGCCGCGCCGTCGACGCCGGATGCGGGCCCGGCCACTGGACCCGATTCCTTCGCGACCACGGCGTCGACGTCGACGGCATCGACCTCGTGCCCGAGTTCGTCGAGGGGGCGACGGCGCGCTTCCCGGGGCTGAGGTTCCGCGTCGGCGAGCTGGCCGCGCTGGCCGTCGACGACGGCGCCCTCGGCGGCATCCTGAGCTGGTACTCGGTCATCCACACGGAGCCGCAGCGGGTGCCGGCCATCCTGCGCGAGTTCGCCCGCTGCCTCCGGCCCGGCGGCACGCTGCTGCTCGGGTTCTTCGCGGGGGAGCGCGTCGAGCCCTTCGACCACGCGGTCGTGACCGCCTGGTTCTGGCCGATCGAGACGATGGAGCGCGAGCTCGAACGCGCCGGCTTCGAGATCTTGGAGACGCACGCCCGGCAGGATGCCGGCAGCCGTCCCCACGGCGCGATCCTCGCCCGTCGAATCGTCCCGAACGGGTACCCGCGGGGGATGCGCGCATGTAGAATTCCAAGCGCGAAGGGGAGTATCCCGAAATCGCCGTGATCGTCAGTACGGCCGACTCCGCAGTCGGCCCGGGCACGGCAGCGCGGATTCCGCGCGGGAGAGACAGTCGTCTCACCTGCGACCCCTGAAAGGGGCTTCTGTGGAAGTTCTGCCCGTCTGGTTCGAGATCACCTCGATGGCCGTGCTCATCGGCATCCTGCTCTTCGACCTGCTCTACATCGTCAAGCGGCCGCACGTGCCCTCGATGAAGGAGGCGACCGGCTGGGTCGTCTTCTACGTGGCGCTCGCGCTGCTCTTCGCGGGCAGCATGTTCTGGGTCGGCGATCCCGAGCACGGCAGTCAGTTCCTCGCCGGATGGCTCACCGAGTACTCGCTGTCGATCGACAACCTGTTCGTGTTCGTGATCATCATGAGCCGCTTCGCGGTGCCGCGGGAGCTGCAGCAGCGCGTGCTCATGATCGGCATCATCATCGCGGTCGTGCTGCGCGGCATCTTCATCCTCATCGGCGCCCAGCTCATCGAGTCGTTCTCGGCGATCTTCTACCTCTTCGGCGCCTTCCTCGTCTGGACGGCGTGGAAGCAGGCGTTCGGCGGCGATGACGACGAGGGTGAGAAGGACAACCTGGTCGTGCGACTGCTCCGCAAGCGCGTCAACCTCTCCGACCACTACGACGGCGGCAAGCTGCGCACCCGGATCGACGGGACCACGTTCTTCACGCCGATGCTCATCGTGATCCTGGCGCTCGGCTCCACGGACCTGCTGTTCGCGATCGACTCGATCCCCGCGATCTTCGGCATCTCGACCGACCCGTTCATCGTGTTCGCCTGCAACATCTTCGCGCTCATGGGCCTGCGCCAGCTGTACTTCCTGCTCGGCGGCCTGCTCGACCGCCTCGTGTACCTGCACTACGGCATCGCGTTCATCCTCGCCTTCATCGGCGTCAAGCTCGTCGCGCACGCCATGCACGTCAACGAGCTGCCCTTCATCAACGGCGGCCAGCACATCGAGTGGGCGCCCGAGATCTCCACCTGGACGTCGCTCATCGTCATCGTCGCGTCGATGGCGGTCGCCACGATCGCCTCGCTCGTCAAGATGCGCGTCGACGCCCGCAAGACCGGCGACACGAGCCTGCACCTCGGCCCCGCCGAGGCGGAGATCGGCGCCGACGGGCACTTCCACCTCGTCGACGCGGTCGGCACGTCGTTCTCGCGGCCGGTTCGCGTCGAGCCCCGCACGGCCGGGCTCATGGTCGTCGCCGCGGACGGCGCGGAGCAGCTCGCGAAGAACTTCGACCGGGAGGAGCTCCGGGCCGCCGCCCGCGAGGACATGACGGCGGAGCAGATCGAGGACATCCGCCCCCACGTGCGCCGCGAGTTCGGCGACGAGGCTCCGCGCGACTGAGCCCGTGGTTCTGCTCGCGAGCTCGGGGCAGGGCGGCCGTTCGGTGGGTGCTGACGAGCGCCGATCTGCGCCGGCTGACTGCCTCGCCGCATGATTCCGCCGATCCCGATTCGCCTCGCCCGTGGGCGGCGCGTTTCGTCCCCACCGAACGGACGGGCGGCGGGCGTGCCCGCCCGCCGCCCTGGCCCCCGGGAGACCGGGAACGGCATCCTCCGAGCATCCGGACGCGACCGCGCGATCCGGCGCGAAGGGAGGACCGGATGGACGCGGGAACGAACACGAGGCGGAGCGCGCGGGGCGAGGCGCCGGAGACGACGCGGGCGCCCGGCGCCGCGGGCGGCATCGACCCCACCGGGGGGACGGAACGTCGTAGGTCACGCGGGCCCGCGCCTTCGGCCTCGCGCCTCGGCGCCTGGCTCGCCGCGCTCTCGCCGATCGCCTATGCGGTCGTCGTCGCGGCGATGGCGGGCGTCTTCGCGAACATCGGCGTCGGCTCCTTCGACTCGATCACGCGCGAGCAGATGGACGCGCTCGGCGCCGGCTGGGCGATCGCGCGCGTGCTCGTGGCCGCCGCGAGCATCGTCGTCGCGGTCGGCGCCGGGCTGCTCGCCCTCGACGTCGCCCGCCGGCGCGGAGGCGTCCGCGCCGCGCGCATCTGCGCCGGAGCCTCCGTCGCCCTCGCCGGCGTCAACGCGCTGACGGCGATCGCGGATGCCGTGAACGGGGTGGCCCTCGGCGGCTTCACGACCGCCCGCCTCGGCGACGATCCGCGCTGGGCCGCCTCCGCTGCGCTCCTGCCGTGGCTGTTCGGCGCCGCCGTCGCCCAGCTGGCGCTGCTCGCGTGGGCGCTGCGGCTCTCCCGCATCCTGCCCGTCGCGGGCCTCGTCGTCGGTCTGCTCGCGGTCGTCGTGCTCGTCGCTGTCGTGCTCGCCGCCGGCCTCGTGCCGCCGTTCGTGCTCGCGCTGCTCGCCTGCCCGCTCGGGATCGCGTGGCTTCGCGCGACGAGGCGGGCGGCTAGCATGACGCCATGATCGCGCCCGCCGCGTCGCAGCCGAGTGCGGGCGCCGGCGCGGGCACGACGACCGCGCGTGACGAGGCGCCCCGCCTCGACGAGCGCCCACCGGCCGCCGCTCGCGCCGTCCGCTGGATGCTGGCGCTCGTCGTCCTGGCGATCGCGGGGCTCGGCGTGCTCGGCGCAGGGGCGCCGACGGCCGGCGCCCGAGCGGGGGAGTCGTCCGGGAGACTCGGGGCGCTGCTGACGGCCGCCGCGGTGACGCCCGTCGTCGTCACCGCGGTCCTCGCGGTGCTCGTCGTCGCGGCGTCGCCCCCGACGCGCTTCCGCGGATACCTCGCGGTCTCGCTGACGCTCTTCGCCGCCGCGTCGGCCTCGCCGGGGCTGGGGTTCGCAGGCGAGTGGGAATGGCTCGGTCGCGCGACCACGATCGCCTCCGTGTTCGGCTTCCTGCCCGTCGCCTACTTCTTCCCGGACGGGCGCGCGGTGCCGCGTCGGAGCGGGCTGCTCGTCGCAGTGTGGGTCGTGCTGGGCGCGATCGCGTTCGCGCTGTGGGACCGGCTCGCCGAGCCTGGTCCGCTGCTCGTCGCGTTCACGGCCGCCGGACTCGCGCTCGTCGCGAGCTGCATCGGCACTCAGGCGTGGCGATACGCGCGGGTCTCCGGATCGGACGAGCGGGCGCAGACGAGATGGGTGCTGCTCGCGCTCGCGCTCGTCGTCGCGCGCATCGTCGCCGTCATGCTCCTGCCGCCTGGCGCGCTCGCGCACGACGACGCGCTCGCCGCCCTCTTCGCCGTCCTCGGCATGCTCTCCGCCGTCGCGCTTCCCGCGGCCATCGGCTTCTCGATGCTCCGGCATCGGCTGTTCGACGCCGATCGGGTGCTCGATCGGATGCGCGGGCGGGCGCTCGCGGCGGAGGAGGCCGCGCGCTCGCGGGCCGCGGTCATCGCCGTGCGCGACGAGGAGCGCCGCCGCATCCGCCGCGATCTGCACGACGGGCTCGGCCCGCTGCTCGCCGGGATCGGACAGCGGATCGACTACGCCGCCAGCCGTCTGGACTCCGACCCCGAGCGGGCGCGCGACATCCTCGCCTCCGCCAGCGCAGGCTGTGCGGAGGCGATCGACGGGCTGCGGGCCGTCGTCGAAGGGCTCCGACCCGAGCCGCTCGAACGGCTCGGGCTCGAACGGGCGCTGCGCGAGGCGTGGGCCGGGGTCGCCCGGCCGGTCGTCTCCGTCTCCGTCGTCGGACCGCTCGCGGAGGCGCCGGAGGACGTCGCCGCGAGCGCCTACCGCGTCGCCATGGAGGCCGTCTCGAACGCCGTGCGGCACAGCGGGGCGAGCTCCTGCACCGTGGAGATCGTCGTGCGCGGGCCGGCGGAGGGGCATGCCGGGGAGCTGCGCCTCGAGGTCGTCGACGACGGCCGCGGCATCCGCGATGCGAGGCTCGGATCGCCCGGCGTCTCCGGGAACGGGCTCACGACGATGCGCGAGCGGGTGGTCGAGCTGGGCGGCGCGTTCGAGGTCGGCGAGGTCGGCGAGGCCGGCACAGGGTCGGGCGTCGGCGCGCGACCGGGCGCGGGAACGGCGGTAGGCGCCGGGGCCGGTCGGATGGTGGGGCCCGGGACGCGCGTGCGGGCGCGCATCCCGTTCGTCCTCGGCGCGTCGGCCGGCCAGTCCGTCGCCGATTCCGCCGTCGCTTCGACCTCCGGGGCGGACGCCTCGCCGGAGCCTCGCGCCGAGGGGGCCGGGTCGTGACCGGGGATCGCATCCGCGTGCTCCTCGTCGACGATCACCCCTTCTACCGAGAGGGCGTCCGCGCCATGCTCGACGATCCCGCGTACGGGGTCGACGTGTGCGGCGAGGCCGCGACAGGGGAGGAGGCGCTCGAGCGCGCCGTCGCGGATGCGCCGGACGTCGTGGTCATGGACCTCGCCATGCCCGGCATGGGCGGCCTCGAGGCGACGCGGCGGCTCGTCTCCGCGCATCCGGGCCTGCCCGTGCTCGTGCTCACGATGCACGACGACGAGTCGGTGTTCGCGGCCCTCCGCGCCGGCGCTCGCGGCTATCTGCTCAAGGACGCGACCGTCGACGAGCTCGCCCGCGCCGTGCACGCCGTGCGACGCGGCGACGCCATCCTCGATCGCGGGGTGGCCGCGCGGGTCATCGCGAGCGCGGCGGCGTCGCCCGCGCGCCGCGAGGCCGAGCTCGCCTTCCCCGAGCTCACCGAGCGCGAGCGCGACGTGCTGGCGCTGATGGCGGGCGATCTGCCGACGCGTCAGATCGCCCGCCGCCTGGGTATCGCGGAGAAGACCGCCTACAACTACATCGCGACGATCGTCGCGAAGCTGCACGCGAGGGATCGCGCGGATGCCGCCGAGCGGGCGCGTCGAGCGGGCCTCGGCGGAGGTTGAGCGCGGCGACCGAGGAACGGGTACGTCGCCGTGGCATCGGCATCGGCATCGCCGGAGGCGCGCGGCCATCGGGCCCGTCCGTCCCGTGCCGCGGCAACCGCTCGGTGGAGGCGTCTGCGGATAGCATGCGGGCATGAGCGCGCTCGCCCGTCATCACCAGGTCCGCACGCGCACGATCGCCTCGCTCCTCGTCGGGGCCGTCGCGGGCGCCGCGGTCGGGACGTTCCTCGGCGTCGCGGCCGGGCTGCTCGCCGGCTGGGCCGTGCTCGCCATGGTCAACGTCGTGTGGGTGCTGCTGACGGTGTGGCCGATGGACGCGGCGCAGACCCGGGCGCACGCGCGAGTCGAGGATCCGGGCCGCCGCGCGGCCCGCGTCATCGCCGTGATCGGCAGCCTCGCGAGCATCGCGGCCGTGCTCGTCGTGGTGCTCCAGGCGAAGCAGGCCGACGGGTGGACGGCGTTCGCCCTGGCCGGCACCGCCGTGCTGAGCGTGGCCGCGTCGTGGCTGCTGATCCAGGTGGACTACATGCTCCGGTACGCGCGCCTGTACTACGCGGCGCCGGTCGGCGGCATCGTGTTCAACCAGCAGGAGGCCCCGGAGTACACCGACTTCGCCTACTTCTCGGTGGGCTTGGGCATGACGTACCAGGTCGCGGACACGAATGTGACGACCAACGCCATTCGGCGGATCGTGATCGCGCAGACGATGCTCGCGTACCTCTTCGGCGCGCTGATCCTCGGCACGATCATCAACCTCATCACCGGGCTGGGCTGATCGGGCGGATGCGGGCTCGGCCGGTTCAGCCGGTTCGACGGGGAGACAGCCGGGTCGGATGGAGCGACAGGAGGACGACGCATGACGATGGTGAACGAGCACGGGCAACCGGTGGGGGATGCGCTTCCCGACTGGGCGGGCGCATGGCCGCCCACGGCGACGACGCTCGCGGGCCGATCCTGCCGACTCGAGCGACTGGACGCGGAGCGGCACGCCGACGACCTCTTCGACGCGTACGCGCTCGCTCCCGACGGACGCGACTGGACCTACCTGCCCGTGGGGCCCTTCGCGACCCGCGAGGCGTACCGCGAGTGGGTCGCCGAAGCCGCCGCACTGGCGGATCCGCGGCACTACGCGGTGGTGCACGGGGAATCCGGGCGCGCGCTCGGCACGCTCTCGCTCATGCGCCACGATCCGGCGAACGGCGTGATCGAGGTGGGGTGGGTGGTCTTCTCCCCGCTGCTTCAGCGCACGACGATGGCCACGGAGGCGCAGTTCCTGCTCATGCGGCACGTCTTCGACGAGCTCGGCTACCGCCGCTACGAATGGAAGTGCGACAGCCTCAACGAGCCGTCCAGGAAGGCGGCGGCCCGGCTCGGCTTCCGGTACGAAGGGACGTTCCGGCAGGCCGTCGTGTACCGCGGCCGGAACCGGGACACCGCCTGGTTCGCGATGACCGACGCCGACTGGCCCGAGGCGCGCCGCGCGTTCGAGGCGTGGCTCGACCCCGCGAACTTCGACCCGGCAGGACGGCAGCGCCGCCCGCTCCGAGTGCGCTGAACCGGGCGCGCGAGGGCGCCGGTGTTGTGGGCGCGCTGCTGTGCCCAGCGTCCACGGCGTGATCATGGCCCGGTCCGCAGCTGCGCCCAGCGCGAGCTCGCCGGAGGACCGGGCGGCCGTGCCGGTCGACCGGACTGCGTCGTGGGCGCAGGCGACTCCCGAGGCGCAGCTCGACGGACCGCGCGCAGCGGTTCGGACCGTGCTCCGGGCGCGTTCGGACGTCGCGGTCTCGAATCCGGCACCCGCCACGCCCGCGACGCATCCCAGCCCGCCGGGCCGCGCACCTCCGGCCGCCCGTCCCGCATCCGGATG
>Ga0153917_1000657_pt1 | contig 19573 bp, 21 predicted proteins | sample TSFL001MetaG_FD_104695 | JGI IMG/M metagenome (GOLD analysis project Ga0153917, IMG submission 104695) | Attine ant fungus gardens microbial communities from Florida, USA - TSFL001 MetaG | ecosystem: Host-associated > Fungi > Mycelium > Unclassified | place: USA: Florida, Paynes Creek Historic... | reverse complement strand
CTGCTGTCGTCGCTCGCACGGACGGGCGCGTTGGGGACAGGCGTCTGCACGCAGGGCCCACGGCTCGCCGCCTCCGCGCTGGCATCCTGGAGCAGGATGCGCGCGACGGAGCGCGTGGAGAGGAGGCGTCGTGACCGACGAGCAGGCGCAGACGAGCGGACACGGGCGGGAAGTCGGCGCGGGGGTGCCGGGCGGTGTCCCGGCCGGCGCGGCGACGGACTCGCCGACGGCAGCCGTCGAGCAGGCCGTGCGCGACGTCGTGGAGACCTACGTGCGCGGCTGCGCGAAGGGCGACGCCCGGATCGTGGCGCGGGCCTTCCGCGACGACGCGCGCATGCACGGCTGGCTGGGCGACGACCTCGTCAGCGCGCCCATCGGCGCGTTCCTCGAGATCGTCGAGGCGACGAAGCACGAGCGAGACTGGGTGGCCGGCTACTCGTACGAGATCCGCGACGTCGTCGTGTCGGGCCGCGTGGCTCGGGCCGTGCTCGTGGAGCGCGGCTACCGCGGCGCCGACTTCGTGAACGAGTTCGCGCTGCTGCTGGATGCCGGCTGCTGGCGCATCGCCTCGAAGACCTTCACGACGGTCTGAGCGCGGGCGTCGGTCGGCGAACCGGACCGCGGGCCTTCGCCCGGCTGCGTCGGCCTCGCGCTTCGGCAGGCGTTCCGCACCGGTGCCCGGGGTGGATCGCCGAACTCGGGCTGCTGAGCACCGCCGTCGCACTATTCGCCGCGGTTCGCGGCAGCGGCCCGGGTTCGGCGATCCGCGCCTCGGACACCGGGAGGACACCTCCTGCCCGGGGGAAGCACGCTATCTCCCGGAACCTGCACGCAGACGACGGGCCTCTCCAGGCTCGCGGCGCCGAACTCGGGCGCCTGAGTCGGGCCGCCGCACTATTCGCGTCGGCTTCCGCCAGACGCCCGGGTTCGGCGATCGGCGATCCACGCGGCGCTCGCTCGACCTCGAGGCTGCGCCGCTCCTCCGCAGGAGGCGGGCCAGCCGCGCGCCAGCTCGCCGCGACCGCCCCGGTATCCTGGAGCCCTCATGACTGCTTCGCTCGCCGACCTCGTCACCACCGCATCCGGCTCCGACATCCGCGTTCGCTTCTGCCCGTCGCCGACGGGCACGCCGCACGTCGGGCTCATCCGCACGGCCCTCTTCAACTGGGCGTACGCCAAGCACGTGCAGGGCACGCTCGTGTTCCGCATCGAGGACACCGATGCCGAGCGCGACAGCGAGGAGAGCTACTCGATGATCCTCGAGGCGCTGCGCTGGCTCGGCCTCGACTGGGACGAGGGCATCGACGTCGGTGGACCGCACGGTCCATACCGTCAGTCGCAGCGCGGAGACGTCTACCGCGACGCCATCGAGAAGCTGCGCGCCGCCGGCCACCTCTACGAGTCGTTCTCGACCCCCGAGGAGATCGAGGCGCGCAACGTCGCCGCCGGCCGCGACCCCAAGATGGGCTACGACAACTACGACCGCGACCTCACGGACGAGCAGCGCGAGGCGTTCCGCGCCGAGGGCCGTCAGCCGGCGCTGCGCCTGCGCATCCCCGACGAAGACCTCAGCTGGAACGATCTCGTGCGCGGCGAGATCACCTTCAAGCACGGCTCCTTCCCCGACTTCGTGCTCGTGCGCCCCGACGGCTCGCCCCTCTACACGCTCACGAACCCCGTCGACGACGCGCTCATGGGCATCACCGACGTGCTCCGCGGCGAAGACCTGCTCTCCTCGACGCCCCGCCAGCTCGCGCTGTACGGCGCCCTCGTCGACGTCGGCATCGCGACGCACGTGCCCCGCTTCGGCCACCTGCCCTACGTCATGGGCGAGGGCAACAAGAAGCTGTCGAAGCGCGACCCCGAGTCGAACCTCTTCCATCACCGCGACCGCGGCTTCCTGCCCGAGGGCCTGCTGAACTACCTGGCGCTGCTCGGCTGGTCGATCGCCGCCGACCGCGACGTGTTCACACTCGACGAGATGACCGCCGCGTTCGACGTCAGGGACGTCAACCCGAACCCCGCCCGCTTCGACCTCAAGAAGGCCGAGGCCATCAACGGCGACCACATGCGCATGCTCGCCCCCGAGGAGTTCACGAAGCGCCTGGTGCCCTACCTCGCGAAGGCCGGCGTGTTCGCCGGCGGCGCCTCGAGCGACGGCGACGGCCTGCCCGTGCAGCCGAACGAGGCGGAGCTCGAGCTGCTCGCGAAGGCGACGCCGCTCGTGCAGGAGCGCATGCAGCTGCTCGGCGAGGCGCCCGGGCTGCTCGCGTTCCTGTTCACCACGTCGGACGCCCTCGACATCGACCCGGATGCCGTGAAGTCGCTCAAGGGCGACGTGCGCGGCGTCCTTGCGGCGAGCATCGCGGGCCTCGAGGCGCTCGGCGCCGAGCCCGTCGAGGGCGCCTGGGTCACCGCATCCATCGAGGAGGCGCTGCGCGTCGCTCTCATCGACGACCTCGGCCTCAAGCCGCGCGTCGCGTTCGGCCCGCTCCGCGTGGGCGTCTCGGGCCGCCGCATCTCGCCGCCGCTGTTCGAGTCGATGGAGCTCCTCGGCCGCGACGAGACCCTTGCGCGCCTGCGCCGCTTCGACGCGCTGCTCGCCTCGGGTGAGGGCGCCGAGTCGGGGGCTGCGGCGGTTCAGGCGTAGATCTGCTCCACGCTCGCTCGACACGAGCAGAGCGACGGCGGGCGGCTGCGGAGTTCGAACCCGCAGCCGCCCGCCGTGTCGTCGGCGCACGGAACTCACGAGGTCATGCAGCCCGGATGTCCTCCGGGTGCGGCCACAGGCGGTCCGCGGATGTCGTATCAGCACGGTCGAGCAGCAAGAACTGCGTGAAGTCGTGACCGGGTGTCCGCCCACTCCCGCACCTCAGGACCTATCCACTCGAGAATCCGCGATGTCGTTTCGGCGTCCCGTTCCAAAAGCCGCCGGTAGATCGGCTCGTGATGCGCGATTCGATTGCGAAGCGCATGCAGTTCGTCCAAGGCGCCGTAGACGAGCGATCGGCGTTGCGGGCGGAGCCGGGGAAACGCATGCCGAAGGTCCGCGGTCCACAGCGATGCCTCGTAGCGTCTGCTCAGGAGGAACTTCCAGAAGCCGAAGCTCAGCTCGGCCACGACGCGCCCCGGCGTCTCGGAGCGATGGAGCTTTCGAATCCGTTGCCGGGCTGATGCGACATCCTTGTGCGCCATGTCCGAGAGGATTCCGGCGGGGTCGTCGTACCAATACCCGGGTCGATTTCCGTGACGTTCCATAAGACGTTCGTGGATCGCGTTCCTGAGGACGACCTCGAGGATGCCGAGCGCTTCGTAGAGCGCTCCTGAGACGACGAGGTTCCACTCGTAGAGGCGGACGGCCGCGCTGAGGTCTCCTTCGGCATGCTCGAGATACGGCTTCATCCGCTCGGCCGAGAGCGCAGCCGCGACCTTGGCGATGCTCGCGGTCTCCGGCACGCTGCTCCTCCGAGTGGTAGCCTTGTTCATGAAGACCCCGGAAGGCCTCTGCGAGAGCACGTCTCCGGGGTTACTGCTTTTCACGCTAGGCGTCGGACGCGTCGAGGAACGGGCAGCCGGACGATCTGTGGATAAGTGCTCGTCGAAGCGACGAAGAGGCGACTGCAGCGGTGCCCGCTTCGTAGACTGACGGTTTCGTCGCCTCGAGGCGGAGGGGGATTCTTCGATGGCACTGGACTTCATGGCGATCGACTTCGAGACCGCGAACGGGGAGCAGGGCTCGGTGTGCGCGGTGGGCGTCGCGCAGGTGCGCGGCGGGGTGATCGCGAGCGCCGAGTCGTGGCTCATCCGGCCGCCCACGGGCGACCGGTTCACGAACACGCACATCCACGGCATCCGGTTCGACGACGTGCACGACGCGCCCACCTGGGCGGCGTCCCTCGAGCGGATCGACCGCGCGGCGGCGGGCCGCTCCCTCGTGGCGTACAACAGCCGGTTCGACGAGGGCGTCTACCTCGCGGCGAGCCGGCTCGCCGGCGTCGCCGCGTCGCGACACGACTGGCGCGACGCGTACGCGCTCGCGAGGTCGAGGCTGCGCCTGTCCAGCTACCGGCTCCCGGCCGTGGTCGAGCATCTCGGGCTCGACGCCTTCGCGCACCACGAGGCGGGCGCGGATGCCGTGGCCTGCGCGCAGCTCACGATCGCGCTCGCCGAACGGGAGCGGGCCGACAGTGTGGAGGCGCTCTGGGCGGGAGCAGGGACTCCCGCCGGCCCCGCGTATTCGAGCGGGCGGGGAACGGCGGCCGCGCGGCGCGGCGCCGCCTACGCGTCGCGCGGGAGCACGAGCACGAGGCTGCCGAAGCCCAACCCGGACGCCGACCCCGGCCACGTGCTCTTCGGCGTCTCCATCACCTTCACCGGCGACCTGGAGACCCTCTCCCGCCCCGACGCGCAGGCGATGGCCGCGGAGGTCGGCGCGCACGTGACGGGCACGCCGACGAAGAAGACGCAGGTCGTCGTGGTCGGCGGCTTCGACCCGACCACCTTTAAGCCGGGCGCGACGGTCTCGTCGAAGGTGCAGAAGGCACTCGACCTCAAAGCCGCCGGCCAGTTCATCGAGTTCCTCAGCGAGGCCCAGTTCGTCGAGGCGGTGAACTTCCGGGGCGGGCGGGGCTGAGGTCTTGCTCAGCGATAGATGTCGCGGCGGTGCCCCGCGTCCACGATGACGATCGTGAGCACGTCGTCCTGGATGCGATAGAGCACGCGGTAGTCGCCTGTGCGCACTCTCCATTCGGGTCGGGCCGTGAGCTTCTTCGCCATGGGCGGGCGCGGGTCGTCCGCGAGCAGTTCGATGACCGCTTGGATGCGTCGTTTGGCTTCGGGCGGCAGCTTGCGAATCGCTCGTCCCGCGACCGGCAGGATCTCGACTCGATAGCTCACAGGCCGAGCTCGCGCTTGACGTCCTCCCATGGGACGGGCGTCTCGTTCAGCTGCTCGGTCTCCTCCCAGGCGGCATCCACCGCTCGGATGTCGGCGAGCTCCTCCGCATCCGCGAGGAGCCGCTCGAGCAGTTCGGGGTCGACGATCGCCGCCACGGTGCGATTGCGGCGCATGAGATACACGGGCTCGCGGTGGGCCTCGTCGACGATCGTGGCGAGGCGGTCGCGAGCTTCGGTGATGGCGATGTGAGTCATAACGGCAAAATACCCTGAAATGTACGTTTTGTTCTGAGGATTCGAGGAGACCTGTTCGCCTTGGCGAACTCAATCGACCTCGGGCGTTTCGAGCGATGCAGCCTGCATGGCGACATTTTTGGCGTTCGGGTGCTGCAGGTCGAATTCGACGATGAGCCTGTGGACGGTTCGTGAGCTCGCGCTGTTGTGGGCGTGCCGGGATCGGCGTGCAGCCGCGCGACGACTCCGGTCGAGGTCTGGGTACGTCGCCGCTTCGTGAGCCCGATCGAACTCGATCTCGGCGGGGCGCGAGCGGGGTGGTCGGTTCCTCGGGGCCGTCGTCCGCGGGCTTCTTGCTTCTGCCTCGCCCGACCGCATCGGCTGCCTTCGCACGTCATCCGTGTCGGTGAAGCGATCGGGTATCCGCTCGACCGACGGGAACGGCCGTTCGCGGGCGCAGTTCCTGTCGGGCGAACCGGTCCGGCGTTCGTTCGCCCGGCAGGAATGGCGGTGTGCGTGCGCCGTTCTTGTCGGGTCCGTCGGGTGAACCGGCTCGGTATCCGCTCGCCCGACAAGAACGGTGGCGCGCGTGCGCCGTTCTTGTCGGGCGGATGGGGAGCCGATGCGGCAGGGCGGATGCCGGAAGAGAGGCGCCGCGTCGCCCTGTTACGCATCCGCGTCATGCGGCGTCGCGCAACGCCACCCGCGCTTGGGCGCGACTGCGGCGGCCGACCACAATGGTTCCCGTCCCGTGCGCGGAACGCAGGAAGGTGCTCATGGTCGACGTGGTCGGTGGCGTGTACGACGCCGTGGTCGTTGGTGGCGGGCCGTCGGGCCTGCAGACGGCGCTCATCCTCGCGCGGTTCCAGCGGCGCACGCTCATCCTCGACTCGAACCGTCCGCGGCACTCGGCCACGCTCGAGGCGCATGCGTTCCTGACCCGCGACAACGTGCCGCCGAACGAGCTGCGCCGGCTCGGCCGCGAGGACGTCGAGGCGTACCCCGACGCCGAGGTGCAGTTCGCCGACGTCACCTCGATCCGCTACGCGACCGACGACGAGATCCCCACGCCGGAAGACGAAGCGGCCGCGACCGCCATCGCCGCCGCCGAGGAACGCCCCGACGACCCGTGGTTCGTCGTCGAGGCCCGCGGCGTGCGCGGCACCCCGCCCCGCAAGGTCGTCACCCGCTCGGTGATCATCGCGACGGGCCTCACCGAGCACTTCCCCGAGCTGCCCATGCTGCGAGCCTTCTACGGCACGACCGTGCACTCCTGCATCGCCTGCGACGGCTGGAACACGCGCGGCGGCCGCCTCGCCGTCTTCGGCGTGCCCGGCGCCCGCAACCTGGGGGAGCGGGCCGCGCTCCTCACCCGGTTCAGCGACGACATCACCGTCTTCGCGCCCGAGGACGACCTCTCGGATGCCGTGGCTGCGCGCCTCGCCGCGCGCGGCGTCACCGTCGACCGGCGCACCGTCGTCGACCTCGAGGGGGGACGGTCGGGCTTGACGGGTCTCAAGCTCTCCGACGGCTCCGTCGCCCCCGCAGACCGCGCGTTCGTGCAGCCCTCGCACGAGGCGCGCATCGCGTTCGCCGCCGGGCTCGACATCGAGCACACCGAGGACGGCCTCGTGCGCACCGACATCGACGGGCGCACATCCGTGCCGGGCATCTACGCGACGGGTGAGATCACGGCACCGGGCACGCGGATGATCATCATCGCCGCCGGCAACGGGGCCTCCACCGGCCTCGCGGTCAACCGCGACCTCCTCGGCCTCGGCCCCGACCGCCGCTCGCGCGTCTGGCACACGTGGGAGGCGGGGGAGGGGATCTAGCTCCGCCTCCGCCGGCTGCGGTCGCTGTGCACGGTATGGGTTTCGCTGGCTCGTATGCCATACGAGCCAGCGAAACTCGTACCGCGTCGTCGTCCGTGCTGGCCTGGTCGAGGCGGGCCGAGCCGAGCCCGTTTCGTTGCGCCACGCCCGACCGGGCGGACGCCACGCCGGGACTTGCGAGCGACGCCTCACGTTCGCTATAGTCTTTGAGGTGCTTGTCACTGAGGCTCGGCCTGCTGGCTCGACCTCTTGGGGTATGGTGTAATTGGCAACACGGCTGATTCTGGTTCAGTTGTTCTTGGTTCGAGTCCAGGTACCCCAGCCAGTTGAGTCTTACTCAAACCAAACACAAGAGAACTGGCTGTAGGTCTCTTGGCAGACGGTCTCCCCGCACTCGTGCGGGGAGTTTGCGTTTTGTTCGGAGTGTGCTGTTCGCGCGCCAGTCGCACGTGAGCGCGCAGTTCATGTATGGCGGCGTTGGCATCGGTGCGGTCGGCCTCGACGCGGATGCGGTCTTCCTCGACGTAGACGATGAGCTTGTTGAAGAACGCGCCCAGCAGATCACGGCGTACGTCGGTCGGCGCGTGCGGTAGAGCGTACCGGGATCGCCGAGGAGTTCGAGGTACGCAAGAGCCTTGTCTGCGCCGTAGTTGAGACGATCCGTAGCGTGGCTGAGCTTCTCCTTGATCGCTTCCTTCTGGAGGACGGTCTGCTCGATCTTGGCGCTGAGCTTCGGCACAGCGATCGTGCCGCTGCCGCGAGATCGATCAGCCGGTCCTCCTGCGCCTCGAGCTTCTCGAGCTGCTTACGAAGCGGGTTCTAGGCATCGCGGTTGGCGGCGAGCAGATCATCGACAGCTCCGGCGATGAGATCGGACAGATCACTGATGGCCTGGGTATCGAACTGCTCAGCCGCGATGGTCTGGACGACAAGAGCTTCGAGCAGCTCCAGTCGGACGGCGGGCGTTGAGCACAGACGTCGCTGCTTCGAGGTACAGATGAAGTACTCGTAGGTACCGCCGTTGTCGGTGTTCTGGCTGTAGAGCAGGCGGCTGAGCAGCCCTGCCTCGAAACTCTCCCCGGGTCTCCTGCACGAGTCGGTGACAGGGGTTAGTCAGGCCGCGAGGGCCAGAGGCTTGGTCATCATCGCCTCGAACTCGACCGAGGTCAAACGGCCGAGACGGTCTTGCCTGCCTCGGCGGTGGTAGATCCGCTCGATCCAGGTCACGATCGCGATGCGCAGCTCCTCGCGGGCGGCCCCGGAGCGCCGTTTGAGGACGTTCTTCTGCAGGAGCGAGAAGAACGACTCCATGGCGGCGTTGTCGCCCGCGGCGCCGACTCTGGCCATCGATCTGACCATGCGGTGGCGAGCCAGGACACGGATCACCTTCCGGGAGCGAAATTGACTGCTTCTGTCGCTGTAAACCACGCAACCGGCGACGTTCCCGCGCCGAGCGGCGGCGTTGTCGATCGCATTCACGACCAGGCGGGACTTCATCGGGGAGTCGATCGAGTAGCCGACGATCTTGTTGCTGAAGACGTCCTTGATCGCGCAGAGGTAGAGCTTGCCCTCCGCAGTGCGGTGCTCGGTGATGTCGGTCAGCCAGAGCCGGTTCGGGGCGTCCGCAGTGAACTCGCGTTGCACGAGGTCGTCGTGAACAGGAGGGCTGGCTTTGCGGCCCTTCCCGCGGGCGCGTTTCTTACCGAATGCCGACCACCAGCCATTCGAGGAGGCGATCCGCCACGCGGTCCGGTCGGCCATCGGCTTCCCGGCTTCGCGGGCCTCGTCGACCAGGAAGCGGTGTCCGAACTCGGGGTCGTCGCGGTATGCGTCGAACAACGCGTTCGCACGATACGCCTCCACCATCTCCGTCTCGGTGATGGGGTGCTTGAGCCAGCGGTAGTAGGGCTGGCGGGCGAGCTTGAGGACCCGACAGGTCACCGTAACGGGGATCTCGTCACAGGCGAGCTCTCTCGTGAGCGGGTAGAGCCTTTTCCCGGCAGATGTGCCTGCGACAGATACGCCATCGCGCGTATCAGCACCTCGACCTCCTGTTCCAGCAACCGGTTCCGCGCCCGCAGTTCGCGGACCTCGGCGTCTCGATCGCCCGGCGACGGGGCACCGATATCGGCGGCGGTCTTCTCGGCGTGGGAACGGGCGAGCCACTTCGTGAGGGTCATCGGGTGGACCCCGAAGTCGGCCGCGATTCGCTCGATTGTCACGCCGGGCTCGCAGTTCTCCGCGACACGGACGACGTCGTCACGGAACTCCTTCGGATAGGGCTTGGGCACGATGGCATCCTTCCGGGCCCACGCCGCAGGGCAAGCCAGTTCAGATGTCACCTACTCGTGCAGCAGACCCAAGGACGCCTGCACCGACTGCACTTCAACAGGCGTGCCACCGTCCTCTGGTACCAGCACGTCGAACCGCGGCGGAGCACCTCGCACTTCGGCAATGCCGTCATCGTGGGGCGCTCGACCGGAGCGGCCATCCCCACTGCGGTGCGTGTGCTGCTCCTGGATCACTTCGGGAGGCATGACCATTGCGGTATCCACCTGAGTTTGAGAGCTATGGCTCTCGCTCGGGAGGGTGCCGCCCTTTCAAATTTCGGAGTGCTCGGCGAGCTGCGCGGGGCGTTCAGCTCACGGATGCCAAAATGGTGGGAGCTGAAGTAAGGAGTTCCTGTGGCGGAAGACCCGGGTCCGCTGACCAGCGCACCCGGTGCGCCATTGGTCAGCTCTATTTACACCACCGACCACGGTCGGATGTACCGGGCGACGGTCGAGGATTTCCTCGCGTCGCCGTCTTCCGAGCAGTACAAGGGCAACGTCCAGCTCATCTTCACGTCGCCCCCGTTCCCGCTCCTCACGCCGAAGGCCTACGGTAACAAGGTCGGCGAGGAGTACCTCCAGTGGCTGAGTGACCTCGCGCCCCGCCTCACCGAGCTGCTGACGCCGAACGGCTCGATTGTGATCGAGCTCGGCAACGCTTGGGAGCGTGGGCACCCGATCATGTCCACGCTTCCGCTCGAGGCGCTTCTTGCGTTCCGTAAGGCTGGGGACCTCTTCGTCAGCCAGCAGTTCATCTGTCACAACCCGGCGCGTCTCCCCTCGCCGATACAGTGGGTCAACCGTGAGCGCATCCGAGTCAAGGACTCCTACACCCACGTCTGGTGGATGTCGCCCTCCGAGCGCCCGAAGGCAGATAACCGCAAGGTGCTCGTGCCGTACAGCGATTCGATGAAGAAGCTGATCGCGACCCAGAAGTACAACTCCGGGCCACGCGGGTCGGGCTTTAACATCGGGAAGGAGTCGTTCCTGACCGATCATGGCGGGGCGATTCCGCCCAGCATGCTGTCGTATGCCAATACTCGAGCGGCGACGCCGTACCGGAGATACTGCCGGGAGCAGGGCCTCACGCCCCACCCGGCGCCGATGCAACCACAGCTCGTCGAGTTCTTTGTCAAGATGCTGACCGACGAAGGTGACCTCGTCTACGACCCGTTCGGTGGCAGCAACACGACGGGTGCGGTCGCTGAGCAGTTCAAGCGTCGGTGGATCGCCACCGAGCCGAAGATGGACTACATCCTGGGGTCGAAGGGCCACTTCGCTCAGTTCAATCCGGCTGCGGCACCGAAGCGACCGTCATCTCGTCGACGCCGAGGCGGGGAGCCCCAGCCAGAGGGAGCACCTTCCCGCTAGGATAGCGAGCACCGGGACGAACGCAAGATCTGGGGTGAGCATGGGGGACAACGGCGTAGACCTTCGTTCCGTCAAGTTCGCGGAGAACTACTCGAGTAGTGGCGCATCACTCCTCCATGAGTTTTACGTTCCTGCCCTCGAGCACGCGACTACTTATGACCGCGCCGCTGGCTTCTTTTCGTCGGCGGTATTTGCCCTTGCTCCAGCGGTGTTTAGCGACTTTATTCAGCGCGGTGGCAAAATCCGGCTGCTTTGTTCCCCTCATCTGAGTGAAGCTGACGCCGAAGTGATTCTTGATCTGCCTGAGTCGCACCGACCGTCCCCGCTTGAGGTTGCGATCGACTCGCTCGCGGCACTGACGCACGGATCCCACAGTCAGGTGAAGGCGGTGGCGTGTATGCGCGCGCTTATCGATGTGGGCGTGCTTGAGGTGCGTTTCGTGACCGTCGGTCGTGCGGGGCTGTATCACGAGAAGATCGGGGTCTTTGCCGACGATCGTGGTAATCGGCTCTCCTTCAGCGGCAGTGCGAACGAGACTGCTGCGGCCTGGTCTGGATTGCAGAATCACGAAGGCATTGAGGTCTTTCCTGAGTGGTCGGGGGACACCGATGCTCGGCGCGCTGCACGGCACGCTGACCAGTTCGATGAGACCTGGCACGGCCTGCGCCGTAACCTGAACGTCACCCCCTCGGCGGATGCCGCCGCAGTGATCCGTGAGCACGTTCCCGCGGAACCGCTCGACGAGATCATCGCATCGCTGCAGCACTCGTTGACGAACGACGAACTCACGCCAGATGCGATCTCATTACGCACCTACCAAGAGGAAGTTCTCGAGTCTTGGGAGAAGGCTAGCTTCCGCGGCATCGTGGCCTTCGCAACCGGCGGCGGCAAGACCCGTACCGCTCTTGAGGCAATCCGGCGCTGGATGTCGAAGGGCAAGCCCACGCTCATCCTGGTGCCGTCCGAGCTCCTCCACCAACAGTGGGCCGCAGAGACCGAGAGTCTGCTTGGTAATCCTGCTGTACTGCTGGCAGGCGCCGGGCACGGGCGCGAGAGCTGGAGCCGACGGCTCGCGGACTATACGCGGGATGACCCGAGCCTCGGTCAGCGGATTGTCCTCGCTACCTACCAGACGGCCTCGACCCCGCGCTTCCTCGAGCTGCTGCGGGCCGGTGAGCACTTGCTTGTCGTAGGCGACGAGGTGCACCGAGTCGGGGCTCCCGACACCCGTCGTTTCCTCGAGACAGTCGATGCTGGTGGTCGACTTGGGCTGAGCGCGACGCCCGATCGCTACGGCGACCCCGTCGGGACGACTGCGATCTTTGACTACTTCGGGGAGATTCTGAACCCTGAGTTCACGCTGCGTGATGCGCTCGATGCCCACGTGCTCGTCCCCTACGACTACCACTTCGAGACCTGCGAGCTAACCGACGATGAGCAGGTCGCGTGGGACGAGTTCACCGAGCGGGTCGGCAAGGAGATCGCGCGCAACAACGGTGATCTCACCGATTACGCCCAGCACCTGCTTCGCCAACGTGCTCGGATCTCGAAACGTGCGCACGCGAAGGCGGCGATCGCCCGGCGGATCCTCGCGGAGGAGTACCGGCCAGGTGACCGCTGGCTGATTTACTGTGGAGATGTGCAGCATCTGCGCGAGGTGCGTGCCGAGCTGGAGGGCCTTGGGCCCGACTTGCTCGAGTACCACTCGCAGGACATGGGCGATCACGATGCCACCTTGGCGTTCTTTGCGAACCGTGGGGGTGTGCTGCTCGCGATTAAGTGCCTCGATGAAGGCGTCGACATCCCGATGATTAACAGAGCCCTGATTCTGGCCTCGTCGACCAACCCCCGCGAGTACATCCAGCGTCGTGGCCGGGTGCTTCGACGGTCGCCAGGCAAGTTCAGCTCCCACCTGTTCGACGTCATCGTGACGGGGCTTGACGGCAAGGCGATCACACCGAGCGAAGTCGTGCGAGCAATGGAGTTTGCGCGCGACGCTCGAAATGTCGGCGCCGACATATACCTTGAAGAACTGCTGCCGGCCGGTATGACCACGGACAGCCTGGATGTGGAGGAGGACTAGTTCCGTGAGCCGAGGAAGCCATGAGTAAAGCCCAGCGGCCGTCGCCGCGTCAGGAAGCCCTCTTCGCAATTTTAGAATCGAGCGCGACGTCAGACGACACTATCTCCGACAGCGCGTGGGAAACGCTCGTTACGATCGCGTGGGACAACCGCTCGCACGTGGGTGACCGCCGTGACATTCAGCGGCAGATCCGCGCAACGTTGCTCGAAGCATCGCGCGAGGGAGGTGACGACAGTGCAGCTCACTGAGATCGAACTGACGAACTGGGGGCCGTTTTTCGGGACGCACGTCATCGACCTCGGCGTGACGGAGACGGCGCCGGTGGTGCTATTCCATGGCGAGAATATGCGCGGTAAGACAAGCCTGCTGCGTGGCATCGTCTGGTGCCTGTACGGCGCTCTCAAGGAGCAAGACGGACGCACCCCACTGGACGTGTCCGGCATGGTGAACACTGACGCGCTCCAGACCGGTGAGACAGATTTCGGGGTGCGACTCAAATTCACGCATCAAGGCAACGAGTACACGCTTTATCGCTCGGCGACCGCCGTCGAGGATCAGCCGGGTCGCGCGGCCATCCGTGTGCAGAAGGTTGATCTCATCCCAACCGGAGCATTGCCCTACCCGGCAGCTCGGATTCCGGATGAAATCGACGGCATCCTGAGCCGAGAGATCTCCGACTTCTTCCTGTTCGACGGCGAGATGCTGAACCGTTTTGAGGAGCGCCTGCGCGAGGAACGTTCTTCAGCCCAGGGCTTCGTTCGTACCCAAGTTGAGCGTGCACTTGGGCTGCCTTTCATGAAGTCGTTGAGTCGGGATATTGATCAGGTGCTCTCCGATGTCACCTCCTCGATTGAACAGGTGCTTCGGCGAACCCGTGCCCACGACAAGCTCAGTGATGAGTACAACAGTAAGACTGAGGTGCTGGCGGCGACGGAGCGCAACATTGGCGAGCTGAAGGAGAAGGACGACAAGCTCACGACGGAGATTGACGACGTCGAAGCGCAGCTCGCCAAGGTTGACGAGATCAAGGACGCGTACCACGAGCGCAAGAGCCTTGAGCGTGAGATCGATTCGTCCGAGCGTTCGATCGATGACTACCAGGAATCGATGGCGGAACGGGCCGAGACTACCTGGTGGCTGGCTGCCGGCGACGTACTCTATGCACAGCTCGAGGACGTCGAAGAGAAGATCGTGGCAGCCGAAAAGACGGAACGTGAACGCATTCGTACCGAAGTTCGTATCCAGAACCTCACGGAGCAGCTGAATTCCCAGGTCTGTCCTACGTGCGGACAACCTGTCACAACCCATAACGAGGCGACACTGCGTGATGAGCTGGCGGCGCTGACGGCGAGCCTCGGCGATCCGACCAACGCGACACTCGATGAACTTCGCGTGCGGCGTGACAAGCTCCGCAAATTCAGCAACGCACCGGGCGTGCTCTCGTGGTTCCACGACCAGGAACGTGACCTCCGTCGGGAGCGCCTTAAGAATGAGAAGCGTGAGCAGCGCATTCGCCAGATCTCGGAACTGCTCATCGGGAGCAACGTCGAAATTGACACGCTCGAGAAGAACCTGATCGAGCTCAAGAGCACCAAGGCTCGGGTCGGTAGCACGATCGAACAACTGGAGACGCGGCGCACCCAGCTCAAGCAGGAAGTGCAGAAACTCGGCACCAAGTTGGCATCGCAGCCCGAGGTAGATCCGACTGAGCGGCGTCTGCAGCACACAGCCTCGGCGGCTCTCGACGTTGTGAATCGGTCGTTCGATGCGTTCAGTATCGCGATGCGGGGGCGAGTCGAAGCCGCGACGTCGGAACTGTTCCGCCAGCTCACAACCGAGAAGGAGTACTCGGGCGTATCGATCAGCCCTGACTACCTGCTGGCCGTCACCGATCACCAGAACCGGCCGGTGAGGATGATCTCGGCGGGCGCTAACCAGATCCTGACGATGGCGTTCATCGGAGCGCTCGGTGAGTGCTCTGTGGACGAGGCACCGATGGTCATGGATACCCCGTTCGGACGACTCGACGTTGGGCATCGACGCGCCATTTTGGAATGGGTGAGCACCTTCGACCGTCAGGTGATCCTGTTCGTGCAGTCAGGCGAGTATGACCCGAGTCGCGACGCGCATCTACTCGGCGGCAAGATCGGTCGCGAGTACACTATTGAGCGACTCACGCCAACCCGTTCGGAGGTGAAGGCAGCATGAGCGAGAGGACGAACGTGTTCGAAGATAACGAAGATGACGACCGCCGTACGTTCGGGCCGTCAACCGCGAACCGTGACGTGCTGGAACTTCTGGTCAAGCAGGGTCACTTCAAGAACTCGATTGGCGCGTTTCAGGCAGCCGCAATGCTGGCTATCCGAAGGGGACTCGATACCAGCGACGCTCCGCCTTCTTCTGGCACGATGTGGAACCGAGGCTCAGTCAATCTTGGCATGCTGGACTTCCTGGGCTGGTACCTGCCGACCACCGCACCCGTTCGCGCCTTCGCGCAGCTTGGCAACGTTGGCACGGCGTATATCTCGGACAAAGTGCGCACCGGCGGCTACACCTTGACCGAGATCTTCGAGCTCCCCGAACTCGATATCGAGTAGATCGTCGTGTCTGCGCAGGAGCTGTGGTCTGCGTCCGAGCGGGTTGACCTCACGTCGCCTGAGACGGGCGCGCCAGGAGCGCCTGCTCAATCCGTGCAAGATGAGACGCTCCGCTTCCTCGAGCAACTTGCGCTCGAAGATCCCTCGCTCGCCGAGGCGACACTTGACGCCGAGGTAGATTCGGTGCTCGGGCGTACTCCAGCGAAACCCCGACCTAAGACTGCGCGTGAGCCGATCCGGATCGACGATGACGAGGAGCCCGAGAGAGGCCCCGACTTCAGTTGGTACGGCGCGCTTGTTGCGAACGCGCCACAGCTTGATGAGCAGGAAACGGCGGATGTCGCTCAAGCCGTTGAAGTCGGTCTGTTTGCGCAGCAGCGCCTCAGCGAACTCGACTGGTCAACGGCAAAGCGACGCGATGTAGCCGACCTTAACACGCTCATAGCAGAGGGCAACGCTGCCTGGGAAACGCTCATTCTGGCGAACATTCGCCTTGTCTTCCATTGGTCGAAGGGGGTCGCGCGCTCCGTCGACTCAGACTGGGCGCAGGATGCATTCCAGGTCGGCGTCATTGGGCTGATGCGTGGCCTGCAGGGCTGGGACTATTCGATGGGGTATCGCCTCAGCACCTTTGTGACGTGGCATATCCGGCAGCATATCCAGCGATGGCGAGCCAATGAGGTCACGATTATCCGGCTGCCTGTCCACGTATGGGAACAGCTCAACCGTGATGAAGAAGGCGTTTCTGATGAAGTCATGGCGCTCGTCAAGCGGTCGCAGGACCTGGCATCCTTCGAGGCAATGCTCGATCGTAATGAGGACGCAGCCTGGGACGGTGGGTTGGAGGCGGTCGAGGAAGACCTCGATAAGGATCTCCTTCTGGGCGGGCTATTCAGTTGGGTGACGGAACAACAGGAAGACATTCTGCGGCGACGGTACGGCATCGGTGAAGATGATCCAGAGCCGATGACGCTAGAGGAGATTGGAGTGGTCTACGGCGTAACGCGCGAGCGTATCCGTCAGATCGAGAAGAAGGCTCTCGACATGATCCGCGAGCGCCTGGGCGTGCCGTCAGGCGGGGGTGCCAAGCACGAACGGAACAAGAAGGGTCGCGGCAAGCATCTCGACTGAGCCGCCTGGTGTGTGCCGATGCACGACGCGTTGCCACCGCGACGGGTGGGTCGGTCTTCCGCCGAACACCCAGATGCGAAATTCGCCCCGACCTAACTGTTCGTGGAGCCATGCAAGCTGGGCTCGATGGTGAGTTCGCTGCTCGCCCGTCGGCTCCTGGATGCCGTATCCGAGGAGAACGTCGGTGGTGTCAGGGCGCCGGAGCGCTCGCGCGATCTCAGTGCGCCCTTCACTCCAGACATCGCTTCCCGAGCGACCGGACACTTCTGTGACATCCGAGAGCGATCGAGGATAAAGGTTCGCGATCGAGTATGACCCGCAGCCGAGGGCGTCACGCGCAATCTCGACTCGACTCAGCGTTCGACGGCCGTCCCCAGGCGGCCTGCTGTGTAGGACGGCGACGAGGTGACGGGACATCTTCGATAGTTTCGCCTGCCCTGCCGGTCGTCGGGCTGCAACGCGCCGAGCGGAGGCCGGACGAGAGAATATGTGCATGCTCACCATGCTCGACAAGGATCGCCGTGCGCTCTCCGCCGGGCTCCTGCGCGTTCTCAAGGCGAGTGAAGTACTCACTACGGCGTGTCAAGCGCGCTCTGATACCGAATCGGAGTGGGCCACGGCGATGACGGCCAACACGATCAACAGCAGTGCTCTGTGGGACGGGAACGTGCCGTTTCGTGCGGTGCGCGCATCGATAGCTCGAACACTTGAAGCTGCCCGCGAGCATGGCATGGCGCTCTTCGTATTGGCGCGCTCGGAGCGAGCGCTGTCAGTGCCGCTTGCGACGGTGACACGTGGAGCGATCGAAGCCTACGGTCGTGTGTTCGAGGTCCTCAGTGCGGAGGCTCCCGAGACGTTGTTCGCGCGGTACGCCGCCCTCGACTTCTTCGATATGCATTATCCCGCGAGGCATGGTCAGACCCTGCGCCGTCTGTCAAGCGAGGTTGACGCGGTGCATCCTGTGGATGGTTACAGACAACGGCTCAAGTCCTGGACGGCGTCTCATGACTTGAAGCTGGTCAAGCGCGAGCCAGCCATACTTGCCACCGATATGCTGCGTGCGATCTATCCCGACAGCTTCGAGGTGGCGGTGATCTATTCAGGGATGTCTGCAGTTGCTCACGCGCAGCCTTGGGCAACGGCGAACTTCCTTGACTTCAGCACCAGTGGGCTTCGACGCGATGACAAGATACTTATGGAGTACTGTATGTACGTCATTGAGATAACGCGCCTGGTAGCCGATCTGATCGCGGAGCGGTTCGGTGCAAGCATCGCGGACCTCGAGCGCTGGCGACAGTGAACGCGCAAGTGACCGACTCGCTTGGAGATTCGTTCGTTCCTCCCATGAATAGAGGCCCCTGGTGCATGGCCCACGTCGCTCCTGCTGTCGACCTGGCTGCGATGGCTCCTCAGTACCGCTACTACGCCAAGCCCACCTGCAATGCAATGCCGGGTCGTTGTATTTTCTACGCTCCACAGCGTGCGGTTGACGACGCATAATGGGGGTATATGCAAGATGATGAATTTTCGAAGCTATTCAAATACATGGAAGAACTGAGTAAGGAGATGCGTGATGGTTTCGAGGTGATCGCATCTGAGTTCGATCAGGTGCGTAACGTCCTCGACGGTGTAGCGGAAGTCGTTGAACACATCGACCAGGAGCACAGTGCTCGCGACTCGCAGTTGAATCGCGTCGAAGACACGGTCGGTGACCACGAGGAGCGCCTCCTCCGACTCGAGCAGAATGCTGCGTAGGTCAGCACGAGGCTCCCGTCGACAACAGCACGCTAGAACGCGGGGACCTGCGTCGTGCTTAGATGTGTTTCCTTGGCGCCTGCTCCCGCGCGCTGATGCCAACCCGATGCAATGCTCGATACACGGTGCTGTGCGAAAGCTTGTATTTCGCTTCCAGCTCGGCCATCGTAGCCCCCGCCTCGTACTCTTTCGCGAGCTGCCGTGCCTGCTCTGTTGAAACACCGTCCTTGCGGACGACGACACCATGTTGGCGTAGGAGGCGGATCAGCGCCGACGGAGCGACCTCAAGGCCCTTGGCAATGGACATCGCTCTGTCGCTTTCTTCGTAGCCGCGAACTGCCATCGCGAGTTCCTCGGCGCTCAGCCGTGCGGAGAGCTGCTGGGCTTTGAACCGGGGCCTGGTTGTTCGACGGTGGGTTCTCCAGACTCGCCGTTCCAGCGATCCGCTATTTGTCGCAGCCTGTCAACTGCTACGCCACATTCATCTTGGTTTGACAATCGCTCGATCACCCCAGCAAATGATCGGCGGGATTCCGCGGGAGAGCAAACTCCCCGGCCCGCCGTTTTCGCATTTCCGGGCCGCTTCGAAGCGCTTGAGAAGCGGTTGATCCGACCGCCCGGCGGCCACGATCTGGAGCGAGCCGCGGTGGGGCCTGCCGGGCGACGGCTGCTGCAGGACCGCGAGCCGCATCCCGTCCGGCTCCTTCTCGTGCGGCGAACTCCTTCTCGTGCGGCGAACTCCTTCTCGTGCGGCGAACTCCTCCTCCCGTTCCTTCCACCCCTAGGGGTGAAGCCCCGCATCCTTTCGGCGGCTAGCGTGAGCACGTAGTTGAAGGCATCGGCCGACCCGGTTCGCCTGCCCGTCGACGCAGGAAGAAGCGAGGTCGGAGCTGACCAGTCAGACAGGCTGCCCGGTGATCGGGGTGCCCACCATCGCCATGCCCGCGACGAGCCTGGCCGCCGGCGCCACTCGTTCCAGGGCATCCACCGCAGCGCCGGACCGCACGACCGACGCGTTTGGCCAAGACTCCCGGCAGCGAGCATGCACGGCCACGTTCGACGACGCCCGCGGCGACGACCACAGCATCCTCAGCGCCGTCCCCGCGCACCGCCGCGCCCGCCTCGCCGCCGCACCCACCCTGCATCCGAAGGAGCGGGGGCGATGACCATGCTGCGCGTCGCGCTGGTGAACGACTACGAGGTCGTCGTGCGCGGGCTCGCGGCGATGCTGCGCGAGTACCGGGACGTCATCGAGGTGGTCGAGCTGGACATGAACATGCCGGTCGGCGAACCCGTCGACCTCGTCCTCTACGACACGTTCGCCTCCACGCAGGGCGACCGG
>Ga0153917_1000656_pt1 | contig 19593 bp, 18 predicted proteins | sample TSFL001MetaG_FD_104695 | JGI IMG/M metagenome (GOLD analysis project Ga0153917, IMG submission 104695) | Attine ant fungus gardens microbial communities from Florida, USA - TSFL001 MetaG | ecosystem: Host-associated > Fungi > Mycelium > Unclassified | place: USA: Florida, Paynes Creek Historic... | reverse complement strand
GTCCAGCGAGCAGACCGTGCAGGTGGCCAACCAGGCCGGCGAGCGCCTGGCCAGCGTGACCCAGCGCATCGGCGAGATCGACGGCATGAACCAGTCGGTGGCCACCGCCACCGAGGAGCAGAGTGCGGTGGTCGAGAGCCTGAACCTGGACATCACCCAGATCAACAGCCTCAACCAGCAAGGGGTGGAGAACCTCAACGAGACCCTGCGCCATTGCGATGCCCTGAGCCAGCAGGCGGGGCGGTTGAAACAGTTGGTGGGCAGCTTCAGGATCTGAGGTGCGTCCTTCGCGGGTAAAACCGCTCCTGACAGGGTTGGCGGTGATCCTTGTGGGAGTGGGTTTACCCGCGAAAAAGGGGCTGTCGGACCTGTCCCGTGGCCCTCCATGACCACTGATCGGAATTCCCGCTTCGGCCCAATAAAAACATATTTTGATGCTTAAATTATTCTTGTCAGTCCGATCCCATCCCGAGGGTGCTGCCATGAATCTCAAGATCGCCGCCTTGCTGCTGCTCGCCCTGTGCGTCCAGCCAGCCTGGAGCCAAACCGCTGCCACACCTGCTGCACCAACCGCCGACTCCGCCGCGCTGACCACGCGCCTGGTCCTGCGCGACCTTTGGGTCGAGCACGTATTCTGGGTCAGGAACTACGCGGTCGCCAACCAGGCCGGCAACAAGGCGCAAGCCGAAACCGCTGCCAAGCAAGTCGTCAGTAATGCCACCACCATCGCCAACAGCATTGCTCCGCTATACGGCCAACCCGCGGCCGACCAGTTGCTCAAACTGCTGGCCGGACACTGGGGTGCCGTCAAGCACTACAGCGATGCGACCGTCGCCAAGGACAAGTCCGGCAAGCAAGCTGCGGTGAACGAGCTCTCGAGCAATGCCAAGGCGCTGTCGGCCTTCCTGGCCAAGGCCAACCCGTACCTGCCGGAGCAGACACTGCTGTCGATGCTCACCGCCCATGGCGGGCACCACCTGTCGCAGATCGACCAGCTCGCCGCGCATGACTACGCTGGAGAAGCCCAGACCTGGCAGATGATGCGCCAGCACATGCTGTCGCTGGCCGATGCCTTGGCCGGAGCGCTGGTCAAGCAGTTCCCGGATAAGTTCTGAACGAGGAGTCACGCCGATGCTGGAAGGTCTGGGCCGCACCCAGCAGGACCTGCTCAATGCCTTGCTCTATCAGCCTGACGGCATGAGCATCGATGAGCTGTCGCAGGCCCTGGCGATCACCCGCACCGCGGTGCGCCAGCACCTGGCGGCGCTGGAGCGCGACGGCCTGGTCAAACGCGGCGCCACCCGGCCCACCGGGCGGCGCCCGGAGCAACTGCACCAGCTCACCGATCATGCCCGGGAGCTGTTCCCCCGGCAGTACCCGCTGCTGGCCAACCTGCTGATCGATGAAGTCGCCGGCCTCGTCGGCCCCCAGGCCCTGTCGGCGCTGATGCGCAACCTGGGTCGCAAGATGGCCGAGGACATGGAGCCGGAGGTGGTCGACGAGGCGCGCATCGTCCAGCACATGAACAACGCAGGCTACGAGGCCCAGGTGTTCTTCCGCTCCTCTGGCGAGCCGGAGATCGTCGCCCACAACTGTGTGTTCCACCACCTGGCCGAGGCCCATCCGGTGGTCTGTGAGCTGGATCTGGCGCTGATCGGCGCCCTGGGAGGCGGTGAGGCCCTGCACCAGGAGTGCATGCTGCGTGGAGGGGCGGTGTGCCGCTTCGTGCTCAAGAAACCGGGCGATGATGAATCGCCGTAGTCGGATGGATCCCCGGGCCGGTGAGCAGCCCCAATGTGCTATCAGGCCGGCCTTTCCACCACACTGAGGATCGCCGGCAGCTTCGCCAGCAAGGCATCCACCGCCAGGCGCGTCTTCAGCGGCATGTGCGGCGTATGGGGCCAGAGGGCGTTGATCGGGAAGCAGACGCTTGCCTGGTCGGCCAGCACCTCATTCAATGCGCCGCTTTGCAGGTAGTCACGGGCCAGCCAGTAGGGCAGCCAGGTGATGCCCAGACCGGCCAGGGTGGCGTCGGTCACCGCCCTCAGGTCATCCATGCGCAGGCGTGCCTTGGGCTTGAATGCGTGCACCTGGCCGTCCACCTGCACCTGCCAGTCGAGGATGCGGCCCTGGCGGGTGTAGGCCACCGCATCATGTTGCGCCAGTGCCTCCAGGCTCTGCGGCGTGTCGTGTCGTTGCAGGTAGGCGGGGGCGGCGCAGAACACCATCTGATGCGCGCCCAGTCGCCGGGCGACCAGTTCGTGGCTGTCCGGCGGCGCGCCATTGCGCAGGGCCAGGTCGAAGCCTTCCTCCACCAGGTCCACCGTGCGGTCGCTGAACGACATCTCCAGTTCGAGCCCTGGGTGTTCCTGGGCCAGCGCCACGAGGATGGGGGCAATGCACAGGTGACCGAACAGCACGGGCATGGACACCCGCAACCGACCACTGACGTGTCCCTTGCCGCTTTCCAGTGCAGCCTCGCCAGCCCGGATCTCCTCCAGGGCCCGCAGGCAATGGCCATGGAACAGCGAGCCTTCGTCGGTCAGGCTCTGGCTGCGGGTGGTGCGATGGAACAACTGCACCCTGAGCCGCTGCTCCAGCCGGGCTATCCCCTTGGCCACTGCCGAGCGGGTGATGTGCAGCCGCTCGGCCGCTTGGGAGAAGCTGCCGGCCTCCACTGCCGTGACGAAGACTTCGATACCGTTCAGGCTGTCGCGCATGGGTTTTGTATCCATCATGGAATCAATAGGCGGAAATAGTATCGCCACTGGAGACAAAATGGCGATGTTAGGCTGTGCGCCACTTGACGACATTGACCGTTTCTGGAGCGCCAGCATGAGCAAGATTCTCGTTCTTCAGTCCAGCATCATGGGCACCCATTCCCGCACCAATGCCTTGATCGACAGCTACCTCGCCCAGCGCCGCGCCGCTGGGCACATGGATGACGTGATGGTGCGCGACCTGCCAAGGATGCAACTGCCGGTGCTCGATCACGAGCTGTTTCATGCCCTGCGCGGTGCGGTCAACCCAAGCGTGCGGGCCCGGGAGGTGGTGGCGCTGTCGGATGAGTTGATCGCCGAACTCAAGGCCTGCGACCTGCTGCTGATCGGCGCGCCCATGTACAACCTGAACGTGCCCACCCCCTTGAAGAACTGGTTCGACTTGGTGGCGCGTGCACGGGTGACCTTCCGCTACACCGACAAACATCCGGTCGGCCTGGTGGAAGGTGTGCGTGCGGTGGTGTTCAGTTCGCGCGGCGGCGTGCACCTGGGCCAACCGAGCGATGCGGTCACCCCTTACCTGCGTTCGGTGCTTGGCCTGATCGGTATCGCTGATGTGGAGTTCGTCTACGCCGAGGGGCTGGATGCCGGCTCCGAGGGCGTGGCCAAGGGCCTGGCCGAAGCCCGTGTGCAGATCGTTTCGCTCACGGCGTGAGGGGAGGGCGGCGCCTGCCGGCGCCGCGTGAGGTCAGAAGGTCTTGCTGACCGAGGCCACCACGGTGGCCGAGCAGACATCCTTGAAGCCCAGGTAGCTGGCGCATTCGCTCTCGGAAAGGTCGGTGTCGATGTAGCTGACCGACCAGTCGAGCGACAGCATCGTGCGGGTCAGCTTCACTTCCCACTCGTGGTAGTCATCACGGCTGGAGCCGTCATTGGCGAACCAGCTCGGATCCTTGTAGTCGTTGCGCCCATAGCGCACCAGCAGGTCGGTGTCGTACGGCAGCAGGGTGGTGTAGCCCACATAGCTGTAGAGCATCGACTGGTCGCCGTTGAAGTTGTCCGAGTAGTTGCCGCCCAGCAGCACGCCCCAGGCGCGCAGTTCGGCATGGTACTCGCCGTAGTTGAAGTCGCTCTGGCGCGGGTACGCGTACTTGATGTACGAGGTGTCCAGGGTGACATCGTCGTTGATCTGCCAGAAGTACCCGGCGTAGTAGTCCAGTTCCTGGCGTGTGCTGCTGCCAAAGCCGAAGTCGACGTTGGAGCTCCACACGCCTGCATACAGGCCGCTGGAGTGGGCCAGGGTCAACGAGCCTTGCAGGGCCGGATCGTTCTGGGTCTGGGAGATGCCACGGGTGCGGTAGTCACTGAAGATGCCGGCCTTGGCTTCGAGGCTGAAGTCTTCGTTGAGGTCGATGGCGTGGGCCAGCGGGGCGCAGGCGAGCAGGCCGCCTGCGATGAGAGTGCGTACAGTCATTCGATGCGTTCCATTTATTGTTGTTGTGCACGGTGAAGCGAGGTATGGCTTTCGCGGGTGAACCCGCTCCCACAGGGAGCTGCGTTGCGCTTGTGGGAGCGGGTTTACCCGCGAAAAGGCCGGCGCTGCGTGGCAGCCGGACGCGAATCAGCGCTGGTAGATCTGCTTGCCGGCGAACCAGGTCTGCAGGACCTGGGTGTCACGCAGTGCCTCGGGGTCGACGCTGAGCACGTCACGGTCGAGGACGATCATGTCGGCCTGCTTGCCGACCTTCAGCGAGCCGACCTCCTGCTCCAGGCGCATCGCCCGGGCGGCATTGAGGGTGTAGGCCTGGAACATGGTCTGGCGGTCGATGGCCTCGTCGGCATTGAGCACGCCTTTGGGGCCCTTGCGGCTGACGGCCTGGTAGATCGCCTTCCACGGCTCCGGCGTGGTGATCGGCCAGTCGCTGGCTCCGGCGATGGTTGCGCCATTCTTGAGCAGCGAATGGGCCGGGAAGGTGTGCATGAAGGCCATGGCGTCCACATACGGCTTGACCAGGTCCAGGTTGTTCTCGTCGGCGCTGGCCCAGTACAGCTGCATCGAGGCGATCACGTCCAGGTCCTTGAAGCGGGCGTACTCCTTCGGGTTGACCATCTGCAGGTGGGTGATGGAGTGGGGGATGCCGCTGTGGCGGTCACGCCGGGCCTGTTCGACGCCATTGAGCGCCTCGCGCACGGCGCGGTCGCCGATGGCATGCACATGCACCAGCCAGCCACGGGCATCGGCGGCGCTGACCAGTTCGCCGAAGTGTTTCGGGTCCAGCAGCAGTTCGCCGTTCTGCCCGGAGTTCTTGTAGGGGGCGAGCATCGCCGCGGTCTGTGCCGGCGCCTCGGCAACGCCGTCGGCGAAGACCTTGATGCCCGGCAGAGTCAGGTTGTGCACGCCGAGGAACTGCTGGCGCACCTTGTCCAGTTCGTCCAGGTCGGCAGGTCGGGCCTTGGAGTCGGCCATCAGCAGGGCGGCGACATGGGCGGTCAGCTCGCCGCGTGCGGAGAGGTCCTTGTAGACCGGCAGTACGCCCAGCGAATTGTTCTTCACGTCGGCACCCGGCAGCTCGTTGGCCAGCGGGTCCATCCAACCGGTGAGGCCCAGTTGCTTGTAGTAGTCCAGGGCCATGCGCCCGGCGGTCATCAAGGTATCGTGGCTCAGCGGCGGCAGCAGGTCGGTCACGGGGTAGTAGCTGGCGTCGGCGAGGAAGCCGTTAGGAGTACCGTCCTTGTGCTGGCCGATGGTATTGCGCGACTCGGCAGGCAGCGCCGCGATGGTCTTGGCATCGATCCCGGCGCGCTTGAGCATGGCCTGGTTGGCCCAGCCGGTATGCATGTCGTTGGCCGCGAAGAGGATTGGCTGGTCGGCCCATTCACCGTGGTTGAAGCGCTGCTCCAGAGCCGGGATGTCATCCCAGTAGGTGCCCGGTACACCACCGACGGACAGGAACTCGCCACGCACGGCCTTGCCGTCCTTGCGCCATTCGCGCAGGCGTTGCTCCAGCTCCTCGAGCGGGATCTGCTCGCCGGCCAGGTTCGCCAGCTCCAGTTGCAGGCCGCCCTTGATGGCGTGGGAGTGGGAGTCGAGCATGCCCGGCATCAGCACCTTGCCCCCCAGGTCGATGACGCGGGTTCCGTCGGCCTTCAGGCGCAGCACGGCCTGGTCGGAGCCCACGGCGACGATCTTCTCGCCTTCGACCGCCACGGCCTGCTGCAACGGCTGGCCTGGCTCGGCGGTGTAGACCTTGGCGTTGTGAAAGATCACGTCCACTGCCGCGAAGCTGTGCAGGGAAGTGCAGGCCAGGCCCGCGCTGATCGCCATCTTCAGGAGGTGCTTCATTCGGTGCCTCGTTCTTGTTGTGATGGAGCCGCAGCCTAGCCAAGGCGCAAGGCCGGTTAAATGCGACGACAGGCACAACTTTTTTCGCGATGAGGAAACAATCCCTGGCCTATGATTGCCGTGGTGCAAGCCGCAGGCCGCTCGGTGCCTATTCAAATCCGCGGTATTTGCGGGCTTGATGAAAAGGCGTGGATACTCGCGTGCTCTTTCCATTGCCTCGCTTGTGCCGGAACAGGAATAAACCATGGACAAAATGACGGCCCTGACCATCTTCGTCGCCGCCGCCGAGCACGGCAGCTTCAGCCGTGCGGCCGAGCAACTGGGCAAGACCCCATCGGCCATCACCAAGGCCGTCGCCCACCTGGAAGCCGAGCTCGGGGTACGCCTGTTCGAGCGCACCACCCGGCGCATGGCGCTCACCGAGGCCGGCAGCCTGTATCTGGAGGGCGCGCGCCAGGCGCTGATGCACCTGCAACTGGTCACCGAGGAAGTGGAACAGCTGCAGCACGAGCTGCGCGGTACCTTGCGCATCACCGCACCGCCGTCGTTCGGCCCGGCGTTTCTCAACCAGGTGTGCTTTCGCTTCATGCGCGAACACCCGCAGGTACGCCTGGAGGTGAACCTCAACGACGCCAACGAGGACCTGATCGACGGCGGCTACGACCTGTCGCTGCGCGACGGCCCCACCGACCAGCCCGAGCTGATCGCCCAGCCGCTGATCGAGAACCGCGTGATCCTGTGCGCCAGCCCCGAGTACCTGGCCCGGCGCGGCGAGGCCATCACCCTGGAGAACTATGCCCAGCACGACTGGCTGCTGTTGCGCCATCCGCTGCTCAACCGCAGCTTCTGGTGGGTCGAGCACGAGGGGCAGACCTTGCGTGTGCGCCAGCCCACGCCCCGGCTGGTGAGTGACAATTTCGACTTCCTGCTGGCCTGCCTGCTCGATGGCCAGGGCCTGCAGTTCGTCCCTACCTGGTGCGCCGCGCCCTATCTGGCCAAGGGGCAACTGGTGGAAGTGCTGCCTGACTACTGGCGGGCGTTGAGCGCATTCGGCCCCTGGGTCCACGTGCTCTACCTGCCCCATCGGCGCAACACGCGCAAGGTGCAGGCCTTCATCGCCTTGTTGCACGAGCAACTGCGCAGCCAGGGGTTATAGGACGCAACAGCGGGATGCAATTGTTCCACCCAGGCACAAAAGTTGTGCGGGTTGTGGCGATGATCGTCTGTGGGTGGCTCGCTAGGCTAGCGGTGGTTGCCTGAACACGGCGGCCGCTTTGCGCATGATCACCCCGCAAGGCCGTTCCCCGCACGCGCATCCCTGTGGGGCAGCCTTGTCATTGTGGTCGGGGCGCGGGGCGGCCCCACTCTTTCCAGAACAGCAACGATGCCTTGAGCCTGCTGTACCAGGAGTTCCCCGCAGTGAAGATCCATACCCTAGTCACCGATATCCGCACGCCCGCCGAGCGTGGTCGCCAGATCGGCGAGCGTTTCGCCGAGCAGATCCGTCACACCACCAACCTGTACCTGGACTTCTTCCCTCGGGTTGGCGTGTCCCTGCGCGAGGCGCAGCGTATCGGCGAGAACAGCCTGGCAGCCCTGGAGGCCTGGAGCCCGAACCTGGCGGCCGAGGTGGTCGGTATGGCCAGCGGCGCCGACCTGCCGCTGTGGCAGCTGGCAAGCCTGAACGCCCGCACCGAAGTCCTGGCTGCCCGCACCCGCCACAGCGAGTGCTCCACCACCGTGCATGCCCCGCGTGGCCCGCGCGCACCGCAGACCCTGCAGACCTGGGACTGGCACGACAGCCTCTGCCCTCACGGCCTGATGCTGGCGCTGCACACCGAGCGCGGCATGAACGTCAAGCTGTTCTGCGAGTTCGGCATGCTCGCCAAGCTGGGCGTGAACAGCGCGGGCCTGGGCCTGCACTTCAACATCCTGCACCACACCAGCGACAACGACAGCGGCGGTGTACCGGTGCATGCCATTGCCCGTCGCCTGCTGGAAGAAGCCAGCAGCGTCGAAGAGGCCATCGAGCTTGCCCGTTCGGCCCGCGTCAGTGCCTCCACCGTGCTGACCGTGTTCTCCCGCGAAGACAGCACCCCGCGTGCGGTCAGCATCGAGCTGAGCCCCGAGCGCACGGCGCTGGTGCTGCCGCGCGAAGACGGCTGGTTGCTGCACACCAACCACTTCCTCGACCCGCAACTGAGCCTGGGCGAGCAGGTCGCCGACCGCGCCGACACCCAGTGCCGCCTCGGCCACCTGGAGCAGGTGATCGACCAGATGGGCAGCGCCGACCTGCGCGCCCGTGCCGAAGCCATGTGCGGTGCGCAGGGTGACAGCGCGCCGATCTGCTTCCACCCGGACATGGCCATGCCCGATACCGAGCGTTGGGAAACCCTGCTGAGCGTGGGGATCGATACCGAGCGCTGCTTGCTGGAGTACGTGGCGGGCACGCCACTGCAATTGGCCAAGGCTGGCTTCGAACGCTTCTGAGCCCACCCGGTGCCGCCCGAACCGGGCGGCACCCGCTGATAACGAGAACAACAACAATGCATGCGGAACATTCCAATCCTACGTCGTCCCGGTCTGCGCTGCGGACCTTCTGCGTCTCCGGCATGGGCACTGCGCTGGAGTTCTACGACTTCATCATCTACGGCACTGCGGCTGCGCTGGTGTTTCCCCAGGTGTTCTTCCCCCAGATGGACCACCTGACTGCGACCCTGGTGGCCTTCAGCGCCTTTGGCGCGGGCTTCTTCGCACGCCCGCTGGGTGGCCTGGTGTTTGGCCACTTCGGTGACCGTGTCGGCCGTCAGAAGGTGCTGGTCGCGACCTTGCTGCTCATGGGCCTGAGCACCTTCCTTATCGGTTGCCTGCCAAGCCATGCCAGCATCGGCGTGGCCGCGCCGGTCCTGCTGGTGCTGCTGCGCCTGATCCAGGGCTTTGCCGCCGGTGGCGAGTGGGGCGGTGCCGCGTTGTTCGGCATCGAGTCGGCGCCGCCGGGCAGGCGTGGGTTGTGGGGCAGCTTCACGAGCATGGGCATCGGCGTCGGTGGCATCCTCGGTGCGGCGGTGTTCGCCATCGTCAGTGCCGCCTTCGACGACAACCTGGCGGACTTCGCCTGGCGTATTCCGTTCTGGCTCGGCGGTGCCCTGGTGCTGATCGGCCTGTACGCACGCCTGAAGGCGCCGGCACCGGTCGCGGCCCCAGCGGTCAAGCCTGTCCGTGCACCGTTGGCCGAGGCCCTGCGCCAGCGTCCGCGCCAGTTGCTGCTGTGCACCGGGATTGCCTTCGGCTATTGCACCATCGCCTATATCGGCAGCACGTTCTTCCTGACCTACGCCACCCAGGTGGGTTATGGCAGCACCCAGGCGCTGATGTTCGACCTGACCTTGTCGATCGCCATCGTGTTCTCCGCGCCATTGTTCGGCTACCTGTCGGACCGTCTGGGCCGTCGCACGGTGATGGTGTTCGGTGCCGTGGTCATGGCGCTCGGGCTGTTCGCCTTCTTCGAACTGGTCGGCATGAAGAGCTTCGGCGTTGCCCTGTTCGCCTACAGCCTGACCGGCCTGCTGATGGGCGCCACCCAAGGCCCGATCCCGTCGTTCCTGGGCGAGCAGTTCCCGCGCAGCATGCGTTACTCGGGGATCTCGGCCAGCTACCAGATCGGCGCGGCGCTGGGGGGCGGCACGGCTTCGAGCATCGCCACGGCGATCCTCATCCTCACCGACCACAACCCGTTGGGCGTGGCGCTGTATGGGGCAGGGGCACTGGCGTTGGTGGCGGTGTGTTCGCTGATGCTGCGCGAGACCTCGCGCCTGAGCATGGCGCAGATCGACGAAGAGCCTGCTGGCGTGGCGGGTGAGGTAGTGCTGGCCCGGCATTGAGAGGGGATGGCGATAGTCCTGTATCGCCAGATCTGGCCCTTTCGCGGGTAAACCCGCTCCCACAGGTACAGCGGTGCTTCTGATGACGCTGCTGCACTTGTGGGCGCGGGTTTACCCGCGAAGCAGGCGCCGCGGTTTAGTGCAGGCGCCACCCGGACTTAACCGATGATCAGTTCGCGCAGCCCATTGGGATGCTCGATGCGCTCCCCCGGCAAGGCGATGCGCTGGTTGGCGCGGTAGTCGTGGAAGGCGCGGGCCCTGCCGATCAGCGACAGGTCGAGGGTCACGGCATGGCGTGACTCGCCCCGGCCCGCTTCGAACAGCGTCCTGCCAAAGGGATCGACCCCCAGGCTGTTGCCGATGAACATACAGTCGTCCGGCCCACAGCCCACCCGGTTGGCGACCACGGCGAACACCTGGTTCTCCATCGCCCGGGCCATCACCGACACGCGATGCACATTGTCCTCCGGCTCGGCCAGGCCGTCGGTGATCAGCATCACCTGCGCACCGAGCGCCGTCAGCGCCCGTGCGGTCTCGGGGAACTCGCTGTCGTAGCAGATCAGCAGGCCGAGGCGCACCCCTCGCCACTCCACGGTCGCGAAGCGGTCCCCTGGCACCACGATGCCGTGTTCCGGCACCCACAGGTGGGTCTTGCGGTAGGTGAGCAGGATGCCCTCGGGCGCGATGAACAGCGTGGTGTTGTAGAAGGTGCCGTTGGCGTTTTCATAAAGACCCAGCACCACCGCCACATCGTGCTGGCGCGCCGCCTCGAGCACGGCCTTTACCGCCTCGCCATCGACGGATTCGGACAGCATGCCAACGTCTTCCTGGTTGAGGAAACCGGTCAGGTGCGACTCGGGAAACAGCACGATGTCGGTGTCCGGCGAGCACTGGGCAATGTCCTTCAGAATGCACTTCAGGTTGTAGGGCGTGTCGCCATCGCGTGTCGTCGTTTGTACCACTTCGATCTTCATGGGCAGTCCATCTCGTTGTGTCCGGCCAACGTGAGGCCGGATGACTTTTGCAAAGGGTGATGCAAGTATGAAAACAACGACTGTTAAAACAATCACGCCGAGTGGTTAACCCGGGGGTAGGCATGGGCCTGAGTCTGCAGGACCTTTCATGGCATCAGGGCATAGGCCAATGCATCGAGCACCTCGATCGCCCGAGCTTCTGGCGCACGCTGGCCACGCTGCTGGGCGACTTCGTCGAGGTGGATTCGTGGGTCGCCTTGCTGTTCAGCCACGGCAAGCCGCTGATCTTCGACCAGAGCCCTTATGCCCGGGAGGGCATCGATCCGCTGGTGAGCGAGTACGCCAATGGCCTGTACCTGCTCGACCCGTTCTACCTCAACAGCCGGGAGCAGCCCGTGACCGGGTTGGTGCGCCTGGCCGACATTGCCCCGGAGCACTTCCAGCAGACCGATTACTACCGCCTCTACTTCACCCACAACGTGGTCGCCGACGAAGTCCAGTTCAATGTGGCGGTGGGCGAGGGGCGCACGCTGTGCCTGTCCCTGGGCGGCTGCCGGCGTTTCAACAGCGAGCAGCTTGCGTTGCTGGAACTGGTCCGGCCCTGGTTGATCGGCCTGATGCGCCAGCGCCTGCATTTCGAGTGCCTGCCGGAGCGCACACCGGCGAAGCCGGCGCTGGATTACGCCCAGGGTCGCGACGAGGCGCGTCGGCAACTGGAGTCGGTGCTCACCGCACGGGAACTGGACGTGGTGCGCCTGATTCTTTCCGGACATTCCAACAAGGAGGCCGCGACCAAGCTCGACCTCTCCGCGGAGACGGTGAAGGTCCATCGGCGCAATGTGTACCGCAAGCTGGACGTGAACTCCCAGAGCGAGCTGTTCTCGTTGTTGTTCCTGGCCGGTGAGGACCTGGGAAGCTTGCGGTCTGCCTCGTAGTGCCTGGGGCGCAGTTGCCTTGGGATAAGTTGGGGCCGCTTTGCGGCCCCGGTTTTTATCCCTGCCAACCCACCTGGCGCAGGGCGCCCAGCAAGCGTTCCCCTCCCAGCCCCGGCACCAGCACGCCATCGACGGTGTGCATGTCGACGCCTGCCAGCAGGGCGTTGACGATCGCTTCCTCCACCGCTTCGGCCGCCGCCATGAACAGCGGCGTGATGTGGTCGTTGTTGAGCATCTGCACCGGCATGCTGAACGGCGTGCCTTTGCGCCCATACTCGGCTGCCGGCAATTGCTGTTCGGCGCAGGAGAACGCTACGAACAGGTCGCCGCTGGCATCTTCGGTGCCACCACCGGTGCGGGCGATGCCGATGGAGGCACGCTGGGCCAGACGCTGGCACTGGTGCGGCAACAGCGGGGCGTCGGTAGCGATGATCACCACGATCGAACCCATGCCCGGCTCGCCACGGTCGTCGAACGGCGAGGGGATGCCGTCCAGCACCCGGCCCACCGGATAGCCGTCGATGCGCAGTTCGCGGCGCTGGCCATGGTTGGCCTGGACCAGCGCACCTACCGTCCAGCCGCCTTGCTCCGCCGACAGCTTGCGCGAGGCGGTGCCGATGCCGCCCTTGAACTCATGGCAGATCATGCCTGTACCACCGCCCACCGCACCCTCGGCGACCGGGCCGGATTCTGCACGGGCAAGGGCTTCATTCACCTGTTGCGGGCCGACATGCTGGCCCCAGATGTCGTTGAGCAGGCCGTCGTAGGTCTCCATCACCACCGGCATGCACCAGTACACGGCCGGGTCGGCCAGGGCATCGCGTTCGGCGGCGACCAGCGCGTCACGCACCACACCGACGCTGTGGGTGTTGGTGATGGCCAGCGGTGTGGTCAGCAGGCCGGCCTCGCGGATCCACTCAAGGCCGGTGGCGTCGCCGTTGCCGTTGAGCACGTGGACACCGGCGAAGCACGGCGCCAGGCGGGCAGCGCCCGGGCGGGGCTGGATCACGGTGACGCCGGTACGCACCTGCTTGCCTTCGCCGTCGGCGATGAGGGTGCTGTGGCCGACACGAACGCCTGGTACATCGGTGATGGCGTTGAATTCGCCGGGGGTACCCAGGCCCAGGGTGATGCCAAGTTGACGAGCGCGCATAGGGACTCCTGTTGTTCAGAGTTTCTGGAAAGTTGGGCTGAGCTTGCCGTAGGTGCTGTAGAGGATCACCGAAACAGCCAGTATGCCGAGAATGATCAGGGTGTCGCGTACCGAGGCATCGATCAGGCCGTTGAGCAGCAGATAGCCCGCGCCCACCGTGGCCAGCAGTGCCGGCATCGGCCACAGCGGCATGCGGTACGGGTGTTCGCGGTCGGCCCGCAGCACCCGGCTGAACAGGGCGCACAGGGCCACCGCCAGGTAGACCATCACCAGCAACAGCACGGTGAAGGAGGTCAGCTCTTCGAGGTTGGAACTGAAGGTCAGGGCCGCCGAGGGCACGCCAAGGAACAGCGTGGCCAGCCAGGGCGATTCCCAGCGTGGGTGAATGCGGGTGAACAGGCGGTTGAGCGAGGGCGTCCACAACTGGTCGCGGCCGCTGCTGAAGATCACCCGGCCAGACTGGATGACGATGGCGATGATGGCGTTGAACACCGAGAGGAAGATGCCCGCGCTCACCAGCCGCGACAGGGTCTCGTTGCCATGGGCGGTGAGCAGGTAGCCGATCGGGTCGGGGCTGGCGAGCATGTCCTGCAGTGAGGGAGCGCCAAGCAGCAGGGCACCGATCGGTATCAGCTCGATCGCCACCACCAGTGCCAGCGACCAGAGCACGGCGCGGTGGGTGCTGCGGCCGCCGTCCTTCATGTCCTCGGCCAGCACCACGGCGGCGCCGAAGCCGTTGTAGGAGAACAGCGCGGTGCCGATCGCGGCGATCACCAGCGTCCAGGGCGCGGCGGCGAGCAGGCCGTGGTCGATGTGCTGGGGCAGGGCCAGCACGCTGAGCGGCTGGCTGATGTTGCCGAAGCCGAGCACCACGATCACCAGCAGGGCCGCCACTTCGCACAGCAGGAAGACCCCGGTGACCCAGGCATTGACGCGAATGTTGAGGATGCCCAGCGCATAGCTCGCGGCGACGATGGCCAGGGCTACGGTCTGGGTGTCGAACTGCGTGCCCAGGGCACTGTTGAGGTAGGTGGCGGCCCCGGTGGCCAGGACCGGCGGGATGAACAGCAGCATCACCAGCACGGTAAGGAAGGTGGCATAACCGGCCATGCCGCCGAACACGCGCTTGGCATACACATATTCGCCGCCGGCCGAGGTGTGCGCCCGGCCAAGCTCGGCGTAGCACCAGGCGAACATCAACGCCAGCAAGGCGGCCAGGACGAAGGCCAGGAAGGCACCACTGCCGGCCTGGGCGATGGCAAAAGGTGCGATGACGAACACGGAACTGGCCGGCGTGACCGCCGAGACCGTGATGGCGACCACATCGAGCATGCCCAGGCTGGGCTTGAGGGCACTGTCGTGCATGTCGTTCTCCTCGAATTGTTATTGGTGGTTGAGGCAGTGACGAAGAAGTGGAGCGCGCCCTCGAAGCGGGGCGTGGCATGGGCTGCAATCTAGGCGCGCCGGGGCGTTCGGCCAATTACCCTATTGGGGTACGCCCACTTGACGTGCGCGTGGGAAAGGAGGGAAATCCCATCACCTTTTCAGGGGAGCCTGCGGATGCACAGTCTGTTTCACGAAGTCGGCATTCACGCCAACCTTGGTCGCACCATCGAACAGATCGGCCAGCCGCGCTTCTGGAAGCAGCTGATCCTGCTCCTGCACCGCTGGCTGGCGTTCGACAATGCCCTGGCTGTCTTCTACCCGGGCAGTGGTTCCCCGGTGGTGCTCGAGGAGTATGACGCCGCCCCCCAGGACGGGCCGGCGGCGATGCCGCTGTACCTGAGCGGCCTGTATCAGCTCGATCCGTTCTTCCAGGCGTGCCAGGATGGCGTATCCAGTGGCCTGTACCGGCTCGATGAGGTGGCGCCGGACCAGTTCCACCAAAGTGAGTACTACCTCAACTACTTCCACGCCAATGTGCTGGAGGACGAAGTGCAGTTCATCCTCCAGTTGCCGGGGCAGGGCGCGTTGTCGTTGTCGTTGGGCATGCGCCAGCCGTTCGATGCGCAGCAGTGCGGCCAGCTGGCGGTATTCTGCCCCTGGGTGCTGGCGTTGATGCAACAGCACTGGCAACTGCGCAGCCAGCGCCTGCTGCCGGCGGGCGAGCCGGTGGCGGCCCAGGTGCGCGACGCACTCAGCCATTTCGGGGCGGGAGTGTTGTCCGAGCGCGAGCTCGAGATCGCCCGGCTGATCCTGCGCGGCTACTCGTCCAAGGCCATGGCCGAGCGCCTGGCGATCTCACCGGAAACCATCAAGGTCCATCGCCGGCATCTGTATGCCAAGCTGGATATCTCGTCGCAGCCGGAGCTGTTTTCGTTGTTCCTGCAATCGTTGGGGCACGATCCGGAACATCCTTGAGCCCCCTGGAATAGCCGTGTATGGCACCGGCTGCGCCGGTGTTCGCGGGTACAGTGGTGTTATTGAAAGCACCGCAGAACCTGTGTGCGTGTTTACCCGCGAAGCAGGCAACGCGGTCGTAGCACCGGTCGCTCCTAGGCGTGCTCGGCAAACAGTGCCTTGGCCTCGTCAAAGCACTGTTCGGCAATCGCCGAGCGGGGCTCGCTGCGACGCAGCAGCAGGCCCACCGGGCTATGGATGCTGGCGTCGCCGATAGGCAGGATGCGCAGGTGTTCGGACAGGTCCTCCAGCCCGCAGTCCAGCGGCATCACCGCACAGCACATGCCGGTGTTGATGGCCTGGATCAATTGAAACGTGGAGTCGCTCTCCAGCACCGCCGTCGGCTCCAGGCCCCGGCTGCGCAGGCTCAGATCCAGCGATTGGCGGTAGTGCATGCCTTTGCTCAGCAGGCCCAGGGGCAGGTTGGCGAGGGCTTCCCAGCGCAGCTCGGGTTCGTCGAAGGCGAAGTGTCGGGTGTCGTGCAGCAGGCCCATGGTGGTGGTGCCCAGTTCGATCACCTCGAAGAAGCTGGCATTGACCTGGTCCAGGTAGCAGATACCGAGGTCCAGCTGGTTGCGGCTCAGGCCATCGATGATCTGTTCGGAGCTCAGCGAGCTGACCTGGAAGTGCAGCTCCGGGTACTTCTCGCGCAGCGGCAGCAGCAGGTGCATGGGGTTGAAGCTGGCCAGCGGCACGGTGCCCAGGCGCAGGCTGCCCACCACCTGGCCGCGGCAACTGGCGGCCTCGGCCTGCAGGCCATCGTGGGCGGCGAGCAAGGTGCGGGCCCAGGCCAGGATGCGTTCGCCGGCCTCGGTGAAACCCTCGAAGCGCTGGCCACGCTTGACCAGCATCAGGTCCAGCTCGTCCTCCAGGTTGCGCAGGCGCATGGACAGGGTCGGCTGGGTGATGTGGCACAGTGCGGCGGCCTGACCGAAGTGACGGGTCTGGTCGAGGGCGATGAGGAACTTGAGCTGTTTGATGTCCATGGCGCGGCCTGGTGGGCAAAGTGTCGATTGCGCGACCTTAACCAAGTCTGCCGTGGCTGACCATTGTTTAGTGTTGATAGAGCCGGTTGATGATGTGGTTCGTCATATCGATTGGACGTTGCCTGGGGCTTGGCTCTAGCGTGGCGTGACCATGCCCTTTCGAGAGGAACCCAAGGTGAGTGTTAAACCGGACGCGGTGTTCGTACCGCTCAATGTCGCCGTGCTGACCGTCAGCGATACCCGTACCTACGACAACGACACCTCGGGCCAGCTGCTTGCCACCCGGGCGGTGGAGGTCGGCCATCGCCTGGTGGCCCGTGCGCTGCTCAAGGACGACCTCTACAAGATCCGCGCCCAGGTCGCCCAGTGGATTGCCGATGAGCAGGTGCAGGTGGTGATGATCACCGGCGGCACGGGGTTCACCGGGCGTGACAGTACGCCGGAGGCGGTGGAGTGCCTGCTGGACAAGCGCATCGACGGTTTCGGTGAGCTGTTCCGGGCGCTGTCGATCCTGGACATCGGCACCTCGACGGTGCAGAGCCGGGCCCTGGCCGGACTGGCCAACGGCACGCTGGTCTGCTGCCTGCCGGGTTCGACCGGGGCGTGTCGCACGGCGTGGGAAGGGATCCTGGCGGAGCAGCTGGATGCGCGGCACCGGCCGTGCAATTTCGTGCCGCATCTGAAGGCGGTGGGATTGTGTGAAAGCCGGGGGTAGGTGATCGACCTGCGAGCCACAATCGCAGGGTACGGAGAGCCCCGCGAACACCTGCAGAGCCGGTGCCCGCGGTGGCGGCTTCGCGGGCAAGCCCGCTCCCACAAGCGGACAGTGTCAGCTCAACACATGGTCCACCGGCATCAACGCCGGCGGTAGCGGCTCGTGTCCCAATGCCGAGAGCACATCGCGCTCGAGGGTGCGCACCAGGGCGTCGGTCGGGAGGTCGTTCTCGTCACGCCCGAACGGGTCTTCCAGCTCGTTGCCGATGGCGTCCAGGCCGAAGAAGGTGTAGCTGATGATGGTGGTGAACGCCGGCGCCAGCCAGCCCAGGGGCTCGGCCAGGGCGAAGGGCAGCAGCAGGCAGAAGATGTAGCTGGTGCGGTGCAGCAGCAGGGTGTAGGGGAAGGGCATCGGTGTGGCCTTGATCCGCTCGCAGGTTGCCTGCACCTCCGACATTCCCACCAGGCGCTGCTCCAGCAGGGTATAGCGCCATTCGCTGATCTGCTTGTCCTCTGCCAGGCGCGAGCACTGCTCGCCGATCTCGCGCAGGATGGCATCGCAGGGGTTGTACGCGCCCACGCGGGTACCTTCGGCCAGCCAGGGCCCGGCAGCGTGCAGTTCATCTTCGTTGCGCAGGCGTGCGTTCAGGGCATGGGCAAAACCACACAGGCCACGCAGCAGCCTGGCGCGCAGGTGCGCGTCGTCGATCGTCTGGCTTTCACGGATGAACGAGCGCGTTTCGATGATCAGCCGCCCCCAGGCCTTGCGACCCTCCCACCAACGGTCGTAGCAGACGTTGTTGCGAAAGCTCATGAAGATCGACAGCGACAGGCCCAGCAGGGTGAACGGCGTGGCGCTCACCGGGTAGAAGAACGCCGGGAAGTGATGTTCGACCAGCACGATCAGCGCGGCCAGCAGGGTGACCATCAGGCAGCGCAAGGCGATGCGCTTGACGATCGACCCCTTGAGGGTGAACAGCACGCGCAGCAGATCGGGGCGGGGATGGACGATCATGGAGTTCCAGAGGCGGCTGGTCAGCCGCCGGTCATGTTCATGAAGCGCAGGATCTGCACCTCGCCACCCACTTCGAAGTGATGGCGGTAGGGCTTGAGCTGCATGGCATCGCGGATGGCGTGCTCCAGGCGTTCGGTGTCGCCGGGGTGGGCGCGCAGGACCTGCTTGAGGTCCATCGAGTGCTCGTTGCCCAGGCACAGCAGCAGGCGTCCCTCGACGGTCAGGCGCACGCGGTTGCAGGTGGCGCAGAAGTTGTGGCTGTGCGGCGAGATGAAGCCGACGCGGGTCTGCGTGGCCTCGGCCAGGCGCCAGTAGCGCGCCGGGCCCTGGGACGACTCGGCCGACTCGACCAGTGTGAAGTGTTCGGCGATGCGTGCGCGCACTTCGTCGCTGGAGCAGTAGGACTCGCCGCGCTCATGTTCGCTGATCACCCCCAGGGGCATCTCTTCGATGAAGGAGATGTCCAGTTCGCGATCGACGGCGAACCGCACCAGGTCGACGATTTCATGGTCGTTGCGGCCCTTGAGCACCACACAATTGAGCTTGGTGCGGCGAAACCCTGCGCTGCGCGCGGCATCGATGCCGGCAATCACCTGGTGCAGGTCGCCCGTGCGGGTCAGGCTGCGGAAACGCTCGGCATCGAGGCTGTCGAGGCTGATGTTCAGGCGCGACACGCCGGCATCGAACAGCGGCCGGGCCAGACGCTCCAGTTGCGAGCCGTTGCTGGTCAGGCACAGCTCGCGCAGGCCCGGCAGGGCGGCAATGCGCCCGCACAGCTCGACGATGCCCTGACGAACCAGGGGCTCACCCCCGGTCAGGCGGATCTTGCGCGTCCCCAGGGCGACGAAGCGTTCGGCCACCTGGTACAGCTCCTCGAGGCTGAGGATCTGCTGGCGCGGCAGGAACTGCATGTCTTCGGCCATGCAGTAGACACAACGGAAATCGCAGCGGTCTGTCACCGACATCCGCAGATAGTCGATGCGTCGATTGAATCCGTCGATCAGTGCCCGGGTGTTTTCTTCCACGTTCGTGCTCTGCAAGTTGGGGGAGGCGGTAGATCGCCGTAGACAAGTTCCAAGCTATAACCTGCGCGCGCACCCGTCAAATTGCTTTCCCCGACCATTCGATCAGTCCCGTCTATCATGGCTGAAAGCCTCGCGGTAGGCGGCTTCCAGCTCATGATAGAAGCCGTTTATCACGCCGTCAGGGATATCGATTGGACGCTCTTGGGTCGCGTTCCATAGGCTGGAGAAAAGCCGGACATCCATACCGGCGCATTTTTCAGGGCGCGAGGACCCAACCGCATGAGCGAAGACGAACACATCAGGGACTACAAGGGCCCCGCGGCTGGCTGGGGTGCGCTCAAGAGCGTGACCAAGGCCTGGCTGGGCAGCGAGAACGCCTTCAAGAACCTGCGCATGATGCTCAAGACCAACCAGAACAGCGGTTTCGACTGCCCCGGTTGCGCCTGG
>Ga0153917_1000652_pt1 | contig 19657 bp, 19 predicted proteins | sample TSFL001MetaG_FD_104695 | JGI IMG/M metagenome (GOLD analysis project Ga0153917, IMG submission 104695) | Attine ant fungus gardens microbial communities from Florida, USA - TSFL001 MetaG | ecosystem: Host-associated > Fungi > Mycelium > Unclassified | place: USA: Florida, Paynes Creek Historic... | reverse complement strand
GCGTTGATGACCTCGCGGTGGCGCTCGAGGCTGAAGATGAGCGTCACGTTCACCGAGATGCCCGAGGCGGTGACCTCGGTGATCGCGTCGAGGCCCTCGCGCGTGGCGGGGATCTTGATCATCACGTTCTCGCGGCCGACGGCGTCGTAGAGGCGCTTGGCCTCGTCGATCGTGGCCTGCGTCTCGCGGGCGAGCGTCGGCGAGACCTCGATCGAGACGCGGCCGTCGACGCCGTTCGACGCCTCGTAGACGGGCGCGAAGAGGTCGCAGGCGCGGCGCACGTCGGTCGTGGTGATCTCGAAGATGGCCTCGGCGACGCTCGCGCCGCGCGCGGCGAGCTCGGCGACCTGCTCGCCGTAGGTGGTGCCCTTGCTGAGCGCGCCGGCGAAGATGGTGGGGTTGGTCGTCACGCCGACGACGTTGCGCTCGTCGATGAGCTGCTGGAGCGAGCCGCTCTCGAGGCGGTCGCGAGAGAGGTCGTCGAGCCAGATGCTGACGCCGGCCTCGGACAGTGCTGCGGTGGGGGTGGTCATGCAGTCCTCCGTGGGTGTGGATGGTCTCTGGGCGCCGTGCGGGTGGCCGGCGCTCCGGGCGCCGCCGTTCGGACGGCGCCCGCGCGGCATCGATGCCGCTTCAGTGTGCGATGCGAGAGCGGGAACCGCATGTGCGCGGCTCCCGCTCGAGCGCTAGTTCGCGGACAGCGATTCCTTCGCGGCCGCGACGACCGCGTCGGTGGTGATGCCGTACTTCTCGTAGAGCACGTCGCCGTCGGCCGAGGCGCCGAACGTCTCGACCGAGACGCTGCGGCCTCGGGTGCCGAGGAACGGCGCCCAGGTCAGGGCGAGGCCGGCCTCGACGCTCACGCGGGCCGTGACGGATGCCGGCAGCACGCTCTCGCGGTACTCGGCGCTCTGCTCGGCGAACCACTCGAAGCTCGGCATCGAGACGACGCGCGTGGGCGTGCCCTCGGCCTGCAGGCGCTCGCGCGCCTCGATGGCGTACTGCACCTCCGAGCCGGTCGCGAGGATGATGAGCTCGGGCGCGCCGCCTGCGGCCTCGGCGAGGACGTAGCCGCCCTTGGCCGTGTTGTCGGCCGAGGCGAACGCGTCGCCCTCGGCCGCGCCGGCGCCGCGCTCGATGACCGGGAGGTCCTGGCGCGAGAGCACGAGGCCGACGGGGCTGCCGTGGCGGCGGAGCGTCTCGAGCCACGCGGCCGCGGTCTCGGGGCCGTCGGCGGGGCGCACGATGGTCAGGTTCGGGATGGCGCGCAGCGCGGTGAGCGACTCGACCGGCTGGTGCGTCGGGCCGTCGCCGCCGAGCGCGATCGAGTCGTGCGTCCAGACGAAGATCGACGGGATGTTCATGAGCGCGGCCAGGCGCACCGAGGGGCGCATGTAGTCGCTGAACATGAGGAAGGTGCCGCCGAAGGCGCGCGTCGGGCCGTGCAGCACGATGCCGTTGATGATCGCGCCCATGGCGTGCTCGCGGATGCCGAAGTGCAGCACGCGCCCGTATGGGTCGCCCTGCCACGACGAAGTGGAGTGCTCCGCGGGCACGAACGAGGCGGCCTTCGAGATCGTGGTGTTGTTCGAGCCCGCGAGGTCGGCCGAGCCGCCCCAGAGCTCGGGCAGCTGCGCCGCGAGGGCGTTGATGACCTGGCCGGAGGCCTTGCGGGTGGAGACCTTGGCGACGCCGGCGAAGTCGGGGAGCGCGCCCTCGACGCCCTCGGGGAGCTCGCCCGCCAGCAGACGGTCGAGGAGCGCCTTGCGCTCGGGGTTCGCGGCCGCCCAGGCGTCGAAGCGCTCCTGCCATGCGGCGCGCTTGGTCGCGGCGCGGGCGCCGAGCGAGCGGGTGTGCTCGAGCACGTCGGCGTCGACGGCGAAGGACGCCTCGGGGTCGAAGCCGAGGATCTCCTTGACGGCGCGCAGCTCGGTCGCGCCGAGGGCCGCGCCGTGGATGGCGCCCGTGTCCTGCAGCGTGGGCGCGGGCCAGCCGATGATGGTCTTGAGGATGATGAGCGAGGGCTTACCCGTCTCCGCCTGCGCCGCTTCGACGGCGGCGTAGAGGCCGGCGACGTCCTCCGTGTAGGGCTGGCTCGAGCGCCAGTCGACGGTCTGCACGTGCCAGCCGTAGGACTCGTAGCGCTTCGCCACGTCCTCGGTGAAGGCGATGTCCGTGTCGTCCTCGATGGAGATGCGGTTGGAGTCGTAGAACGCGATGAGGTTGCCGAGCTCCTGGTGGCCGGCCAGCGAGGACGCCTCGCTGGTCACGCCCTCCTGCAGGTCGCCGTCGCCCGCGATGACGTACACGCGGTGATCGAAGGGGCTCTCGCCGGCGGGCGTCTCGGGGTCGAAGAGGCCGCGCTCGTAGCGCTGCGCGTAGGCGAAGCCGACGGCGGAGGCGAGGCCCTGGCCGAGCGGGCCGGTCGTGATCTCGACGCCGGCGGTGTGGCCGTACTCGGGGTGGCCAGGGGTCTTCGAGCCCCACTGGCGCAGCGACTCGATGTCCTCGATCTCGAGGCCGAAGCCGCCCAGGAAGAGCTGGAGGTACTGCGTGAGCGAGGAGTGCCCGGCGGAGAGGATGAAACGGTCGCGGCCGAGCCACTTCGGGTCGGCGGGGTCGACGTCCATGACGTGCTGGTAGAGGAGCGTCGCGAGCGGCGCGAGGCTCATGGCCGTCCCGGGGTGACCTCCCTTGGCACGCTCCACCGCCTCTGCGGCGAGAACGCGGACGGTGTCGACCGCCCGCTTGTCGAGGTCGGACCACTCGAGAGCTGCCATGGCATTCCAATCGTCATCGTAGGAACGAACGCACCAAACATTAGCGCGCGGGGTGCGGGCCCCACGGGGCCCACTGACACGCTAATTCATATTACCTTTCAACGCCAGCATTTTCGTCGTCGAATGCGCGCCGAGATCGGCATCCGGGCGGGTCGCAGGGGCGAGGGGAGGCGCGTCGGCCCACGGCGAGGCGCGCCGGGAAACCGTCGGAAACGGCGCAGGCGCATGCCAGTCCCGTATGATATTGAGCGGTTCCGCGAGTTCGATGGGTTGGTGTCTGTGTCCACTGAGGAGATGATCGGCGCGCGCGCGTCGACCGAGAAGTCGACGTTCGCCCGCAAGGCGAAGGCCTATCTCGCCCTCACGAAGCCGCGCATCATCGAGCTCCTGCTCATCACGACGGCGCCGACGATGTTCCTCGCCGCCAAGGGCGTGCCCGACCTGGGTCTCCTGTTCGGCGTGCTCGTCGGCGGCGCGCTCTCCGCCGGCAGCGCGAACGCCTTCAACTGCTACATCGACCGCGACATCGACCGGCTCATGAAGCGCACGGAGAACCGTCCGCTCGTCACGGGCGAGCTGAGCGACCGCGAGGCGCTCGTCTTCGCCTGGGTGCTGGGCGCCGTCTCCACGGTCGTGCTCTGGCTCGTCGCCAACCCGCTCACGGCCGGCCTCTCGGTCGCCGCGATCCTCCTCTACGTCGTCTTCTACACGCTGATCCTCAAGCGTCGGACGGAGCAGAACATCGTCTGGGGCGGCGTCGCCGGCTGCATGCCCGTGCTCATCGGCTGGGCTGGCGTGACGAACTCCCTCTCCTGGGAGCCGCTCATCCTCTTCCTGGTCATCTTCCTGTGGACGCCCGCGCACTACTGGCCGCTCTCGGTCAAGTACGCCGAGGACTACGACCGCGCCGACGTGCCCATGCTCGCCGTGACGGAGGGCGAGGCCTCGGTCTCGCTGCAGACGGTGCTCTACGCCTGGGCGACCGTCGTCTGCTCGCTGCTGCTCGTGCCCGTCGCACCGATGGGCTGGTTCTACACGCTCGCCGCGCTCGGCGCCGGCGCGTGGTTCATCATCGAGTCGCACCTCCTCTACCACCGCACGGTCTCCGGCCGCCCCGGCAAGCCGATGCGCGTCTTCCACCTCTCGATCACCTACCTCACGCTGCTCTTCGTGGCCGTCGGCGTCGACCCGCTGCTGCCGTTCTAGGGACTTGCCGCCCGGCATCCGACGGACGCCCGATCGGAGAAGGCCCCCTCGCGAATCCTCGCGAGGGGGCCTTCTCCGATCGGCACGGCCGGGGCTATCGCGCCCGACCCTCGAGCGCGTCCATGCGCATCCGCTTGACCGTCAGCAGAGCCGTGGTGGCGACGGCGACGATCGTCACCGCCAGGATCATGTGCACGGCAACGGCCGTCACGGGCAGGCCCGTGCGAGCCTGGTAGACGCCGAGCGTCGCCTGCGCGGCGATGAGCACGAGCAGCGCGACCGAGGCGGAGACGACGCCGCGGGCCCGGGCCCGGATCGCGAGCACCGCGAAGACGAGCGTCGAGGCGAGCAGGATGTAGCCGGGCCACGAGTGCACGTGCGCCATGATCTCGGTGTCGAGGCCGTTGCGGGCCGCCGCCGTGTCGCCCGCGTGCGGGCCGGAGCCGGTGGTCAGGGCGCCCACGAAGAGCGTGACCCAGGTCCACACGTAGACGACGAGCGCGGCGACGAGGAGCACGCCCGAGCGGGGCGTCTCGAAGCGCACGCGCTGGTCGCCCACGGGGACGAGCTGCGGGGCCCGGCGCACGCGGAAGAGGTAGAGCGCCGCGGTCGCGGCGAGGAGGCCCGAGATGAGGAAGTGCACCCCCACGACGCCCGGGTCGAGCTTCGTGATCACCGTGACGCCGCCGACGACGGCCTGCAGGATGATCCCGCAGCCGATGAGGAAGGCGGGCAGCGCGAGGCGCATGCCCGAGCCGCGCGTGCGCAGCACCGAGAGCCAGCACAGCAGCGCCACGACGCAGAGCACGCCGGTGAGCGTGCGGTTGCCGAACTCGATGATCCCGTGGATGCCCATCTCCGGCGTCGGCACGAGCGACTCGGCCGTGCACTTGGGCCAGGTCGGGCAGCCGAGGCCCGACGCCGTGAGCCGGACGAGGCCGCCCGTGAGCACGATGACGATCTGGCACACCAGGTTCGCCCACGCCATCCCGACCGTGTACCGCGTGACGCGATCCGGCATGAGCACGGCCCCCAGACGGGTTCGAAGCGGGAGGGGGGTCGCGGTAGCGGAGGACACGATCGCCTTTCGAGTGGCACGCGGCTGAGACGTAGCTCGCCGAAACGGTTCTGGCGTAGAGTCGTAGGCGGAGTGCCGGCCGGGCGAACGTCCGGCTGCGCGGCATCGGGAACATCGAGACGCCGAGCCCCGTTCCACCTTGCGAATGGAATCCATTCTACGAGAGGGAGCAGGATCGGGCGTCCGCATGGGAACGAGACGAGCCGGGATCGACGCCGCACCGTCGCATCCGGGAGAGCTCCCGAGCCCTGGGACGCGGTACAAGGCCGCGCCGCAGGCGCAGCGCCATGCGCTCCCGCGCACCGTGCGGTGCCCGAGCTTCCTCAGCAAGCAACAGGCGACTCGCAACAAGACAGATCGACAGAAAGAGGTTGTGTGATGTCAGACGTCCTGATCGATCGCCCCGAACTCGAAGGCCTCGGCAAGTACGAGTTCGGCTGGGCCGATCCAGACCAGGCGGGCGCCTCGGCACGTCGAGGAATCGACGAAGAGGTCGTGACCGACATCTCGCGCATCAAGAACGAGCCCGAGTGGATGCTGAACACGCGTCTCAAGGGCTACCGGATGTTCGAGAAGAAGCCCATGCCGACGTGGGGCGCAGACCTCTCCGGCATCGACTTCGAGAACATCAAGTACTTCGTGCGCTCGACGGAGAAGCAGGCCCAGACGTGGGAGGACCTGCCGGACGACATCCGGTCCACGTACGAGAAGCTCGGCATCCCGGAGGCGGAGCGCCAGCGTCTCGTCGCCGGCGTCGCGGCCCAGTACGAGTCCGAGGTCGTGTACCACCAGATCAACGAAGAGCTCGAGCGCCAGGGCGTCATCTTCATGGACACGGACACGGCGCTGCGCGAGCACCCCGAGTTCTTCGAGGAGTACTTCGGCACCGTCATCCCCGCCGGCGACAACAAGTTCGCGGCGCTGAACACGGCCGTCTGGTCGGGCGGCTCGTTCGTGTACGTCCCGAAGGGCGTGCACGTGGAGATCCCGCTGCAGGCCTACTTCCGCATCAACACGGAGAACATGGGCCAGTTCGAGCGCACGCTCATCATCGCCGACGAGGGCTCGTACGTGCACTACATCGAGGGCTGCACCGCCCCGATCTACAAGTCCGACTCGCTGCACTCGGCCGTGGTCGAGATCATCGTGAAGAAGAACGCCCGCGTGCGCTACACGACGATCCAGAACTGGTCGAACAACGTGTACAACCTCGTGACCAAGCGCGCGATCGCCGAAGAGGGCGCCACCATGGAGTGGGTCGACGGCAACATCGGCTCCAAGGTCACCATGAAGTACCCCTCGATCTACCTCATGGGCGAGCACGCCAAGGGCGAGACGATGTCGGTCGCGTTCGCCGGCCCCGGCCAGCACCAGGACGCCGGCGCGAAGATGATCCACATGGCGCCGTACACGCAGTCGGCGATCACCTCGAAGTCGATCGCCCGCGGCGGCGGCCGCGCCGGCTACCGCGGCGAGGTCCGCGTGGACGCCAAGGCGCACCACTCGTCGAACAGCGTCGTCTGCGACGCCCTGCTCGTCGACACGCAGTCGCGCTCCGACACGTACCCGGCGATCGACATCCGCGTCGACGACGTGCAGCTCGGCCACGAGGCCACGGTCACGCGCGTGTCCGAGGAGCAGCTCTTCTACCTCATGAGCCGCGGTCTCCCCGAGACCGAGGCCATGGCGATGATCGTGCGCGGCTTCATCGAGCCGATCGCCCGCGAACTGCCCATGGAGTACGCGCTCGAGCTCAACAAGCTCATCGAGATGAGCATGGAAGGATCGGTCGGCTAGATGACGACTCCCGTTACCACCGACGTCGCTCGCGAAGCAGGTTCCCCCCGGGAATATGCGGGCGCCACGCAGCACAGCCACGGTGCGGGCGCGCCCGTGCCCGTGCAGACGCGCTCCGAGCGGCCCGTCTCGTACGACGTCGCCGACTTCTCGGTGCCGACGAACCGCGAGGCCGCCTGGAAGTACTCGCCCGTCGCGAAGCTCGCGCCGCTGTTCGCGGAGGGCCTCGACGGCTCCCGCGTGGAGGCCGGCGACCCCGGCGTCGACGGCGTGAAGATCGCCTACGTCGGCCGCGACGACGCGCGCATCGGCCAGGCCGGCATCCCCGAGGACCGCTCCTCCGCCAACGCGTGGTCGAGCTTCCAGGAGGCGCTCGTCGTCGAGGTCTCCGGCGAGGAGCAGAAGACCGCCATCATCGAGCGCTCGGGCTTCGGCGACGCCGCCCGCGCGGCGCACGTGATCGTCGACGTCAAGCAGCACGCCCGCGGCCTCGTGATCCTCCGCCACACCGGCGCGGCGAAGCTCGCCGAGAACGTGGAGATCCTCGTCGGCGACGGCGCGAACGTCACGATCGTCTCGCTGCAGGAGTGGGACGACGAGGCGCTGCACGCCTCGAGCCACTTCATCGCGGTCGGCCGCGACGCCTACGTCAAGCACATCGTGGTCTCGCTCGGCGGCGACGTCGTGCGCCTCAACCCGACGCTGCACCTGAACGACCAGGGCGCCGACGGGGAGCTCTTCGGCCTCTACTACGCGGATGCCGGCCAGCACCTCGAGCAGCAGGTCTACGTCGACCACGCCGCCCCGCACACGCGCTCGCGCGTGAACTACAAGGGCGCGCTCCAGGGCGAGGGCGCTCGCTCGGTGTGGATCGGCGACGTGCTCATCCGCCGCGAGGCCGAGGGCACCGACTCCTACGAGGAGAACCGCAACCTCATCCTCTCCGACGGCACCCGCGCCGACTCGGTCCCCAACCTCGAGATCGAGACCGGCGACATCGAGGGCGCCGGCCACGCCTCGGCCACTGGGCGCTTCGACGACGAGCAGCTGTTCTACCTCATGGCGCGCGGCATCTCGGAGGCGCAGGCGCGCCGCCTCGTCGTGCACGGCTTCCTCAACGAGATCGTGCAGCAGATCGACTCCGAGGAGATCGCCTCGCAGCTGCAGGAGATGCTCGAGCGCGAGCTCGAGCGCAGCGGCAACGCCCTGCTGGGAGCCGCGCAGTGACCTTCGAGCGCGTCTGCGCCGCGGACGACGTGCAGGTCGAGACGCCGCAGAAGGTGACGGTGGGCGGCCAGCCCATCGCCCTCGTGCGCGACTCAGCGGGCGAGGTCTTCGCGATCGGCGACGTCTGCTCGCACGGCGACATCTCGCTGTCCGAGGGCTTCGTCGAGGGCGACTCGCTCGAGTGCTGGGCGCACGGCTCGCAGTTCTCGCTGCGCACCGGCTGGCCCAAGACCCTGCCCGCGTTCGAGCCCGTACCCGTGTACCGGGTCGAGCTCCGCGACGGCGACATCTACATCGACCCCACCCCGATTCACGAGGAAAAGAACTGAGCATGTCCACTCTGCAGATCAAGGATCTCCACGTCACCGTCGAGACCGACCAGGGCACCAAGGAGATCCTCCGCGGCGTCGACCTGACGATCAACCAGGGCGAGATCCACGCCATCATGGGCCCCAACGGTTCGGGCAAGTCGACCCTCGCCTACACGATCGCGGGCCACCCCAAGTACGAGGTCACCGGCGGCGAGATCCTGCTCGACGGCGAGGACGTCCTCGAGATGTCGGTCGACGAGCGCGCCAAGGCGGGCCTCTTCCTCGCCATGCAGTACCCGGTCGAGATCCCCGGCGTCACGGTCGCCAACTTCCTGCGCACTGCCAAGACGGCTGTCGCGGGCGAGGCGCCGGCACTGCGCCCGTGGCTCAAGGAGGTGCGCGAGTCGATGGACAACCTCCGCATGGACTCGTCGTTCTCGGAGCGCAACGTCAACGAGGGCTTCTCGGGCGGCGAGAAGAAGCGCCACGAGATCCTCCAGCTGGAGCTCCTCCAGCCGAAGTTCGCCGTGCTCGACGAGACCGACTCGGGCCTCGACGTCGACGCGCTGCGCATCGTGTCGGAGGGCGTGAACCGCGTGAAGGAGAACACCGGCCTCGGCGTGCTCCTGATCACGCACTACACGCGCATCCTGCGCTACATCAAGCCCGACTTCGTGCACGTGTTCGTGAACGGCAAGGTCGCGGACGAGGGCGGCCCCGAGCTAGCCGACCGTCTCGAGGAGAACGGCTACGACGAGTACCTCGCGGCGGCCGCCGCGACCGCGTAAGGACGGAGGCCGGTCATGGCCCTCACCACACTCGAGCCCGCCAAGTTCGACGAGGTCGAAGAGGCGCTCAAGGAGGTCGTCGACCCCGAGCTGGGCGTCAACATCGTCGACCTCGGGCTCATCTACGACCTCAACTGGGACGACGAGCACGACGCGCTCGTCATCTCGATGACGCTCACGTCGGCGGGCTGCCCGCTCACCGACGTGATCGAGGACGAGACGGCGCAGGCCCTCGACGGTATCGTCGAGCGCTTCCTGATCAACTGGGTCTGGATGCCGCCGTGGGGTCCCGACAAGATCACCGACGACGGCCGCGAGATGATGCGAGCCCTGGGCTTCAACATCTAGCGCACGCCGCCTTCCCGAGATGGCGGGGTTTGGTGCGTTCGTTCATGAACGAACGCACCAAACCCCGCCATTTCCGGTTCATGGGGCACGTCGTTCACGGGCTCGTTGCACGCGACGGGCGATCACCCGCGGGTCCGGACGCAGGTCGGCCGCGGTCGAGCGGACGACGTGCCAGCCGACGTCCTCGAAGTCCTCGCGACGAACGATGTCGCGACGGAATCGACCGAGCTCGCGATGACGGTCGCCCTCGTACTCGATGGCGATCCGTTCCCGTACGTACGCCAGGTCCGGATGCACGACGACGCCGTTCCGCAGCGGCACCTCGAAGTGAACCCGGGGCTCGGGCAGGCCGGCGTTCACGAGCGCGCATCTGAGCTCGGACTCCATCGGGGAGTCGACCCCGACGCGGATGCGTTCGAGCGCCGCGCTCCTGACCCGTGAGCCCGGGCTCCGGCCCCACCGCTCGTGCGCCAGGGCGAGATCCTCGATCGCCAGCACGGGGAGCTGCGGATGCCGCCCCTCGTATCGCGTAGACGGGGTCACCAGGCAGTCGCCGGCCGCGACGAGCTCGTCGCGAGTGAGCTCGCGCGAGAGCAGGCACCATGTCGTGACCGGATCCGTCACGACGACGCCGTCGAGCACGCTGCGGCCGAGGCGATCGCCGCTGAGGCGGATGCCCCGGAACGCCTCCGCGGTCGGCACGGGGTTGCCGTGCTCCGTCGCGACGATCACCTTGCCCGCTCGACGTGCGAGACGCGCCGGAATCGGGATGCCCCAGAGCGCGACGGCGGATGACGCGGCGATCGCCTGCCACGGCTTGAGGCGGGTTGCCGCGGCGAGCACGAATCCGGCGCGATCGGCGATCGGTGCCGCTGTTCGAACGCCTCGCATGGGCCGCGCGAGATCGGCGCCGATCAGCCTTCGGCGCGTCAGCCCGGCATCCACCGCATCCGCGACGGAGAAGGGAACGAGGGCGAATGGATCGGGGACGTCGATGCGACTGGTCATGCGACCGTACGCTACGGCCGCCGCACCGGGCCGGTGACCTGTGCGCGTCCCCTGTGGATGGTTCGCAAGGTCGCCCCTCCTGTGGACAACGAAATGGCGGGGTTTGGTGCGTTCGTTCATGGACGAACGCACCAAACCCCGCCATTTCGGGAGGGGGCGCCGACTACGCGCGGTTGGCGTGGTAGTAGGCGAGGAGGGCGCGGGTCGACGGGTCCTGCGCCTCCAGCGCGGCCTGGTCTCCCTCGATGGCGGGGGCGATCTGCAGGGCGAGCTGCTTGCCGAGCTCCACGCCCCACTGGTCGAAGGAGTTGATGCCCCACACGACGCCCTGCGTGAACGTGATGTGCTCGTAGAGCGCGATCAGCTGCCCGACGACGCTCGGCGTGAGCGCCGGCGCGAAGATCGACGTCGTGGGCTTGTTGCCCGCGAACGTGCGAGCGGCCACGAGCGCGCCCGTGGTGCCCTCGGCCTCGACCTCCTCGCGGGTCTTGCCGAACGCGAGCGCCTTGGTCTGCGCGAGGAAGTTCGCCAGGAACAGCCCGTGCACGTCGCGGTCGCCGTCGAGCCTCGGGTACGCCGGGTTGACGAAGGCGATGAAGTCGGCGGGGATGAGCTTCGTGCCCTGGTGGATGAGCTGGTAGAAGGCGTGCTGGCCGTTGGTTCCCGGCTCGCCCCAGAAGATCTCGCCCGTCTCGGTCGTGACGGGGGAGCCGTCCCAGCGCACCGACTTGCCGTTCGACTCCATCGTGAGCTGCTGCAGGTAGGCGGCGAAGCGGCTCAGCTGCTGCGCGTAGGGGAGCACCGCGTGCGACTGGGCGCCGAGGAAGTTGACGTACCAGACGTTGAGCAGGCCCATCAGCACGGGCACGTTCGACTCGAGCGGCGTCGTGCGCACGTGCTCGTCGACGAGGTGGAAGCCGGCGAGGAACTCGCGGAAGACGTCCGGGCCGAGCTCGATGGCGAGCGACAGGCCGACGGCCGAGTCGACGCTGTAGCGGCCGCCCACCCAGTCCCAGAAGCCGAACGCGTTCGCCGGGTCGATGCCGAACTCGGCGACGCGGTCGAGCGCGGTCGACACGGCGACGAAGTGGTGCGCGACGGCCGCCTGCCGCTCCTCGTCGGTCGAGACGGCGACGCCCGCCTCGGCGAGGCTGCGCCACAGCCACTCGCGCGCGAGGCGCGCGTTGGTGAGCGTCTCGAGCGTCGTGAACGTCTTCGAGGCGACGATGAAGAGCGTCGTCTCGGGGTCGAGGTCGGCCGTCTTCTGCGCGAGGTCGGTGGGGTCGATGTTCGAGACGTAGCGGGCGCGGATGCCGGCCCGGGCGTACGGCTCGAGCGCGGCGGACACCATGACGGGCCCCAGGTCGGAGCCGCCGATGCCGATGTTGACGACCGTCTCCACGCGCTTGCCCGTGACGCCCACCCATTCGCCCGAGCGCACGCGCTGCGCGAAGGCGGAGAGCGAGTCGAGCACGGCGTGGACGTCCGCGTCGACGTCCTGCCCGTCGACGAGGAGCTCGGGCTGCGCGCCCTTGGGGCGGCGCAGCGCCGTGTGCAGCACGGCGCGGTCCTCGGTGGTGTTGATGTGCTCGCCGGCGAGCATCGCGGCGTAGCGCTCGGCGACGCCCGTCTCGCGCGCGAGCTTCACGAGCGAGGCGAGGATCTCGTCGGTGACGAGGTTCTTCGACAGGTCGACGCGGAGGTCGCCGAGGTCGAAGGTGAGGCGCTCGACACGGCCGGGATCCTGTGCGAACCAGGCGCGCAGATCGGGGGTGAACGCGTCTCGCTCGGCTTCGAGCTCGTGCCAGGCGGCCGTCGTGGTGGCATCGATGGGAGTCGTCATGGCGCATAACCTACTCCCGCCCGGCGTGCTCGGCTCTGCAAGCCCGGACCGCGTCGCGGCGCGTCTCCGGTCAGTCGAGGCCCCGCGCGCGGATCGCGTCGGCGAGGTCGTCGGCGTGCTTCAGGGAGAGCACGAGCACGGGCACGACGACCCGGTGGATGCGGGGCGGCAGGCCGCGCGCCACGTGCGCCTCGCGCACCGAGGCGGCATGGGCGGCGACGACCGGGATGCTCGTGATCGTCATGGCGATCGCCAGGGCGACGCGGTCCGGGGGCAAGCCGAGGAAGCGCAGCGGCGCGAGCGCCCGCTCCATCGCGGCGAGCAGCTCCGACATGGGCGTGGTGAGGGTCACGAGCGCAGCGCCGACGATGAGGCCGGTGATGCGCAGCGTTCCCGTGAGCGCCGCCTCGAGGGGGAGGAACAGCAGCTGGCCGACCGCGACGAGCACGATGAGCAGGCGCGCGACGAGCAGCTGCCGCCAGAGCTCGGGCAGCCCGAACCCGGGGCCTGCGAGGAGGTATCCCGCCACCACGATCGCGGCGGCGCCCACCGCGACGCGGGGGTCGCCGCCGAGCACCGACACGACGAGCGCGAAGACGGCGAAGCCCGCGAGCTTCGCCCAGGCCGGCGCGCGGTGCAGGAAGCTGGAGCCCTCCCGGTGGAGGGCGATCACAGCAGCGGCCCCACGTCGCGCGCGTATGCCTCGATGAGGGCGGCGGGCTCGCCCACGGCCTCCAGCCGACCCCCCTCGAAGCGGAGGGCGACGTCGCAGTGCGCGGCGAGCTCGAGGTCGTGCGTGACGACGACGACCTGCGCACCGGCCTCGGGCGCGTCGCGCAGCAGGGCCCGGGCGATGCGCCTCGTGTTCGCGGCGTCGAGGTAGGCGGTGGGCTCGTCGGCGACGATGAGCGAAGGCTCGCGGATGAAGGCGTTCGCCAGCGCGAGCAGCTGCTGCTGGCCGCCGGAGAGCGAGTGCGCGGGCGTCTCGGCGTGCTCGGCCAGGCCGACGCGCTCGAGCGTCGCGGCGACGAGCTCGTCGCGGCGCGCGCGGTCGCGCTCGAAGCCGGAGGCCGTGTACGCGAGGTCCTCGCGCACGGTGGGCATGACGATCTGCGCGGCCGGGTTGCTGAAGATGAACGCGGTCCGTCGACGGAGGGCGCGCGCGTCGCGCCTCGGATCGAGGCCGTGCACGCGGAGTTCGCCGCTTGTCGGCGCCAGCAGGCCGCCGACGACGCGGGCGAAGGTCGACTTGCCGGAGCCGTTGTGCCCGATCACGGCGACGCGCGACGCGTCGATCTCGCAGCCGACCTCGCGCAGCGCATCCGTCGTGCCGAGCCGCACGCCGACGCCGGCGAGCCGGAGCGATCGATCAGTGGTCACGGCCCGCCGCGCTCGAAGGAGCAGAAGGAGCAGAGGGGGAGGAGGCGACGGTCGCGGATGCCGAGGCCCGGCGCGCCGGCCAGTCGAAGGCGCGCGGGTACGCCTTCCACAGCGTCGCGACGACGACCGTCGCCAGGGCGGCCTTGGCGAGGTCGCCGGGCAGGAAGACGAGGCTCTGCACGATCGCGTCGCCGATGCCGACGCCCATGACGAGCGCCTGCACGGGGATGCCGAAGGCGTAGATCACGAGGATGCCGCCGACGACGCTCGCGAGCGCCGTGCGCCAGATCACCGGGCGGTCCGCCCCGACGCGCGCGACGAGGCCGACCACGACGACGCCGGCGAGCCAGCCGATCAGGTACCCGGCCGTCGGGCTCGCGAAGACGCCGAGCCCGCCGCGGCCGCCGGCCAGCACGGGGAGCCCGGCGGCCGTGAGCGCCACGACCACGGCGACCGACGCGAGGCCGCGCCACGGGCCCAGCACGAGGCCCGCGAGCATGACGCCGAGGGTCTGCAGGGTGATCGGCACGGCGAAGACGGGGATCGCGCCGGGCACGCCGAGCACGACGATGATCGCGGCGAAGACGGCGACGCGGGTGACCGCGGCGACGTCGACGCGGCGGGAGCGGTCGGCGGCGGATGCGGGCGGGGTCGCGATTGCGTCGGGCAAGGGGGCCTCCTCGGGGCGTGTCGAACGGAACGCCGCATCCATGATCATCGATCGCGGATCGTCACCGGGACGATCGAGCGGAAGAGCGGACGCGGCATTCACTGAACGCTGTTCAGGTGAACAGCGTTCAGGTTATACGATGGGCGACGGGCACGACGACGCCGAGCGACGCGCGGCGACCTCGAGCGCCCACGAGGAGGAACCGTGGTCGAAGCGCCGCACGCCGGTCGGGACCGAGACGAGACGATCGACCCCTCGGGCTCGCGGACGACTCGCCGCGCCGGGCAGCGTCGGCGCTCGCGCGGCGACCTCGTGGCGGCCGCGCTCGGCATCCTCGACGACCGGGGGCTCGCGGACCTCACGATGCGTGCGCTCGCCTCCAGCGTCGGCGTGCAGGCCAGCGCGCTCTACTGGCACTTCCCGAACAAGCAGGCGCTGCTGGCGGCGGTCGCCGACGAGATCGTGGCGGCCGCCGAGCCGCGCATCCGCGCGACGACCGCGCCGAGCGACGACCGGCGGGGGCGCCTCGCGGCCACCGCGACCGCCCTGCGCGGCGCGCTCTTCGCGGTGAAGGACGGCGCCGAGGTCGTCGCCAGCACGGTCGCGCTCGGCCACGGCCAGGGCCGCGCGCACGCCTATCTCGTGGATGCCGTCATGGGGGAGCCGGGCGATCGCACCGATCCGGCCGCCGCGCGCGCCTCCGCCGTCGCCGCGAGCATCCTCCACTTCCTCCTCGGCCACGTCGCGCACGAGCAGCAGCGGCTGCAGGCCGAGCTCCTCGGCGCCGACCTGGAACCCGGGGCGTTCACGGCCGATGAGGCGTCGTTCGCCTTCGGCCTCGGGTTGCTGCTGGACGGCGTCGACGCGCTCGGCGCGGAGGCTTCCGAGCCGTTGCGCGCCCGGCGCTCCTGAGCGCTCCTGCATTCCCTCAGCGCCGGCGGGCCACGCTGGGACGCCCGCTGGTAGGCTCGACAGGTTGCGCGAGAGCGCCCGCCGCGCAGGCATCGCCCGCGGCGCGCCCGTCGCAATCCACCCCGTCGTCTGCCAGAAGGAAGTCAGGTCTCCGCCGTGCTCGCCGTCCACGATCTCGAAATCACGCTCGGCGTGCGCACGCTCATGGAGGACGTCAGCTTCCGCGTCGCAGCGGGCGACAAGATCGGCCTGGTGGGCCGCAACGGCGCCGGCAAGACGACGCTCACCAAGGTGCTCGCGGGCGACATGCTGCCCACGAACGGCAAGGTCGAGCGCTCCGGCGAGCTCGGCTACCTGCCGCAGGACCCCCGCTCGGGCGACCCGGAGGAGACCGCGCGCACCCGCATCCTCGAAGCCCGCGGCCTCGGCCACGTGCGCGAGGGGCTCGCCGCCGCCACGCACGCGATCGCCGATGCGACGACCGACGCCGAGCGCGACGCCGCCATGCGCAAGTACTCGCGCCTCGACGACCGCTTCCTCGCGCTCGGCGGCTACGCCGCGGAGGCCGAGGCGGCCGCGATCTCCAGCAACCTCAATCTGCCCGACCGCGTGCTCGACCAGCCGCTGAAGACGCTCTCGGGCGGTCAGCGCCGTCGCATCGAGCTCGCCCGCATCCTGTTCTCGGGCGCCGACACGATGATCCTCGACGAGCCGACGAACCACCTCGACGCCGACTCGGTGGTCTGGCTGCGCGACTTCCTGAAGGGCTACTCCGGCGGCCTCATCGTCATCTCGCACGACGTGGAGCTCGTCGGCGAGACCGTCAACCGCGTCTTCTACCTGGATGCCAACCGCGGCGTCATCGACGCCTACAACATGGGCTGGAAGCAGTACCTCAAGCAGCGCGAGGCCGACGAGGAGCGACGCAAGAAGGAGCGCGCGAACGCCGAGAAGAAGGCGAGCGTGCTCCAGCAGCAGGCCGCCAAGTTCGGCGCGAAGGCGACGAAGGCGACCGCGGCGAAGCAGATGCTCCGCCGCGCGGAGCGCATGCTCGGCTCGCTCGAGGAGGTGCGCGCGAGCGACCGCGTCGCCAAGCTCCGCTTCCCGACGCCCGCGCCCTGCGGCCGCACGCCGCTGCGGGCGACGAACCTGTCGCGCACGTACGGCTCGCTGGAGATCTTCACCGCGGTCGACCTCGCCATCGACCGCGGCTCGAAGGTCGTCATCCTGGGCCTCAACGGCGCCGGCAAGACGACGCTGCTGCGCATGCTGGCCGGCGTCGACGAGCCCGACACGGGCGAGATCGAGCCCGGCCACGGCCTGAAGATCGGCTACTACGCGCAGGAGCACGAGACGCTCGACGTCAAGCGCTCGGTGCTCGAGAACATGGTGAGCGTCTCCCAGCACCTCACGGAGACCGAGGCGCGCAAGGTGCTCGGCTCGTTCCTGTTCTCCGGCGACGACGTGCACAAGCCCGCGGGCGTGCTCTCGGGCGGCGAGAAGACGCGACTGGCGCTCGCGATGCTCGTCGTCTCGAGCGCGAACGTGCTGCTGCTCGACGAGCCGACGAACAACCTCGACCCGGCCAGCCGCGGCCACATCCTCGACGCGCTGGCGAACTACGAGGGCGCCGTCGTGCTCGTCAGCCACGACGAGGGCGCGGTCGAGGCGCTCAACCCCGAGCGCGTGCTCATCATGCCCGACGGCGTCGAGGACCACTGGACGCCCGACTACATCGACCTCATCACGATGAACTGACGCGCGGGTCAGCGACGCGCGTCGAGCAGCTCGTCCTCGATGTCGGCGTCGGTGCGCTTGCGCGCGCGGCGCGCCTTCGCCCGCTCCATCGCCTCGACGACGCGCGGGTCGTCGGCGTTGCGGTGGCGGTACTCGTTCCACACGCCCCAGACGAGGCCGGCGAGGCCGATGAGCGCGAAGATGATCCACTGGAACGCGTAGGAGAGGTGGTTGCCCTCGTCGAGCGCGGGCTTGGGCGCCAGCTGGCCGGTCTCGGCGCTCGGCTGCTCGGCCGAGAGCAGCCCGTAGGCGGCGGTGTACGTCTGCGGCCCGAGCGTCTCGGCGAAGGTCGGCAGGTTGATCGTCGCGATCTGCCCGGCGGGGGCGGAGCGGCCGGGGATCTCCGGCTCGCCCGGCCGCAGCCGAGCGACGACCGAGACCTGGCCGGCGGGCGGCGCGGGAACGCTGTCGGGCGCGTCCTGCGCCGAGCCCACGGGCAGCCAGCCGCGGTCGACGACCAGGATGCGGCCGTCGTCGCCGCGGAAGGGGGTGAGGATCTCGAAGCCGGGGCGGCCGTCGAAGGGCCGCGCCCGCGCCAGCAGCTGGTCGCCGGGGAGATACGAGCCGTGCATGACGACGGGCGTCCACTCCTGGTCGGGCGCGAAGTCGCCGGGCGCGGGGAGCACGTCGGCGAGGGGCTGCGGGTCGCGGTCGAAGTTGTTCGTGATGCGCGCGTTCGCCTCGACCTTCTCCTCCCGGCGATCGAACTGCCAGTGGCTCAGGAAGCCGCAGGCGATGCCGAAGGCGACGAGCAGCGCGAGGTAGCCGAACCAGCGGCGCGAGGCGGCGAAGCGCCAGCGCTCCCGCCCCGATCGGCGCTCGGACGCCTGCGCGGTCTCCGCGGTCTGCGTGATCGTCGCGGTGTGCTCGGTCATGCCAGCGGCTCCTCATCCACGGGGTCGGCGAGCGCGCGCACGCGCACGGGGAAGCTGCGGTCGGCGACGAAGCCGCGCAGGTAGTCGAGGTGCTCGTCGCAGGCGAGCCAGGTCTTGATCCGCTCGGGGCCGTGGATGCGGGGGTTGCGCCACTCCACGCGGTGCGTCGCCCCGGCCGTGCAACCCGCCCGGGAGCACGTCGGCGCGGACGCCTCGTCGGGGCCGCCGAGGCGGGAGAGGAGGTCGAAGCTCATCGGGCGCGACCGCCGTAGGCTCGGCCGGGCTCCCTGGCGGGGTCGATGACGACGACCTCGCCGGGGCGCGCGGGCAGCGCCGCGCGCTCCTCGGCGACCGGCTCGGGCTTCTCGACGGAGTCGGGGCGGCGCGCTCGCGCGGCGTTGGCGAGCACGACGGCGATGTAGGGGAGGAAGATGGCGCACAGGCCGAGCACGAGCATCCACCAGCCGCGCACCCAGATGAGGGAGATGAAGCACGCCGTGCGGAAGCCCATCGTGAGGGCGTAGTTGCGCATGCGGATCGCGCGCTCCTCGGCGCGCGTCTGCGGCATCGACGTGATGTTCGTCGCACGATGACGACGCTTGAAGACCACGGGAATGACGACCTCTCACCGGAACGGGCGCGACGATCATCGCCGCAGCCCCGCCGCTCAGGATACCCGCGTCGTCCGGGGGTGCGCCGAGACCGCCGGATGCGAGCGGCCGCGCCCGGCGAAATAGGATGGCGTGGCGACCCGGGCGACGCGCCCGACGCCCCACCGTTCCGCGCACCCGGATCCGCCGTTAGCCCGGCGGTCGTCACGCGCCCGCACCCGAGGAGACCACATGACCGCTCGCACCGTACTCGTCACGGGGGGAAACCGAGGCATCGGCTTCGCGATCGCCGAGGAGTTCCTGGCGGCGGGCCACCGCGTCGCCGTCACCTCTCGTTCGGGGAAGGGCGGCCCGGAGGGGGCGCTCACGGTCGCGGCCGACGTGACGGACTCGGCGAGCGTCGACGCCGCCTTCTCGGCGGTCGAGGCGGAGCTCGGCCCCGTCGAGGTGGTCGTCGCGAACGCGGGCATCACGAAGGACACGCTGCTGCTGCGCATGAGCGAGGACGACTTCACGAGCGTCGTCGACACGAACCTCGCGGGAGCCTTCCGCGTCGTCAAGCGCGCCTCGAAGGGGATGCTCAAGGCCCGCTTCGGCCGCGTCATCCTCATCTCCTCGGTCGTCGGCCTCTACGGCTCGGCCGGCCAGGTCAACTACGCCGCCTCCAAGTCCGGCCTCGTCGGCATCGCCCGCTCGCTCACCCGCGAGCTCGGCGCCCGCGGCATCACGGCGAACGTCATCGCCCCGGGGTTCATCGAGACGGAGATGACGGCCGTGCTGCCCGACCAGACGCAGGCGCAGTACCTCTCGACCATCCCCGCGGCGCGGTTCGGCCGCGTCGAGGAGATCGCGAAGGCGGCCACGTGGCTCGCGAGCGACGACGCCGCCTACATCTCCGGCGCCGTGATCCCCGTCGACGGCGGCATGGGCATGGGGCACTGACGTGCGCGGCCGAGCACCCGCCGGCGAGCCCGCCCGCCGAGCCAGGACCAAGACCCGGACCAGCGCGCTCGCGGGCGCGCTCGC
>Ga0153917_1000651_pt1 | contig 19658 bp, 13 predicted proteins | sample TSFL001MetaG_FD_104695 | JGI IMG/M metagenome (GOLD analysis project Ga0153917, IMG submission 104695) | Attine ant fungus gardens microbial communities from Florida, USA - TSFL001 MetaG | ecosystem: Host-associated > Fungi > Mycelium > Unclassified | place: USA: Florida, Paynes Creek Historic... | reverse complement strand
TTCCGCGGCGCCGCGCCCACCGCGTTCCGCCGCATCGGCGGCCGCGCGCTCGAGCACCTCGGCTGGTTCCAGGTGGCGATCTGCTGCGCGATCGCCGTCTACTACACGGCCATCATCGGCTGGGCCGTGAGCTACTTCGTCTTCTCGTTCGACCTGCGCTGGGGCGCCGACTCGGCCGGCTTCCTCACGAAGGAGTACCTGCAGGTCGGCGAGGTGGGCGTGAGCATGGAGTTCGTCCCCGGTGTGCTCATCCCGCTCGTGCTCGTCTGGGCGGCGACCATCTTCACGCTCGCCAGCGGCCTCACGAAGGGCCTCGAGCGGGCGAACGTCATCTTCCTGCCGCTGCTCGTGGTCGCGTTCCTCGCGCTCGTGGTCCGCGCGCTGTTCCTCGACGGCGCGGCGCAGGGCCTGGAGGCGCTGTTCACGCCGAACTGGGCGGCGCTCGGCGACACCGAGGTGTGGATCGCGGCCTACAGCCAGATCTTCTTCTCGCTGTCGGTGGCGTTCGGCATCATGGTGACCTACTCCTCGTACCGGAAGCGCCGCGCGAACCTCACCACGCCGGGCCTGGTCGTCGCCTTCGCGAACTCCTCGTTCGAGGTGCTCGCCGGCATCGGCGTGTTCGCCACGCTCGGCTTCTTCGCCTTCCAGCAGGGCATCCCGGTGAGCGAGCTCGAGGGCATCACGGGCGTGGGGCTGTCGTTCATCACGTTCCCGGCGATCGTCTCGCAGATGCCCGGCGGGCCGATCTTCGGCCTGCTCTTCTTCGGCTCGCTGACGATGGCCGGGTTCACGTCGCTGCTGTCGATCCTGCAGGTCATCTCCGCCGGGTTCCAGGAGAAGTTCGGCCTCACGCCGCGGCAGGCGGCCATCCGCATCGGCGTCGTGCTCGCGGTGATCTCCGTGCTGCTGTTCTCCACCACGACCGGCCTGCACGCCCTCGACACCATCGACAACTGGGCGAACAACATCGGCATCGTGCTCTCCGCGATCCTCACCTGCGTCGTCGTGCTGTGGGTGCTGCGCCGCGGGCCGGAGCTGCGGTTCCACCTCTCGAGCGTGTCGACGTTCAAGGTCGGCATCCTCTGGCTCGTGCTCGTCACGGTCTTCGCACCGGTGCTGCTCGGCTACATGCTCTACAGCCGCGTCGTGACGCTGCTGAACGAGGGCTACGCGGACTACGACCGGTGGTACACCGACCTCTTCGGCTGGGGCACGATCCTCGCGCTCGCCGTGCTCACGGTCGTGCTCACGGCGCTGCCGTGGAAGCGGCCCGTCGACGACTTCCGGGCCTGGCCGGAGCTGCCCGCGCGGATGACGCTCGGCCGCGGCGAGTCGATCACGTTCCAGACGGCGGCCGGCTCGACCGGAACGCCCGGCAAGAAGGGAGCGGGCCGATGAACGGCGCCGCGATCGCGTTCCTCGTGCTGTCGATGGTCATCCTGTGGGGTGGCCTGCTCACGAGCACGGTCTTCCTCGCTCGACGCCCCGATGTCGCGACGTTCCCGCCCGGCGGCGAGGACGACGGACACGACGGCGGGATCGTGATCCACGACACCTGATCGGGGGCGTACCGGCGTCGGGGCGGTCCGCCTGCTGCGGACGTCCGGCCGCGCCCGCGGATGCGAGGCCCGGCGAGCGGGGCGGTGCGACGGCGCCGCCCCGCTCGGCGTTCCGGGGCGCGATACCCTCGAGGCCACGTCGCGGCGATGCGACGGGCGACCGCGAGGAGGCGAGCATGGCGACCGATCCCCCGCGCACCGGCCACGACGGCCGAGGCGACACGCATGCGCCCCGCGAGCTCGTCCTCGCGCTGATCGAGGATGCCGCTGCGGCGCCGCGCACCCTCTCGGCCCCGCTCCCCGACGGCGCCGTCGTGCTCGCCCGCGTCGAGCGCGTCAACCCGACCTGCGGCGACCGCGTCGAGCTCGACGTGCTCGTGCGCGCGGACGCCGACGGGAGGCGCGAGGTCGGGCTGCGCGGCGCCGCGAGCGGGTGCACGCTCTCCCGCGCATCCGCCGAGCTGCTCGCGGCGGCCGTGGAGGGGCTCGACCCGGCGGCGGCCGGTGCGCTCGCGCGACGCCTCGCCGACGCGCGCCTGCGCGGCACGGCGGCCGAGGGCGCGACGGATGCCGATCTCGTCGCCTCCCTCGAGATCGCGCCCCTGCGCCGCCGCTGCGTCGCGCTCTCCTGGACGGCGGTCGCGGACGCCCTCGCGCCCGGCTCAGCCTGACCGGACGGGCCGAGGATTCCGCATCCCGGAGGCGCGATTCCGAAAACGTTGCGCGCGGCGGGATCGTGACGTATCGTCGGAATCGGCCTAGGCGGGTTCTTCACAGGAGCCATCTACCGGGCAACCCGAGGCGATGACGCCGCGGATTGTGACCGGTGGTCGACCCCAGCCCGCCTCGCAGCCTTCGCGCATCGCCCTGATCGGCGCCGCATCCGTGCGGCCTCCTGATGAGGAAGGTGCCCCGTGCTGGACCGCATCCACGAGTACGCGACGTGTCTCGACGAGCCCGAACGGTGGGCGATCGCCACCGTCGTCGAGGTCTCGGGCTCCGTACCCCGCCCCGCCGGCACGTCCATGGCGGTGCGCGACGACGCGCGCACCATCGGCTCGGTCTCCGGCGGCTGCGTGGAGGGCGCCGTCGTCGACGCCGCGCTCACCTGCCTGGAGACCGGCGAGGCCTCGCTGCACTCCTTCGGCTACGCCGACGACGACGGCCTCTCGGTCGGCCTCATGTGCGGCGGCGACGTGCGCGTGCTCGTGCAGCCCGTGCGCGAGATCGAGGGCGCGCTGCGCAAGGCGCTCGAGCTGGCGCCGACGGCCGACGCGCCGGGCGTGGCGATCGTGCGCGAGCTGCCGATCGGCGCCGACGCCCGCGGCGACGCCGATGCCGCGGGTACTCCGCGGCCCGCGCCGCTCGCCGTCGCCTTCTCCCCCGCCGCCGGCGCCGCACTCCCGGATGCCGTGCGCCGCGTCGTCGACCACGCCGGGCCCCGCGTCGAGGCTGCCGTGCGCGCCGGCGCCGCCCATGTCGTCGACGTGACCGACCGCCGCACGCCCGAGTGCCCCGTCGTGCGGCGCCTGCTCGTCGAGACCCGCACCCCGGCGGCGCGCGTGATCGTCTACGGCGCGAACGACTACTCGGCCGCGCTCGCCCGCGCCGCCGCGACCCTCGACCGGCGCGTCACGGTGTGCGACGCCCGACCCGTCTTCGCGACGCGCGAGCGGCATCCGGGCGCGCACGAGGTGGTGCTCATGGACCCGGCCGAGCACTTCGACCGCGAGCTCGCCGCGGGCCGCATCGACGCGCGAACGGCGATCGTCGTGCTCACCCACGACCCCCGCTTCGACCTGCCGGTGCTCGACCGGGCGCTGCGACGGGGCCTCGCCTACGTGGGCGCCATGGGGTCGCGGGTCACGCACGAGAAGCGCGAGCAGGAGCTGCGCGCCGGCGGCCTCGGCGACGCCGAGCTGGCGGCGCTGCACTCCCCCATCGGGCTGGACCTCGGCGCGCGCACGCCCGCGGAGGTCGCGGTGTCGATCCTCGCGGAGCTGGTGCTCGTCGAGGCGACGGCGCGGCGTGCAGCCGCCACGGGTGCCGACCCCCGCTCGACCGGGCCGGGCCTGCCGCGGCGCCTGCGCGACACCGAGGGCGCCGTGCACGACGCCCGGCCGGCCTCGGCCTCGGCCTCGGCGGAGACGACGCGTCCGGCCGTTCGCTCGAGCACCGCGGGGCCCCGCTCCTGCGCCTCGGCGCCGAGCGCCGCATCCATCACCCCGACCGCGGTCGCCGCCGGCATCCATCCCCTCGGCTCCGCGCTCGCCACGGCCGACCTGCTCACGAAGGGAGCGCCCGCATGGACATGACGTGCGTCGACCAGGTGCGCATGACCGCGAACCCCGACGAGTGGCGCCCCGGCGACTCGTGGCTCGCCGGCGGCACCGTGCTCTACTCCTACGGCACCGACATCACCCGAGGCGCGCCCACGCGGCTGCTCGACATCACGGATGCCGGCTGGGCGCCCGTCGTCTGGCATCTCGACGAGCACGGACGCGTCGACTCGCTCGAGCTCGCCGCGACCTGCCGCATCGCCGACCTGTACGCGCTGCCCGAACGGCACGACCTGCCCGAGGCGCGCGCCGAGCTGCCCGGCCTCGACCTCGTGCGCCCCGCGTGCGACGCCTTCGTCGCCTCCTGGAAGATCTGGCACGTCTCGACCATCGGCGGGAACGTGGCGACCGCGCTGCCGGCGGGCCCCATGATCTCGCTGCTGTCGGCCCTCGACGCGACCGCGCTCGTGCTGGGCCGGCACGGCGCGCGCCGCCGCGTGCCGGTCGCCGACCTCGTCATCGGCCCGGCGCGCACGCGCCTCGGCGACGGCGAGTTGATCCGGAGCTTCCACGTGCCGGGCGCGGCGCTGCGGCAGCCCTGCGCGTTCCGCCGCGTCTCGCTCACCGAGCGCGGCCGCTCGGCCGCGCTGCTCATCGGCCGCCGCACCGCTTCCGACCGCATCCGGCTCACGGTCACGGCCTCGACGTTCCACCCCGTCGTGCTGGACCTCGTCGCCGGCGCCGGCCCCGCCGACGCGCGGGTCGTCGCCGCCGACGCGCGGGCCTGGCGCGCGGCGATCGACGCGCGCGTCGCGCTGTGCGGCTGGTACGACGACATCCACGGCGAGCCGCGGTGGCGGCGCGCCATGACCCACCTGCTCGGCGACGAGATCCTCGCCGAGCTCCTGCCCGGGCTCGCGACCGGCGTCGACGACGCCGTCGGCCGCGCGACGGGCGACCTGCACCTGGATCGGAGCGCACGATGACCACGATCACGACCTCGGAGCCGTCGGAGCGCGCGGAGCCGGCTGCGCCGACCGAAGCGCACGGACGCTCCGCGCGCACCGGTCGCGCCGAGAACCTCGGCCGCGCCCTCGCCCGAGTCGACGGCCGCCCCGTCGCCGTCGATCCCGAGCCGGGCCAGTGCCTGCGCACCTGGCTGCGCGACCAGGGCGCGACGGGCGTGAAGAAGGGCTGCGACGGCGGCGACTGCGGCGCCTGCACTGTGCTCGTCGACGGCGAGGCCGTGCACTCCTGCGTCTACCCCGCGCACCGCGCGAAGGGGAAGGATGTCACGACGGTGCATGGGCTCGGCACGCCCGAGGCGCCGCATCCGGTGCAGGAGCGGTTCCGCCGCGCCGCCGGGTTCCAGTGCGGCTTCTGCACCGCCGGCATGGTCTGCACGGTCGCCGGCATGCCCGAGGAGGCGAAGCGCGACCTGCCGCGCGCGCTCAAGGGCAACATCTGCCGCTGCACGGGGTATCGCGCCATCGAGGACGCGGTGGAGGGACGCGTGAACGTCGACGACCGCGCGGGCGGCGTCGGCAGTCGCACGGGAGCCCCCGCCGCCCTCGGCGTCGTGACGGGCACCGTGCGGTACACCATGGACATCGATCCGGACGAGCTCGCGGGCGACCTCCTTCATGCGGCGCTGGTGCGGTCGCCGCACGCGCACGCGCGCATCGTCCGGATCGATGCGACGGCCGCGCTCGCCGAGCCGGGCGTCGTGCGCGTGCTGACGCACGAGGACGCGCCGCGCGCGCTGTTCTCGACCGCGCAGCACGAGATCGAGGAGGACGACCCGTACGACACGCGCGTCCTCGACGAGACCGTGCGCTTCGTCGGCCAGCGCGTCGCGCTCGTCGTCGCCGAGTCGCAGCGCGCCGCCGAGCGCGCGGCGCGGCTCGTGCGGGTCGACTACGACGTGCTGCCCGCGCTCCTCGACCCCGAGCTGGCGGATGCCGAGGGCGCGCCCGTGCTGCACGGGCCCGCCTCCGAGTCGGCGCGCGCGGCGGCGGCCGCGGCGCGGGCCAGCGGCGCCCACGCCGACCCGGCGTCCTTCGCCGTCCGCGGGGTCGCCGCCCCCGAGCGCAACGTCGTGATGGAGATGCGCAGCGAGATCGGCGACCTCGAGGCCGAGCTCGCGGGCTCGGACGTCGTCGAGGAGCGCGAGTACGCCACCCACCGCGTCTCGCACACGGCGCTCGAGACGCACGGCGCGATCGCCTGGCGCGAGCCCGGCGGCCGCTACGTCGTGCGCAGCAGCACGCAGGTGCCGTTCCTCGTGCGCCGCACCCTGGGCCGGCTCTTCGGCCTCGGCGACGAGGAGCTGCGCGTCTACGCGGAGCGGGTCGGCGGCGGCTTCGGCGGCAAGCAGGAGGTGCTCACGGAGGACCTCGCCCTGCTCGCGACGATCGCGACCGGGCGGCCGGTGCGCGTCGAGTTCTCCCGCAAGGAGGTGCTCACGGCGACGACCGTGCGGCATCCGTTCCGCATCCGCGTCCGCATGGGCGCGCGCCGCGACGGCACGATCACGGCGATCGGCGTCGACGTGCGCTCGAACACGGGCGCGTACGGCAACCACGGGCCCGGCGTCATGTTCCACGGCGTGGGCGAGTCGATCGCGGTGTACCGCGCTGCCGCGAAGAAGATCGTCGCCGACGTCGTGTACACGAACACGATCCCCTCGGGCGCGTTCCGGGGCTACGGGCTCAGCCAGATGATCTTCGCCGTCGAGTCGACGGTCGACGAGGTCGCCAGGCGCCTCGGCATGGACGCGAACGACCTGCGCCGCCGCAGCATCATCGGCCCCGACGACGTCATGATCGCCGCGCACGAGGAGCCCGACCTGCTGATCGGCAGCTACGGCCTCGACGAGTGCGTGACCGTCGTGCGCGACGCGCTCGCCCGCGACCGGGAGGCCGACGCACGCCGTGTGGCTGCCGAGCTCGGCGGCCGCTGGCGGGTCGGCGAGGGCTCGGCGCTCGCCATGATCGCCACCGTGCCGCCGCGCGGGCACCGCTCGCACGTCCGCATCGCGCTGGGCGACGACGGCCGCTTCGCGCTCGACGTGGGCACCGCCGAGTTCGGCAACGGCACCTCGACCGTGCACCAGCAGCTCGCCGCGACCGTGCTGCAGACGACGACCGACCGCATCCGCCTGCGGCAGTCCGACTCGGACCTCGTCGAGCACGACACGGGCGCGTTCGGCTCGACCGGCACGGTCGTCGCGGGGCGGGCGACGCACGCGGCGGCGACGGCGCTGGCGACCCGGATCCGGGAGGCGGCGGCCGAGCTGCTCGGCGCGGACGCCGAGACGTGCGTCGTCGTGCGCGACCGGGTGGTCTGCGGCGACCGCTCCGTGCCGCTGTCGGAGCTGGCGGCGCGAGCCCGCCGGGCCGGCGCGCCGCTCGAGGCGGAGGGGCGCTGGGACGGCACGCCGCGCTCGGTCGCCTTCAACGTGCACGGCTTCCGCGTCGCGGTCGACGAGGCGACGGGCGAGCTGCGCATCCTGCGCTCGATCCACGCGGCCGACGCCGGCGTCGTGGTCAATCCCGAGCAGTGCCGCGGGCAGATCGAGGGCGGCGTCGCCCAGGCGCTGGGCGCCGCGCTGCACGAGATCGTGCGCGTCGACGAGACCGGGCGCGTCGTGTCCGACATCCTGCGGCAGTACCACGTGCCGACGTTCGCCGACGTGCCGCGCACCGAGATCCGGTTCGCGACGACGAGCGACGTGCTGGGCCCCCTCGGCGCGAAGTCGATGAGCGAGTCGCCGTTCAACCCGGTGGCCCCGGCCATCGCCTCGGCGATCCGCGACGCGATCGGCGTGCGGCTGACCGAGACGCCGTTCACGCGCGACCGCATCCACGCGGCGATCGCGGCGCGGGACGACGCCGGAACGGATGCCGGAACGGATGCCGGAGCGCGGGGCGCGGCCCAGCCGGGAGCGACGACGGTCGCGCGCTCCGCGGCCGCCGCTCCCGAGGCCGAGGCGGCCGAGCCGGACCCGGCTCCGGCTCCGGGGGCTGAGACGTGACGGCGACGAGGACGTCGACCGGTCCGAGGAGGGCGGCCGAGGAGGCGGAGAGCGATGCGCCGCGGTCGCGACCGCGCGCCATCGTGCTCGCCGCGGGCACGGGATCGCGCCTCGGCCTCGGCCCCAAGGCGCTCCTCCCCTGGGGAGCCGAGGGCGAGCCGCTCGCGATCCGCGCGGCCCGCGCCGCCGCGGATGCCGGCTGCGAGCCCCTCGTCGCCGTCGGCCCGCGCGGCGACGAGGTCGAGGCGCTGCTCGCGGCATCCGTGCCGTCGGCCGCCGTCGTGCGCGTCGCGGACGCCGGGACCGGCATGTCCGCCTCGCTGCGCGCCGCCGTCGCGCGCGTCTCGTCGACGCCCGGCGCCGGCGAGCGGACCCCGGTGGTCGTGCTCCTGGTTGACCAGCCGGGGGTCGACGCGGCCGTCGTGGCGCGCCTGCTCGACGCCCACGCGGACGGGCGGGCGCGGGCGACGCGGGCGCGGTGGGACGGTGCTCCGGGGCATCCGATCGTGTTCGATCTCGGCGCGCTGCGGGAGGCCGCGACGCTCGCCGCGGGCGACGCGGGCGCCCGCGAGTGGCTGGCCCGCCGCCGCGACCTCGTCCAGGGGGTCGAGTGCGCCGACCTGGCGCGCGGCGACGACGTCGACACGCAGGCGGATCTCGCCTCGTGGGCGCGGGCTCGCGCCCGAGCGCGATCCGGAGCGCATCGCCCATGAGCGACCCGTAAGGGAGACGCCGGGAGCCGTATGGGTTCCGTGAGGACGGCCGCCGAGCCCTCGCCGGAGCGGTTGCATCGAGAGGAAGCCGCACCCGCGCGGCCTCCGCCCTCCGGGGCGCTTCCTCCCCAGGAGTCCTCGTGCTCGACCTCGTCATCGTGATCGGCGTCATCGCGCTGTTCGTCTGCATCGATCTCATCGCCGGGGCGGTGGAGCGCCGATGATCGTCGATCTCGTCGCCGCCGCGCTCGCCGTCGCGGCGATCGTCTACCTCGTCGTCGCCCTCGTGAACCCGGAGCGGTTCTCGTGACCTGGCTTCCCGCGGCGCTCCCGCTGGCGACGACGGCGCTCGTCGTCGCGCTCCTCTATCGCCCGCTCGGCGACTACCTCGCCTGGACGTACACGTCGCCCCGGCACTGGCGCGTTGAACGGCTCGTCTACCGGCTCATCGGCGCCGCCCCGGACGGCCAGCAGACGTGGCGCGCCTACGCGCGCGCCGTGCTCGTCTTCTCGCTCGTGGGCGTGCTCCTGCTCTACGGCATCCAGCGCCTCCAGCCGCTGCTCCCCTCCTCGCTCGGCCTGCCGCCCGTCGACGAATGGGTGGCGTTCAACACGGCCGTCTCGTTCGTCACGAACACGAACTGGCAGTCCTACTCCCCCGAGAGCACGCTCGGCTACGCGGTGCAGGCGGCGGGGCTCGCCGTGCAGAACTTCGCGTCGGCCGCGGTCGGCATGGCGATCGCGATCGCGATCGCGCGCGGCTTCGCGTCCCGCCGCGGCGCGACCATCGGCAGCTTCTGGGTCGACCTCGTGCGCGGCGCGACGCGCGTGCTCGTGCCGGGGGCGATCATCGCGACGATCGTGCTCGTGGCGGGCGGCGTCGTCCAGAACCTGAGCGGCTTCGTCGACGTCGCCACGGTGTCGGGCGCGACGCAGCAGCTCCCGGGCGGGCCCGTCGCCTCGCAGGAGGCGATCAAGCTCCTCGGCACGAACGGCGGCGGGTTCTTCAACGCGAACTCGGCGCACCCCTTCGAGAACCCGAACGCGTGGACCAGCCTCTTCGAGGTCGTGCTCATGCTCGCGATCCCCTTCGCGCTCCCCCGCGCCTTCGGCCGCATCGTGGGCGACGATCGCCAGGGGCTCGCGATCGCCGCCACGATGGCCGTGCTCTTCGTCGCCTCCGCCGCAGCGCTGACGGCGCTCGAGACGGCCGGCGCGGGCACGGCGCCGCAGCTCGCGGGCGCCGCCCTCGAGGGCAAGGAGCAGCGGTTCGGCGTCGTCGGCACGGCGCTCTTCGGCACGACGAGCACGCTCACCTCGACGGGCGCCGTCAACGGCATGCACGACTCCTTCACCGCGCTCGGCGGCATGCTCCCCATGATCAACATGATGCTCGGCGAGGTCGCGCCGGGCGGCGTCGGCTCGGGGCTCTACGGCATGCTCGTGCTCGCCGTCATCACGGTCTTCGTCTCCGGCCTGCTCATCGGCCGCACGCCCGAGTACCTCGGCAAGAAGATCGGCCCGCGGGAGATGAAGCTCGCCAGCGGGTACATCCTCGTCTCCCCCTCGCTCGTGCTCCTGGGCACGGCGCTGAGCTTCGCGCTGCCCGGCGTGCGGGAGAGCGTCGAGAGCGCGCTCGCCAATCCGGGCCCGCACGGCGTCTCGGAGGTGCTCTACGCCTTCACGTCGGCGGCGAACAACAACGGCTCGGCGTTCGCCGGGCTGACGGCGAGCGGGCCGTGGCTGGCGACCGCGCTGGGCGTCGCCATGCTGCTGGGCCGGTTCGTGCCGATCGTCTTCGTGCTCGCGCTCGCCGGCTCGCTCGCGAAGCAGGATGCCGTGCCCCGCGGCTCCGGCACCCTGCCGACGCACTCGCCGCTGTTCGTCTCGCTCCTCACGGGCATCACGATCGTGGTCGCCGCGCTCACCTACTTCCCGATCCTGACGCTCGGGCCGCTGGCCGAGGGGCTGCGCTGACATGGCCGTCCCCGCCCCGCCGCCGGACGCGCCGACGCCCGCACCCGCACCCGACTCCCGTCCGATCCCGGAAGGACACCGCTGACATGACCCCCCTGACGCAGCCGCGGGCGGCCGCGGCCGTCGACGTCCCGCAGCAGCAGCCGCGCCGCGGCATCACCGCCCGCCAGGTGCGGGAGGCGCTCCCCGACGCGCTCCGCAAGCTCGACCCGCGTCTCATGCGACGCAACCCCGTCATGCTCATCGTGTGGGTCGGCGCCGCCCTCACGACCCTCGTCGCGATCTCGGAGCCGTTCACGGGCGGTCCCGCCCCGTCGGGCGGCGCCGACGTGCCGTGGTCGTTCACGGGCCTCATCGCGGCGTGGCTCTGGTTCACGGTCGTCTTCGCGAACCTCGCGGAGTCGATCGCCGAGGGCCGCGGCCGCGCGCAGGCGGCGACGCTGCGACGCGCCAGGTCGAGCACGACGGCGCACCGCGTCACGCGCTACGACGCCGACGGCGACCCGGGTGCGGAGCGCGCGACGACGGTCGACGTGTCGTCGGCCGAGTTGCAGCGCGGCGACGTCGTCCTCCTCGCCGCGGGCGACACCGTCCCCGCGGACGGCGACATCGTGCACGGCATCGCCTCGATCGACGAGTCGGCCATCACGGGCGAGTCGGCGCCGGTGATCCGCGAGTCGGGCGGCGACCGCAGCGCGGTCACCGGCGGCACCCGCATCCTCTCCGACCGCGTCGTCGTGCGCGTGACCTCGAACCAGGGCGAGACCTTCGTCGACCGCATGATCGCGCTCGTCGAGGGCGCGAACCGGCAGCGCACGCCCAACGAGATCGCGCTCGGCATCCTGCTCGCGGCCCTCTCGATCGTCTTCGTGGTCGTCGTGCTGACCCTCGGCCCGGTGGCCGCGTTCGTCGCCTCGCCCGCGAGCGTCACGGTGCTCGTCGCCCTCCTCGTGTGCCTCATCCCGACGACCATCGGCGCGCTCCTGTCGGCCATCGGCATCGCCGGCATGGACCGCCTCGTGCAGCGCAACGTGCTCGCCATGTCGGGCTGCGCCGTCGAGGCGGCGGGCGACGTGACGACGCTGCTGCTCGACAAGACCGGCACGATCACGTACGGCAACCGCCGCGCCGTCGACGTCGTGCCCATCGCGGGCGTCTCCCGCGAGGCGCTCCTGCGCGCGGCCGCCGCCTCGTCGCTCGCCGACCCGACGCCCGAGGGATCGTCGATCGTCGAGCTCGCCGCGGTCGAGGGCGTCTCCGCGACCGCGCCCGAGCACGCCGTCGCGGTTCCGTTCACGGCCCAGACGCGCATGTCGGGCCTCGACGCGCCCGACGGCAGCCGCATCCGCAAGGGGGCGGGGTCGGCCGTCTCGGCGTGGATCCGGGCGGGCGCCGCCGCCGACGCGGATGCGGGGGCGAGCGCCCCGGCCCGCCCCGGCGCCGCCGCGCTCGGCTCCGTCGAATCGGAGGGCGAAGACGACGCGCTCGAGGAGCTCGCCGCCCACGTCGACCGCATCGCCTCCTCGGGCGGCACGCCCCTCGTCGTCGCGATCGCCGAGCCCGGCCGCGCCCCTCGCGCGCTCGGCGTCGTGCACCTCAAGGACGTCGTCAAGGAGGGCATGGCCGACCGCTTCGCCGAACTGCGCGCGATGGGCATCCGCACCGTCATGATCACGGGCGACAACCCGCTCACGGCCGCGGCGATCGCGCAGGAGGCGGGCGTCGACGACTTCCTCGCCGAGGCGACGCCCGAGGACAAGCTCGCCCTCATCCGACGCGAGCAGGAGGGCGGCCGACTCGTCGCCATGACCGGCGACGGCACGAACGACGCGCCCGCGCTCGCCCAGGCCGACGTCGGCGTGGCGATGAACTCGGGCACCGCCGCCGCGAAGGAGGCCGGCAACATGGTCGACCTCGACTCCGACCCGACGAAGCTGATCGAGATCGTACGGATCGGCAAGCAGCTGCTGATGACCCGCGGCGCGCTCACCACCTTCTCGATCGCGAACGACGTCGCGAAGTACTTCGCGATCGTGCCGGCCATGTTCATGGGCGCGTTCCCCGGGCTCGCGGCGCTCAACGTCATGGGCCTGCACTCGCCGGCGTCCGCCGTGCTCTCGGCGGTCGTGTTCAACGCGCTCGTCATCATCGCGCTCGTGCCGCTCTCGCTGCGGGGCGTCGCCTACGCGCCCCGACCGGCCGCGGCCACGCTGCGCCGCAACCTCCTCGTCTACGGTCTCGGCGGTCTCGTCGCGCCGTTCATCGGCATCTGGCTGATCGACCTCGTCGTCCGCCTGCTGCCCGGATTCTGATCGGAGTCGAACCGTGTCGACGTCCTCCCGCTCCTCCAGGCGCGTCCTCTGGACCGCCGTCCGCGCCATGCTCCTGCTCAGCCTCCTGCTGGGCGTCGCCTACCCAGCGCTCATGACGGGCGTCGCGCAGCTCGCCTTCCCGGCGCAGGCGAACGGCTCGCTCGTGCACGACGCCTCGGGCGCGGTGCGCGGCTCGGCCCTCCTCGGCCAGTCGTTCGCCGACGCCTCCGGCGCCCCGCTCCCGCAGTACTTCCAGCCGCGCCCCTCGGCCGCCGGCGAGGCGCCGGGCTACGACGCGACCGCGTCGGGCGGCTCGAACCTGGGGCCGGAGAACCCGGAGCTCGCCGCCGCGATCGAGGAGCGCCGCGCCTCGATCGCCGCATTCGACGGCGTCGACCCCTCGCTCGTGCCGCCGGACGCCGTGACCGCGTCCGGCTCGGGGCTCGACCCGGACATCAGCCCCGCCTATGCGGCGATCCAGATCGCGCGCGTGGCGGCGGCGCGCGGACTCGACCCGGCGACGGTGGAGGCGCTCGTGGCGGCGCACTCGTCCCCGCCCGCGCTCGGGTTCCTCGGCGAGCCGACCGTGAACGTCCTGACCCTTAACCTGGCCCTCGACGGGTTCGGCACGACGGGGAGGTAGGCGGATGGGTCGCGGCAGGCTTCGCGTGCTCCTGGGGGCGGCGCCGGGCGTCGGGAAGACGTACGCGATGTTGGAAGAGGGACGGCATCTCGAGCGCACGGGCCTCGACGTCGTGGTCGCGCTGGTCGAGACGCACGGGCGCGCCGCGACGGCCTCGCTCGTCGACGGCTTCGAGCTGGTGCCGCGCCGCACGGTCGCGCACCGGGGCGTCGACCTCGACGAGCTGGACGTCGACGCGACCGTCGCGCGGCGCCCCGATGTGGCGCTCGTCGACGAGCTCGCGCACACGAACGCCCCCGGCTCGCGCAACGAGAAGCGCTGGCAGGACGTCGACGAGCTGCTCGACGCGGGCATCGACGTCGTGTCGACCGTGAACGTGCAGCACATCGAATCCCTCGCCGACGTCGTACGCGACATCACGGGGGTCGTGCAGCGCGAGACGATCCCCGACCGCGTGCTGCGCGACGCCGATCAGGTCGAGATCGTCGACCTCGATCCGCGGCTGCTGCGCCAGCGCCTCGCCGACGGCTTCGTCTACCCGGCCGAGCGGGTCGACGCGGCCCTGGCGAACTACTTCCGGCTCGGCAACCTGACGGCGCTGCGCGAGCTGGCCCTGCTGTGGCTGGCCGACGAGGTCGACGAGGCGCTGCGCTCCTACCGCGCCTCGCACGGCATCGAGGGCACGTGGGAAGCGCGCGAGCGCGTGGTCGTGACGCTCACCGGCGGGCACGAGGGCGAGACCCTCGTGCGGCGCGCGGCGCGCATCGCGGCGCGATCGTCGGGCGGAGACCTCGTCGCCGTGCACGTGGTCGGCGAGGACGGTCTGCGCCCCTCCGACCCTGGAGCGCTGGCCGCGCAGCGCGCCCTGGTGGAGCGACTCGGCGGCACCTATCACCAGATCGTGGGCGACGACGTCCCCCGCGCGCTGGTCGACTTCGCGCGCGCCGCCAACGCGACGCAGCTCGTGCTCGGCGCCAGTCGCCGCAGCCGACTCGCGGCGGCCGTCGCCGGACCGGGCATCGGCGCGACCGTCATCCGCGAGGCGGGCGACATCGACGTGCACATCGTGACGCACGCGGCGGCCGGTCGGGCGCCGCGGCTCCCCCGGCTCGGCGGCGCGCTCTCGGTACGGCGGCGGCTGGCGGGCTTCGCGGTCGCGCTCGTCGCGGGGCCGCTGCTCACGATCCTGCTGTCGATGTTCCGCAGCGAGGACTCGTTCGCGAGCGACGTGCTGAGCTATCAGCTGCTCGTCATCGTCGTCGCGCTCACGGGCGGCTTCTGGCCCGCCACCTTCGCGGCCGTGCTGTCCGGGCTCACGCTCGACTACTTCCTGGTGGATCCCGTCTTCACGATCTCCATCGGCGCGCCCCTGCACGTGCTGGCGCTCGCGCTCTACGTCGTCAACGGCGTGCTCGTGAGCTTCGTCGTGGACCGCTCGGCACGGCTCGCGAAGGCATCCAGGCGCTCGGCTGCCGAGTCGGAGCTGCTGGCGACGGTCGCGGGGAGCGTCGTGCGCGGCGAGGACGCGGTGGCGGCGCTCGTCGAGCGCACGCGCGAAGCGTTCGGGCTGAGTCGCGTCGCCCTCGTCGCCCGGCCCGACGGGCGGGTCCTGGCGGCGGACGGGGCGGATGCGGGAGACGCACGAGGCGCACGGGGCGCGGAGGACGCGACCGGTTCGGCGGGCATCGCCGAGGCCGGACGCCGCGAGGCCGCGGTCGGCGCTCCGGACGGGACGGACGGGTCTCCGTCGGCCGTGGAGCGCATCGCCGTGGGCGACCGGGCGACGCTCGAGCTCGTCGGCCGTCAGCTCGCGGCGTCCGAGCGGCGTCTGCTCGCGGCGATCGTGACGCAGCTCGAGTCGGTGCTCGACCTGCGCGACCTGGAGGAGATCGCCAGCGAGCTCGAGCCGCTCGCGGCCAGCGACCGGGTGCGCGGCGCGCTGCTCTCGGCGATCAGCCACGATCTGCGGCGCCCGCTCGCCGCGGCCAGCGCGGCCGTCGGCGGCATCCGCGAGGCGGGGGCGTCGCTCGGCGAGGAGGATCGCAACGAGCTCCTGGCGACGGCCGACGAGAGCCTCGCGACGCTCACGGCGCTCGTCGCCGACCTGCTCGACGTCACCCGGCTCGAGGCCGGCGCGCTCGGCATCCGCGCGTCGGTCGTCGATCCCGCGGATGCGATCGTGGGCGCGCTCGACGAGCTCGGCCTCGGCCCGGACGAGGTGGAGCTCGATCTCTCCCCCGAGGCCGCCGAAGTCGTCGCCGACCCCGCGCTGCTGCAGCGCGCGATCGTCAACCTCCTCGCGAACGCGATGCGCTTCTCCCCGCCGGGCACGCGCGCGCGGCTGACCACGAGCGCCTTCGACGGGCGGGTCGAGATCCGCGTCGTCGACCGGGGTCCCGGCATCCCGCAGGAGCGCCGCGACGAGGTGTTCGTGCCGTTCCAGCGCCTCGGCGACACCGACAACACGACCGGGCTCGGGCTCGGGCTCGCGCTCTCGAAGGGCTTCGTCGAGGGCATGGGCGGCGCGCTCTCGCCCGAGGACACGCCCGGCGGCGGACTGACCATGGTGGTCTCGCTGGCGGCGCCGGATGCGGACGACGCGCGGGCGACCGCATCCGGCCCCATGCCTCCGCGCATGCCGGGCCCGCCCTCCCCGAGCGCATCCGCCCAGGGCGCGTCCGCCGAGCGCGACGAGAATGGCCCGTGACATGAAGAAGATCCTCATCGCCGACGACGACCCGCAGCTCCTGCGCGCGCTGCGCATCACGCTCGCCGCCAAGGGCTACGCCGTCGTCACGGCCGCGGACGGGCCGGCCGCGATCGCCTCGACGGCCGACGAACGACCGGACCTGCTCATGCTCGACCTCGGCATGCCGGGGCTCGACGGCGTCGACGTGATCCACGCCGTGCGCGGCTGGTCGAGCGTGCCGATCCTCGTGGTCTCGGGGCGGGCCGGGTCGATCGACAAGGTCGAGGCGCTCGACGCGGGCGCCGACGACTACGTCACGAAGCCCTTCGCGATCGACGAGCTGCTCGCCCGCGTCCGGGCCCTCACGCGGCGCTCGTCGGATGCCGGGCGGGAGACGACGGCCGAGCCGGTCGTGCGGATGGGCGCGGCGACGATCGACCTCGCGGCGCGCACGGTCGTGCTGACGGACCGCACGACGGGGATCGAACGACCGGTGCGCCTCACCCCCACCGAGTGGAGCGTGCTCGAGCTGCTCGTCCGCAACGCGGGTCGGCTCGTGACGCGGCATACGCTGCTCACGGAGATCTGGGGCTCGCAGCACGTCGCGGACACCGGCTACCTGCGGCTCTACGTGGCGCAGCTGCGCAAGAAGCTCGAGCCGGTTCCGGCGGAGCCCGTGCACCTGCTCACGGAGGCGGGGATGGGGTATCGCCTGGTACTCGGCGAGGCGCCCTCGGACTGAATCGACCGGGCCGGCTCCGGCCGACCGCCCCGCCGCGCCTCGGGCTCACCCCGTTCCCCCTCCGTCGCCTCGTCCGCGCGGCGGCATGCGCGCTCCCGCCCCCGGCGGTTCCCATCGGTCCGGCACGACCCCGATCGGCTCGCGCGACCGGATGCGCGCGGCCGCGCCCGTCGGGGGTCCAGGGGCACGGCTGCGGGGTTCGACGGCCGGACTCGTCAGCGGCGCGAGAGGAGGAGCGCGACGGCGACCACGAGGCACGCGACGGCGAGGAGCGCGAACGCGAAGGCGAACGACGTGCCGGTGACGATGGCGCCGATGGCGAGCGAGCCCAGGCCCGTACCCGCGTCGAAGGCGACGTTCCAGGCGGTGCTCGCGGTGCCCTTGGCGTGCTCTCCGGCGAGTTCGAACGCGCGGACGAGGGTGACGTTCTGCATGAAGCCGAAGGACGTGCCGACGAGGAGGGCGCCCACGACGACGAGCGCGCCGCCTCCCGCGCCGGCGATGCCGGAGACGCTGACGGCGATGCCGGCGAGACCGAGCACGGCGACGCCGAGCGCCGGCGCGATGAACGCCCTCGCACCGTGGCGGTCGGCGAGGCCGCCGGCGATCCAGCGGGCGACGGAGGCGGTGCCCGTGAACACGAGCAGGGCGACGAAGGTGAGCGTCGCGTCCCCGGCGAACTGCGGGGCGAAGGTCATGATGGCGCCGCCCGAGCAGGTCACCGCGGTGAGCGCGACGATGGGCGCGACGAGGCGGGCGAGCGCGCGACGCGTCGTGTCCGGACCGGCGGCCGCGGCGCCGGCCGCGCCGGCGAGCCCGGTCTCCGAGGCTGCGCCCGTGGCTGCGGAGCGGGATGCGGCGTCCGTCCGGACCCCGGCCTCGGCGCGCGCCTCGGAGACCATGCCCGTCTCGGCCGCTCCCGCGTCGACGACGGCGCCCGGCCGGGCGGCGTCGCGCAGGTGCCGCTCGATCGCGCGCCCGGCCGAGACGGCGAAGGGCACTGCGACGATCGGCAGCGCGGCCATGGCGAGCGCCGTCGGGAAGCCGGCGTTCTCGGCGATCCAGGGGGCCACTGGCGTGAGCACGAACTGCGACACGGCGATCGCGAGCCCGTAGACGCCGATCGCCCGGCCGCGGCGCGCGGGCTCGATGAGCGCGGCGACGGCCGACGATCCGCTCACGGTGATGATGCCGAAGCCGACGCCGCGAACGGCCGCGAGGGCGACGACCTGCCACGTCTCGCCCGCCGCGATCTCCGCGAGGGCCGGCAGGCCGAGCAGCAGGCAGCCGAGCACGAGCATGGCGCTCCAGCCGATCCTCGACCGCACGCGCTCGACGACGAGCTGGGTGAGCACGGTCGCGGCCATGAGCACGGCGTTCACGAGCCCGGCCAGGAAGGTGTCGCCGCCGAGTGCGACGACGTGCATGGGCGCGACGGGCATGAGCACGGCGAAGCCTGCGAAGGCGAGCCCCGTGGTGAGGAGCAGGCCGGGCATGCCCGGCTCCCGCCACGTCGGGCGGTCGGCGGTGCTCCGTTCCGGGCGGTGCTCGCCGGCTCGGCCGTTCGTCTCCGCCGTGTCCCGCTCGTGCCCGCTCACCCGTTCTCCCGTCCGCCCGCCGCCGATGCGCGGGCCGTCTCCATCCTCCATCCTGCCCGAGCCGACGCGGGGCGGGGGCGGGCGGGGCGTGGACGATGAGCAGACGGGGCGATGCGTGGGTCGGAGGCCCTCGGGGGCGCTTCGGAGGACGGGATTCGCCCGCTCGACCGGCCTCTCCACCAGAGGCCGAAAAGATGGTTCGACCTGGGGTTGAAGGTTTGCGTGTTTCGGGGCTGACCGCGGGACCGAATGTCGGTGGTGCCTGTTTGAGTAGACGCATGGACGAGCACACGCCCCGCATCGAGGAAGCCCGCGAACACGTCGCGGCGCTCGTCGGCGACGTGTTCGCGGCCGGTGACGGGGCGGGCTCGTTCGGCGACGGCGAGCTGCTGGGTGCGCTCCATTCGCTCGGGGCGATCGGCCGACTCGTGGAGGCGGCGGTCGTCGAGTGCGTGGCCGAGGTCCTCTCCCGCAGCACGAGCCTCGCCCGCGACGAGCGGTTGACGACCCTGGCCGGATGCCGGGACGCGGTCGAGCTGACGCAACGGGCACTGCTCGCCGACCGCGCGCAGGCGTCACGGATCGTGACCGCGGCGAAAGGCGTGCGGCGGGAACCGCAACTCGACGGGACGCTCCGGCCGGCTCGCTACGAGGCATTGCGCGAGGTGCTGCTGTCGGGCGACCTCTCGATTGCGGGCTTCCTCGCCGCGACGCAGGAGCTCGACCGCGCCGGCGCGCGGATCGGCGCGGCCGATCGGGAGCTCGCGGATGCGGAGCTGGGGGCGATCGCGTGCGGGGTCGGGCACGTGCCCGTCGTCGGGGGTGTCACGCCCTCGGGGGCTGAGGACGCCGACAGCGACGACGAAGGCTCTGGCGATCGTTCGAACGCCGATCTCATTCGTGCCGCGATCCAGGTCCGTCCCCTTCCGGAGGACCTCCGCCGGTGCGCTGAGCGGGTGCTCGCGCACCTCGACCCCGACGGCGCCGAACCCCGCGACCGGGAAGCGTCCTCGCGTCGCGGCATCCGCCTCGGCCAGGCTCGCGACGGGCTCGTGCCGATCCATGGCCGGCTCGAGACCGCGGTCGCGGCCGGGTTCCTCCGGATCG
>Ga0153917_1000649_pt1 | contig 19687 bp, 20 predicted proteins | sample TSFL001MetaG_FD_104695 | JGI IMG/M metagenome (GOLD analysis project Ga0153917, IMG submission 104695) | Attine ant fungus gardens microbial communities from Florida, USA - TSFL001 MetaG | ecosystem: Host-associated > Fungi > Mycelium > Unclassified | place: USA: Florida, Paynes Creek Historic... | reverse complement strand
CCGCGGCGGAGCGTGCCGAAGTCGGTGAGGCGCATGAGCGGCAGGCCCGCTCTGGCGAGGCGGCGCGCGCCGTAGCCGAACTCGTGCGTCTGCTCCTTCGTGAGGCGCATGAGCACGAGGTTGTCGGGCTTGATGTCGCGGTGGGCCGCGTGGAAGTCGGGGTCGTCGTGGAGGGCGGCGAGGCCCTGCGCGACGAGCGCGAACATCGCGGCCCACTGAGCGGGGGAGTAGTCGGCGCCGCGCAGCGCGCCCGCGCCGCGGATCACCTCGCGCAGGTTGTCGCCGCCGAAGTCCTGCACCTCGGCGACGACGACCTCGTCGCCCTCGCCGACGGAGCGCACGCCGATGAAGTGCGTCGACACGAGGCCGTCGGCCTCGGGGCCGAGCTCGCGCACGCGCTCGTGCAGGAAGCGCAGCCGGCCGGAGGTGCGGTCGTCCTCGAGGTCCTGCAGCGAGGTGACCTGCCGCTCGAGGCGGAGCACGAGGGGACGGGCGGGGAGTGGCCGGGCCGCGCGCACCGCGTCGGGTCGCGCGTCGTCGATCGACCGCACGCCGATGACGCGCGCCTGGCCGCCGCGTTTCATGAAGGAGGGGTCGAGGGCGACGCGCAGCGCCGGGGTGGTCGGGTCGTCGAAGGTCGCGAGCACGATCTCCGTGGGCGCGCGCCGCACGGGAGGCTCGGCGGCCGCGGCGTGCGCCGCATCGCTCGTCGCGTCTGCCACCTTCGGATCACCTCATCGATCGGTCGCGCCCGGAAGTGGCGCCTCATCGAGGCTAACCGACGGCGCGTCGCGCCCGCGGCGGCCTCGAGTCGGCATCCGACGGGGCCGGCATGCGACGAGAGGTGTATTTCGGGGCCGACGGATGCGGTGGATGCCGCGCTCCGCGCGAGAACGCGCGCGGCGCGCGATCCCTGCGGCGGCGAGCGGCCCCGCGATGCGGTGCACGGGAACGCCGCCGGACGCTGGGCGTCCGACGGCGTTCGAGTCGGTGGGTGAGGTGCTGCTACTTGCGCTCGACGGCGCACGTCGTCTTCGGGTGCGTCTTGGCGTACCTGGCGGAGACGAAGCGTCCCGTCTTGAGGCTCCTGAACTGCGTGGGCGCCGCTGCGGCGCTTGACGTCCGGGCCATATTCCTCTCCTCTCTGCCCGTGCGAGCGCCTCGCCCGCGGTGCGGGGCGTCGTGCGGGGTGAGCGGCCGGTTCGTTGCGCTCGGGGCGCGGGATCGTCGCCGGTTCCTGGGCGGCCTGGCGGCGAGGGGCGCGAGCGGGCGAGTCGTCGATGACTCGGAGGCGCGTCGGGCGGGCGGCGGACCGGGCTGCGGTCCTGGACCGTGACGGTCCGTGCTGGTGATTCGAGTGTCGCAGCGCGAAGCCGCGAGCCGGATGCGCGTCAGCCGTGCGATTGCCGAGTGTTCCGGCATCCGGCTTGCCAGGGCTCCAGGGCGCGTGCGTTCGGGGCCGGCGCGGCCGAACACGATGGGAGGCCTCAGCGGGTGCGGAGCGCGGCCACCTCGGCGTCCTTGCTCGCCTCGAGGGCGACGATCCGCTCGACGGCCGCGAGCACCTCGGGGCCGCGGGCCTGGGGAATCACGATGACGCCGTCGCTGTCGGCCGCGACGATGTCGCCCGGGTTCACGACCACGCCGCCGATCGCGACGGGTTCGCCGATGGCGCCGGGGCCGTTCTTCCAGGGACCCGCCGGGGTGAGGCCGCGCGCGAAGACGGGGAAGCGCAGCCCCTCGATGATGTCGCGGTCGCGCACGTACCCGTCGACGATCGCGCCCACGGCGCCGAAGACCTCGAAGCGCTGGGCCAGGTTGTCGCCCATGATCGCGCGGCCGTCGTAGCCGAAGGCGTTGACGACGACGAAGTCGTCGCGCTGGATGTGCTCGAGCGCGTCGATCACCGCGCGGTTGTCGCCCGCGACCGTGAGCACGGGCAGGGCGCTGCCGACGGCCTTCGCGCCGTGCCAGATCGGCGCGATGCCGCCGTCGACGATGTTGAGGCGGTCGAGCGCGTCGCCGAGGTTCGCGACGGAGTGCTCGCGCAGGCGCTCGAGCACCATTCCGTCGGCCCGGCGCCAGGCGGGGGCGATGCGGACGTTGTCGTGGGTCATGGGATCTCCTCGGATCGGCGGATGCGGGGCAAAGGCGTCGACGCAAAATGCGAATCTTTTCGCATTTCATCCCTTCGAGTCTCCCTCTCTGGGTGTCCGAACGCAAGCCACGTCCATGCTGTTCTCTCCCGGTTGGCGCGTTCCGACGCGATTTCTCGGAGAGCTTGACGTTCGTTGAAATGAGACTCTATTCTCATTCAAGGAGGTGGTTCGGTGCTTCACGGTCGAAGCGACTCGCCCCGGGTCGATCCGCAGGCGCCCGCGCCGACTCAGGAGGCCCGTGCGGCGCGCCCTCCCCGTCAGAGCTCGACACGGTCAGGGGCTCCAGCCCCGTTCCGGCGTTCGCGTCGATCCCGACTGCGATCATCGCGATCATCGCGATGGGCTCCCCTCCGGGAGACCACGGGCCAGCCGCTTCGCACGCATCAGCCAGCAGCCACCAGGCAAGGAGAACCACGCACATGGGAATCAACGCAGTCGCCGTCGTCGCCGACCTCGGCGAGAGCTACGGCAACTACACGATCGGCGCCGACGACGCGCTGCTCGGCCTCGTGACCTCGTCCAACATCGCCTGCGGCTTCCACGCGAGCGACCCGCGGGTCATGGACCGCACCGTCCGCGAGTGCGTCGCCCGCGGCATCGAGCTCGGCGCGCACCCGGGCTACCCCGACCTCGTCGGCTTCGGCCGCCGCCTCATCGAGGCGAGCGAGGAGGAGATCCGCACCGACGTGCTCTACCAGATCGGCGCGCTCGACGCCTTCGCCCGCGTGCACGGCGGCACCATCAGCCACGTCGCGCCGCACGGGCGCATGGGCTCGATCGCCCAGACGGACGTCGTGCACGCGCGCGCCATCACGGACGCCGTCGCCGCCTACGACACCGACTACATCGTCGTCTGCCAGCGCGGCGTGCTCGCCGAGGAGGCCGCGAAGCGCGGGCTGCGCGTGGGCTACGTCTTCCTCGCCGACCGCGGATACGGCGACGACGGCTGGCCCGTTCCGCGCTCGCACGAGGGCGGGCTCATCCACGACCCGAAGCTGATCGGCGAGCGCGTCGTGCAGGTCGTGCGCGACGGCACCGTGCGCTCGGTCACCGGGAACGTCGTCCCGCTCGGCCACGACGCCGACGTCCTGCTCCTGCACGGCGACCACCCCCAGGTGCTCGAGAACGGCACCGAGCTGCGGCGGGCGCTCGCGGATGCCGGCATCCGGGTCACGGGCCTGCGCGACGTGCTCGACGAGAAGGAGCGCGCGCAGGCCAGCTGAGCCCGGGCGACCCACGATGAACACCTCGCAAGCACTCTCCGTGACGGCCGTCCCCTTCGGGGACTCGGCGGTCATGCTCAGCACGCCCGGCGGCAGCGCCCGCGCCGACATCATCGAGCTGCGCGGGCGACTCCTCGCCCGGCGCCTCCCAGGCGTCGTCGACGTCGTCTCCGGGCTCGAGTCGCTCCTGATCGAGTTCGACCCGCTCGAGTCCTCGGCCGAGCAGGTCGAGCTCGCCGCCCGGCTGCTCGCCGAGGTCCCGGCGGACGCGGGGCGGGGCGGTGACGCCGACGCCTCGTCGCCGGTGCGCGCGCCGCACCGGTTCGACGTCCCCGTCGTCTTCGACGAGGAGACCGGGCCCGACCTGGCGGCGGTCGCCGTGGAGGTGGGCCTGGAGGCCGCCGAGGTCGTGCGCCGCATCGCCGGGAGCACCTTCACGATCGCCCTGCTGGGCGCCGCCATGGCGCCCATGATGGACGGCCTGGACCTGCCCCGTCCCGTGCGGCGCAGCACGACGCCGCGCACCGACGTCGTGCCCGGATCGGTCATGATCGCCGGCTCCAACGCCATCATCCAGCCCTTCCCGGGGCCGAGCGGCTGGCGCGTGGTCGGGCGCACGCCCAAGCGCATCGTCGACATCGAGCGCGACGAGCCCGTCTCGTTCGCGCCGGGCGACACGGTGCGGTTCGTGCCCGTGCCGCGCGGCGAGGCGGAGGGCGATGCGCACGGCGGGTTCCTGCTGCCGAGCGGCGATGGGCCGGGCGCGACCGGCCCGGACGACGCCGGGCCGGCCGCCGACTCGCGTGCCGCCGCCTCGACGGAGACGGAGGCGCGCGCATGATCGCCACCCTCCGGGTGACCGACACCGGCTGGCTCACCACCTTCCAGGACCTCGGCCGCGTCGGCAGCGAGCAGCGCGGCGTGCCCACTGGCGGCGCGGCCGACCAGCACTCGGCATCCGTCGCAAACCTCCTCGTCGGCAACCCCCGCGGGGCGGCGCTCGTCGAGAGCGTCGGCGGCGAGCTCGCCCTCGTGCCCGACCGCGACGTGCTCGTCGCCGTCACCGGCGCGCCCGCGTACGTGACCGTCGGCGACCTCGAGATCGAGCGGTGGACGCCCGTGCTCGTGCCCGCCGGATGCGAGCTGCGCGTCTCCGACATCCACTCGGGCACCCGCGTGTACGTCGCCGTCGGCGGTGCGCTGCGCGCGCCGCGACTGCTCGGCAGCGTCGCGCCCGACGCGCGCATGGGCTTCCCGCAGACGATCGCGACGGGGAGCGCCATCGAGGTCGAGACCGGCTTCGCGGGGTTCGACCCGGCTGCGCTCGACGCGCTCGCCGATGACGAGGCCGCTCTCCGCCTGCCCGTGCCCGAGCTGTGCTTCGGCGAGGGCGAGCAGGGGGAGTGGACGGTCGACGTCGTCGAGAGCGCCGAGCTCGACCGCGTCCCCGGCATGCGGGAGCTGCTCGCGGAGACCCTCTACACCGTGACCGACCGCTCGAACCACGTCGGCCTGCGCCTCGACGGCGCCGTGACCCACCCCGAGTCCGACGAGGAGATCGTCTCCCACGGCGTGCCCGTCGGCGCGCTCGAGGTGCCCCACGCCGACGAGCTCATCGTGCTCGGCCGCTACCGCAGCCTCACCGCCGGCTACCCGATCGTCGGCTTCGCGACCCGCGCCTCCCTGCCCGTGCTGGGCCAGGCGGGGCCCGGGCGCGCGCTCCGCTTCCGCTGGGTCGACCGGCGGGACGCGGTACTCCGGCACGCGGCGCGCGAGCACGAGCTGCGCGCCCTCGAGATCGCCGTCCGCGACTCGTTCGCGAGGCTCGGGTACTCGCCGCGCGCGACCCCCGCATCCGCGCTCGCCGAGCCCGGACAGCACCCCACTACCCGATGAAGGGAACCGAGATGACCGAACCCGACGGACCAGGCCGGCTCGACGGCGCCATCGCGATCGTCACCGGCGCCGGCAGCGGCATGGGGCTCGAGACCGCGCGCCTGCTCGCCCGCCGCGGCGCGACCGTCGTGCTCGTCGGCCGCCGAGCGGCGGCCCTCGACGCCGTGCGCCGCACGATCGAGGCGGAGGGCGGCCGCGCCGAGGCGCGCCCCTGCGACCTCACCGTCGCCGACGAGGTCCGCGCGCTCGTCGACGACGTGCGGGAGCGCCTCGGCCCCGTCGACGTGCTCGTGAACAGCGCCGGCAGCTCGTCCTCCGTGCTCAACCCGCGATGGATGCCCGAGGAGGAGTGGCAGCAGGTGCTCGACGTCAACCTCACGGCCGTCTTCCGGCTCGTGCAGGCCGTGCTGCCCGACATGCTCGGCCGCGGCGCCGGCACCATCGTGACCGTCTCCTCGCTCGCCGCCGTGACGCCCAACCTGCTCGGCGGCGCGGCCTACGGCGCGGCGAAGGCCGGCGTGCGGAACCTCATGAGCTTCCTGCACACCACCTTCCGCGGCGAGGGCCTGCGGGCGATCACGGTGCTCCCGGGCGAGGCCGACACGCCCATCCTCGACGGCCGCGCCCGACCGCCCGCGCCTGAGGAGCGCGCGCACATGGTGCAGCCGATCGACGTCGCCCGCGCCATCGAGCTCGCCGTCGCCCTGCCCGCGCGGGTCGTGCTCCAGGAGATCGTCGTCGCCCCCACCCGGCAGCGCGACACCGCGCAGGACCTCGAGATCAGCCGCTGGGCGGGCGCCCCTGCGGCCGATCGCCCTTCCGACCGTCCCGCGGCCGACCGCCCCGACGCCGACGCCTGACGGCGTCCGGCCCGCACCGAACCCAGGAGGAGCCTCCGCATGCCAGCCACCACCGATCGCCTCCCGTTCGCCCCCTCCGACGGCGTGCGCCGCCTCGTCGCCGCCTCGCGACGCGTGCAGCAGCCGCAGTCCTCCGGCGACCTCGTATCGCTCGCCATGGGCGAGCCCGCCTTCGACACGCCCCGACGCATCACCGCCGCGGCCGAGCGCGCGCTCGAACAGGGCCGCACCCACTACTCGCCCCTCATGGGCGAGCCCGCCCTGCGCGAGGCCCTCGCCACGCGGCTCGGCGCCCTCGCCGGGGCCGACGCCTCGCCCGACGACGTGCTCGTCACCCACGGCGGCACGGCCGGTCTCGCCGCCGCGATCCTCGGTCTGGTCAGTCCCGGCGACCGCGTCGTCATCCCCGACCCGACCTACTCGCTCTACGCCGACCTGGTGAGCCTCGCGGGCGGCGTCGTGGTGCCCGTGCCCCTCGCCGCCGACCTGCACTGGGACCTCCAGGCGCTCCGCGCCGCCCTCGCCGGCGCCCGGCTCTTCGTGTTCTGCAACCCGGTCAACCCCACCGGGATCGTGCACTCGCGCACCGAGCTCGAGGCGCTCGCGGGCATGCTCGAGGGGACCGGCACGATCGTCGTCGCCGACGAGGCGTACGCCGATCTGGTCTTCACCCCGGAGCCGTTCGTCTCGGCCATCGAGCTGCCGGCGCTGCGCGAGCGCACGCTCTACTGCCAGACCTTCTCGAAGAGCTACGCCATGACGGGGTGGCGCGTCGGCTACCTATGGGGCCCCGGGGAGCTGGTCGGCGCCGCCGCACGCATCCACGGCGCCTTCAACGGCTCGGTGAACACGGCCGTGCAGGATGCCGCGCTCGTCGCCGTCGCGGAGTGCGCCGACGACGTCGCCGAGATGCGCGCCGCCTACGAGCACCGCGGACGGCTCCTGCGCGACGCGCTCGCGGACGTCCCGGGGCTGCGCACGAGCGCGCCCGAGGGCGCCTTCTACCAGTTCCCGCGCTACGACCTCGACGTGCCGTCGGTCGACGTCGTCGCCTTCCTGCGCGGGCGGGGCGTGGCCGTGCGGCCCGGCTCCGAGTTCGGCGCGGGCGGCGAGGGGCACCTGCGGCTCTCCTACGCCGCGAGCGAGGCGGCGATCGAGACGGGAGCCGCACGGCTCGCGGCGGGGCTGGCCGAGTTGCGGGCGTCGCTCGGCTGAGGGTCGTATCGCACCGACGACGCCGTCCGCCGCCCGGAAGGGGCCCTTGAGCCATGGCTCAAGGGCCCCTTCCGGGCGGCGGAGACGAGGGGAGCGCTCGACGAGAGATGAGAACGGCGTCGCGGATGTTACCGTGGTCCGATTCCACGAGGGGGTGCGGATGCGCAGCGACACGCAGCGGAACCGCCGGCGTCTCATCAGGTCGGCCGCCGACCTCGTCAGCCGGCGCGGACCGGACGTCAAGATGGCGGAGATCGCCGAGCACGCCGAGGTCGCGACCGCCACGGCGTACCGCCACTTCGGCTCGGTCGGCGAGATCCTCGCCGAGTACCGCTTCGACGTCGGCCTGCGACTGCTCGAATTCAGCCGCAAGAGCCCGCTCCGAGGGCTCGCGCTGCTCGAGGCCGTGAGCGGCGAGTGGGTCCGCCTCGTCATGCGGCACGGCGCCGCCATGGTGCACTCGCGCTCGGACGTCGGCTACCTCGAGCGGCTCCGTTCCGGCGCGCCCTACCTGACCGTGCAGGCCGACGCCCTGCGCGAGCCCATCGCCCAGGCGTCCGGCGAGCTCGGACTCGAGGCGCCAGGCGACGAGGCCATGTTCCTGTGGAACATCCTCTTCGACCCCCGCGAGATCTTCGATCTGCTGAAGACCGTCGGGCTCAGCCGCGACGAGGCGACGTCGCGGCTCGTCGCCGCCTTCTGCGGGGCGCTCGAGGGATGGGTGCGGGCGTCCGCAGCGGAGACCGGCCCCGCGGCGGCCGTTCCGTCGCCCGCGTCCGCGGCCGACGCGGCCCCCGTCGCGGGGGAGGGCTAGGCGCCGTCCCAGCCGAGGTTGCGGGCCATGCGGGCGAGCGACGCGACGGTGGCGTCGTACTCCTCGCGGGTGAAGCCCTCCGCGAGCGCGTCGCGGATGCCGTCGACGACCGCCGTCAGACGCCCGAGGGCGAGCGTGCCCTGCTCGGTGATCGCGTAGCGCTCGGCATCCATCTCGATCGCGACCCAGCCGCTGTCGACGAGTTCGGCGAGGTGCTCCTGAGAGCTCTCGCCCGTCTCCGCGGGCAGGAAGGGCGCGACGCGGGCGTCGAGCTCGGCGCCCGTCGCCGGGCCGTTCGCGAGGGTGCGCAGGAGCTGCCACTGCCGCCGCGTGATGCCGTGCTCCTCGATGACCCGCGCGAACCGGTCGTCGATGAGGCGGTCGACGAGCTTGAGCCAGAATCCGATGGGACGATCGTTGCCAGCCATGCGGGGGAGAGTACGCGCCGAGCCGGGACGTCGGCTGACCGGCGGATGCGATCCGCTGCGCGCGGCGCTGCTCGGCGTCGCACGCCGCGCCGCGCATCCAGTGCACTTGTGCAAACTTGCACTCGTGCATAGTATGGAGGGCATGACCGAGCCGACCATGCCGCTGCGCGAGCGCAACCGGCGCGACACCTGGCGCGCGATCCACGCCGCCGCCGCCGAGCTCACCCTGGAGCGCGGCCTGCACGCCGTGACGGTCGACGACATCGCCGTCCGCGCGGGCGTCTCGCGGCGCACGCTCTTCAACTACTTCGCCACGAAGGAGGACGCCGTCCTCGGGATGCAGAAGCCCGAGCTCACGGACGCCGTCATCCAGGCATACCGGACGAGCGACGAGCCCCAGTTCGAGCGCACGCTGGCGCTCGTGGTCGCGATGATCCGCTCCACCTTCCCCGTGCTCGACGAGCGCCCGCTGCGCAAGCAGCTCATGGCCGCCGAGCCGGAGCTGGAGGCGACGTTCAAGCGCCACTTCTCCGAGGTGGAGGACATCGTCATCCAGACGATCAACGAGCGCATCGGCGACGCCGACTCGCAGGAGGCGCTCGCGGCCCTGCCGCACGGCGCCGAGTCGGCCCGCGCGCTCTTCATGCTCTCGGCGTCCGTCATCCGGTTCGCCGCCCACATCGATCCGACCGCGCTCACCAGCGAGCGCTCGGACGCACTCGACCACGCCGTGGAGGTCTTCCGCGGCGTCATCCAGGAGGCCCTTTGAGTTCCGGAGGCACCACGACCGCCGCCGCATCGTCCACCGCATCCGCCGCATCCACGACGAGGCGCGGGCACGCCCCGCGCGCGCCGCGCGAGTTCGGCAAGCGCGACCTCGCCCTGCTCTTCGCGGGCCTGATGGTCGCGATGCTGCTCGCGTCGCTCAACAACACCGTGCTCTCGACCGCCATGCCGACGATCGTGGGCGAGCTCCACGGCGTCGAGCACATGAGCTGGGTCGTGACCTCGTTCATCCTCGCGTCGACGATCGTCATGCCCATCTACGGCAATCTCTCCGACCTCGTGGGCCGCCGTCCCATGCTCATCGCGGCCATCACGATCTTCGTCGGCGGCTCGATCGTGGGCGCCCTCGCGCAGGACATCACGCTGCTCATCGTCGCCCGCCTCATCCAGGGCCTCGGCGGCGGCGGCCTGATGATCCTCTCGCAGGCGGCCATCGCCGACGTCGTCCCGGCGCGCGAGCGCGGCCGCTACATGGGCATCATGGGCGGCGTCTTCGCCTTCTCGTCGGTGGCCGGCCCGCTGCTCGGCGGCTGGCTCACGGAGGGCCCCGGCTGGCGCTGGGCGTTCTGGATCAACCTGCCCCTGGGCGCCCTCGCCCTGCTCGCGGCGATCTTCCTGCTGCGACTGCCGAAGAAGGAGGGCGAGCGGCCGCGCGTCGACTACCTCGGCATGACGCTCATCGCCGTCGCCACGACCTGCCTCGTGCTCGTCGTCACCTGGGGTGGCACCCAGTACGAGTGGGGATCGCCGGAGATCATCGGCCTCATCGCCGGCGCCGTGGTCGCCGCCGCGCTCTTCGTGCTCGTCGAGTGGAAGGCCGCGACGCCGGTCATGCCGCTCGCGCTCTTCCGCGACCGCAACTTCAACCTCACGACGCTCGCCTCGCTCGCGATCGGCATCGCGATGTTCGGCACGCTCGGCTACATGCCGACGTACCTGCAGATGATCACCGGCGCCGGCGCCACCGTCTCGGGCCTGCTGATGATCCCCATGATGGGAACGCTGCTGATCACCTCGATCATCACGGGCCAGGCCGTCTCGCGCACGGGCCGCTACAAGCTGCTGCCGATCATCGGCACGGTCGTGGTCGCCGGCGCCCTCTACCTGCTCTCGACGATCGTCGTCGACACGCCCATCTGGGTCGTCTGCGCCTACCTCGGCGTGCTCGGCATCGGCCTGGGACTGAGCATGCAGATCCTCACGCTCATCGTGCAGAACTCGTTCCCGCTGCGCATCGTCGGCACGGCGACCGCGGCCACGAACTACTTCCGCCAGGTGGGCGCCACGCTCGGCTCGGCCGTCGTCGGCTCGTTCTTCGCCTCGCGCCTGAAGGAGAACGTCGCCGCGCACATGCCGGTCGGCGCGGCTCCCAGCGACGGCGCGGCCTCGTTCACGCCGAGCGCCATCGCGGGGCTGCCGGAGCCGATCCACACGATCATCCTGACCGCCTACAACGAGGCGCTCATCCCGATCTTCCTCGTGCTCGTGCCCGTCGTCGCGGTCGCGGTCGTCGCGCTGTGCTTCGTCGTCGAGAAGCCGCTGGCGACGGCGATCGAGCGGGAGATCCCCTCGGAGTCGCTCGCCACCGGGCAGCTCCAGGTGATCGACCCCGGCCTCGACAAGGATGCGACGGGCGCATCGTTCGAGCCGCCGGCGCGCGAGCGCCGGGCGCACGCCGGCTCGAAGGGCTGACCCGTTCGGTGCGCGGCTCAGCGCCGCAGGGCTCGCTCGAATCGCCCCTCCCGCTCCGGCGGGAGGGGCGATTCGCGTCGGCGGCCCGGAGGGGCGTCCGAATCGTGGGGACACGCCGGGCGAGTGCCGGGCATGAGCCCTGGAATCAAGCCGATCTCATGGGGCGGCGGGCTTCGGCTCGGCCGGATCCACCCACCGTTCGGACAGGGCTCCGAGAGCTGCGCCGACTCGGACGCGCCATCGGCGCGCCATCCTGCAGGGTTCTATCCCCGCGCCGCCGGCGAGGCGGGGAAGGCGCGCCGCGAGACCAGGATCGTCGCGATCGCCGCCGCGGCGAGGGCGACGCCCACCCAGGCGACCGCGCGCAGGTCGAGGGCGTCGAGCACGAGGCCGCCGATGAACGCGCCGGCCGCGATGCCGATGTTGCTGGATGCGTTGATGAGCGCGCCGGCCATCTCGGGCGAGCTCGCCCGGGTCTGCACGGCGGCGTTCTGGAAGAGGGAGGGCATGGGGCCGTACGCCGTGCACCAGACCGCACCCGCGATGAGCGCCGCGGCGACGAGCGGGAAGCCGAGCGCGACGCCCCCGATGCCGACCCCGAGCAGGCCCACGACGACGACGGCGCTGCCCCGCGGCGCGCGGTCGAGGTGCCGGCCCGCGCCCCAGATGCCGAGCATGCCGAGCGCGCCGAACCCGAGCAGCACGGGCGCCACGAGCACGAGCGGCACGCCCGACTCGAGGAGCAGCACGCTCACGTAGGTGTAGAGCGTGAAGTGGGCCAGGAACGCCAGCGAGTTCGCCGCGACCACGGCGACCAGATCGCGCCGGCGCCCGGGCTCGAGGCCGTCGGCCGCCGCGTCGTCGTGCGTCCGCACGTCGGGGAGAGCGAAGACGACGAGCAGCGCTGCGACGAGCATGACGCCCACCAGCGCGCCGCACGCGGCGCGCCAGCCGACGGCGTTGCCGAGCGCGGTCGCGAGCGGCACGCCGAAGACGAAGCCGGCTGCGATCCCCGAGGATGCGAGGGCGAGCGCGCGGCCCGTGAGCCGCGGCGGCACGAGGCGCGAGGCGTAGCCGATGGCGACCGAGAAGAAGAGCGCGTGCGTCGCCCCGCCGACGAAGCGGGCGACGGCGAGCACGGCGAGGTCCGGCGCGAGCGCGCTCAGCAGGTTGCTCGCGGCGTAGACGAGCACGGCGCCCAGCATGAGGAGCTTGCCGGGGAGGCGGCGCGTGGCGATGGTGAGCGGCACGGCGCCGATCGCGACGACCGCCGCGTAGAGGCTCACGATGCGGCCCGCATCCGACTCGCTCGCGTCGAACGAGGTCGCGATCGCGGGCAGCAGGCCCATGGGCAGCATCTCGGTCGTCACGGCCGCGAAGGTCGCGAATGCGATGACGAGCAGGCCGGCGCGGGCTCGACCGAGGCCGCCGGCGTGCTCGTCCGTGGGTCGGGGCGCCCCCGTCGTCGTCGCGGGCAGTGCTTCGTGGTCGTCCAAGTGCGCTCCTGATCGGCTTCTCGTCGTGGTGTGGGGTTGTGGCGTGTGACGTGGCGGGGTGCATCGTGCTGCGCGGCATCTGCGTCTTTCCGGAGTCCGGGGAAGGAGCGTGCGTGCGCCCGCGTCGACACGTTTACTCGTGGACAGAGTTTATTCGACGTGACAGCATGCTGTCCATGGTCGAGAGCACACGGATCGCACGGGCCGAGCGCATGCGCTGGTCGACGGCGTCGGAGCTGCTGCGGCTCGTGAACGCCGAGCCCGGCATCACCCGCGCCGCCGCGGCCGAACGCCTCGCTCTCTCGAGCGGTGCCGCGACCGAGCTCATCGACCGCCTCCGCGCGGCTCGGCTGGTCTCGGAGGAGCGCGCCCAGCGGCGCGGGCCCGGTCGTCCCACGACCGTGCTGCTGCCGCATCCGGAGGGTCCGCTCGTCGTCGCCGTCGATCTCTCGGTCGGCGGCTGGCGGGTCGTGCTCGGCGAGCTCGGTGGCGACGCGATCGAGCTCGCGGCCGGCGAGTACGGCGCGCGGCCGTCGTCGGGTGCGGGCGAGCCGTCGGAGGCGAGACGCGCTGCCCCTGCTGCCCGTCCTGCCGACGGCGCTCACGACGGGGCTTCCGATGCGGCGAATGCGGAGCGCGCGGCATCCGGGGAGGGCGAGCCCGGCGCGCGAACCGCACCCGGACCCGCGGACGCCGATCCGCCGGCTCCGATCCGCCGCCGTCGCGGTGGGGCGGGCGATGACCGACGCGCGCCTGCGAGGCCCTCGGCCCGCGGCGCGGAATCCGGCGGGATCCCGAGACCCCCTTCGGCGTCCTTCCTGCCCGAGGTCGCCCGGGCCGTCGCCGACGCGGTGCGACGCGGCGACGGGCGGGCGCGCACGGTCGCGGCATCCGTCGCGGGCGCGGTGAGCGGCGAGACGCTGCTCTTCTTCCCCACCGAGGGCTGGGGAGAGATCGACCTCCGCTCTCTGCTCGCCGGCCTGCCCGGGGGCGCGGACGTCGTCTTCGCGGTCGGCAACGACGCCGCGCTCGCCGGCCTCGCCGAGGCGAGATCGGGCGCCGCCCGAGGGATCGGCGTCGCGCTCCACGTGACGATCACCGTCGGCATCGGCGGCTCGCTCGTCGTCGACGGGCGGCCCATGACGGGCACGCGGGGAGCGGGCGGCGAGTACGGCCATCTGCCGATGGGCGACCCGTCGCTCGAGTGCCCGTGCGGCGCGCGCGGATGCTGGGGCCTCACCGTCGACGGGCGCGCGCTCGCTCGGCACCGCGGGGACGAGCCGCCCGCTCGCCCGTACGCGTACGGGGGTCGGCTGCTCGAGCGGGTGCGGCTCGGTACGGCATCCGAGATCGACCTGCGCGCCTGCGCCGCGGCCGCGGGGGCGTTCGGGGCGGGGCTCGCGGGACTCGTCAACCTGCACGATCCGGGCGCAGTGACCGTCGCGGGGCTTGCCCCGGCGCTGCGGGCCGCCGCACCGGAGGCGTTCGATCGGGCGTACCGCGGGGGGCTCATGACCATCCACCGGGGGAGTCCGCCACCCGTCGTCGACGCCGCGCACGGCGATGACGGCCCGCTGCGCGGCGCGCTCGCCCTCGGCTTCGACGAGGCGACGCGGCCCGAGGCGCTCGCGCGCTGGCACGCACGGCTGGGCGGCTAGACGGCGCTGCCCAACTCTGGCGATATCGGGGGACTGTGCCGCTATTCGGCGCGCTGCCCCCAGATCGCCAGAGCTGGGCGGGGCGTTCGCTCCGGATGCCGGAGCGTATCGCCGGATGGTGGATGGCGCGGCGGGCCGGGCCCGTGACGCCCGGCTCGGATCAGAGCGGCCGCACGTGCCGCTCTGCGATGGCGACGACCTTGGCGACGCGGCGCGCGTACTTCTCCTCGGTCGTACCCAGCCAGTCGGCTGCCATCCACGCCTTCGCGACCTCCATCGCGAGCGCCTGGCCGATGATCTTGCCGCCGATGCAGAGCACGTTCGTGTCGGAGTGGGTGCGGGCCAGGGTCGCGCAGAAGGGATCCTGCGCGACGGCGGCGTAGACGCCGGGCAGCCTGTTGGCGATCATGGCCGAGCCGTAGCCGACGCCGTCGACGAAGATCCCGCGCTCGCACTCGCCGCGCGCCACGGCGAGGGATGCCGGGTACACGTGGTCGGGAAGGTCGGCCGGCTGCTCGTCGTAGGCGCCGAAGTCGACGACCTCGTGCCCCTCCTCGCGCAGCCACGCCGCGATGTCGTTCTTGAGCGCCGTGCCGGCGTGGTCGCATGCCATCGCGATTCGCATGGGCGACACCGTACGCCGCCGTTCCCGTCCAGGGGAGCCCGCGGATGCCCCGGCGGCCCGGGTGCGCGCGCCGCGACACGGGACTGCGCGCACAACTCTGGAGATATGGGCGCGGTGAGGCCGAAATCGGGGTCGCCGGGCCGGAATCTCCAGAGTTGTGCGGGATCGGCCGGATGACCGGGCCGGCGCGCCGGGCGGGTGCCGGTCGGGAAGCGTCTCTGTTCCGCAGTCGGCGACCAGCTCAGATGCACGCACTTGTGTTGTACTGCCTGCAATGCCAGCAGGAGGGAGCAGGTGATGTCGTCGTTGACCGTGAGAAACCTCCCGGAGGAGGTGCACCGCGCCCTTCGCGTTCGAGCCGCCGAGCACGGGCGGAGCACGGAGGCGGAGGTGCGGGAGATCCTCGCCACGGCTGTGCTGCCGCCGCAACGCATCCGGCTCGGGGACGCGCTGGCCGCGCTCGGGCGCGAACTCGAGCTCGCGGATGCCGACGTCGACGCCTTGGAGACGATGCGGGATCGGACTCCCGCCGAGCCGATCGACCTGTCGTGATCGTCCTCGACACGAACGTCGTCTCCGAGGCGATGCGGCCGGAGCCGCATCCCGCGGTCATGGCTTGGCTCAACGAGCAGGCGGCCGAGACGCTCCATCTCCCCAGCGTCGGGCTCGCCGAGCTGCTGTTCGGCATCGCGGCGCTTCCGGCCGGAGCACGCAGGCGCCGGCTGGGGCGTGCGCTGGACGGGCTCGTCGCGCTGTTCCCCGGACGCATCCTGCCCTTCGATGAGGACGCCGCACGTCGCTACGCCGAGATGGCCGCGGCCGCGAGATCCGCGGGCCGGACGCTTCCCGTGACCGACGGCTACATCGCAGCGACGGCCGCCTCCCGCGGCTTCGCGGTCGCCACGCGCAACGTCACGGACTTCCGGAACTCGGGGGTCGACGTGATCGCCCCCTGGCAGGAAGGCTGACGGGGCCGTCCTCGGTGTTCCCACGCCGCTTGGCACTCGAGATTTCGCGCACAACTCTGGAGATTTGCTCGCGGTGAGGCCGAAATCGGGGTCGCCGGGCTGGGATCTCCAGAGTTGTGCGGGATCGGTCGGCTGCTCGGCCGCCGGGTGGACGCGAGCTAGCGGGTTGGCGCGAGGGCGCCGGGCCGGAGGCCGAGCATGCCCTCGGCGGCGCCGAGCATGAGGGTGCCGCGCTGCCGCGTCTCGCCCCAGCGCACGAGCGCCTGCGCGTTGATGCCGTCGACCATGCCGAGCAGCTGCCAGGCGACGCCGTCCGGGTCCGCGGCGCGGAAGTCGCCCGACTCGACGCCGGCCTCGATGGCGAGGACGAAGACGCTCTGCCACGCATCCATCTGCTCCCGGACGGCCGTCGCGAGCGTCTCGTTGCGGCGGCCGAGGGCCCAGGCCTCGACCCAGACGACCGTGACCTCCTGGCGGGCGCCGTCGAGCGAGGCGTCGAGGAGGAGCGAGAGCCGCTCGACGGGGGTCGCGGCGGCTTCGGCGGCCGAGACCACCTCATCGAGCTCCTGCGTGGTGATGCTCGTGAACGTCGAGGCGACGAGCGCGTCCATGTTCGGCTCGTAGTGCGAGACGAGGGGAGCGGTGACGCCGGCGCGGGCGGCGATGGCCCGCAGGGTCACCGCGCTGAGCCCCTGCTCGAGCGCGATCGACCGCGCCTCGTCGGCGATCTCGCGTGCTCGCTCTTCTCGCGATTTCCTCGCGGCGCGTGGACGTGTTCCGGTTGACATCTCACCGACAGTCTACGTACTCTGGACCTGCAATTGATCACATGGTCAATAAGGGCTCGGGAAGCGCTACGCTCGACATGAGCGGCCGGCGTCCGCACGCCCCCGGCAGGGGGCGAGGCCGCCGCCGCGAGGGCCCCGCACCACACGCAACGTCGCGCACCGCACTGGAGGACCGCATGAACTCGCCCACGACCACTCGCGTCAAGGCCGACGGCTGGCGAATGCCGTCGGAGACGGCGCGGCACGACGCCATCTGGATGGCCTTCCCCCGCGAGGGCATCACCCTCGGCGAGACCGCATCGGAGCGCGAGGCCGGCTACCGCGCCTGGGCCGACGTCGCCCTCGCCGTCGCCGAGTTCGAGCCGGTCAAGATGGTCGTCGACCCGACCGAGGCGCAGCGCGCCCGCGACATGCTCGGCGAGGGCATCGAGCTCTTCGAGGCCCCGCTCGACGAGTTCTGGATGCGCGACATCGGCCCCACCTTCGTCGTCGACGACGAGCGCCCGGGCGTGCTCGGCGCCGTCGACTGGATCTTCAACGGCTGGGGCGCCCCCGCCTGGGCCGAGTGGCAGAAGTCGGCGCAGATCGCCCGCTTCGTCGCGCAGGCATCCGGCGCCGAGCTCGTCAGCTCCACGCTCGTCAACGAGGGCGGCGGCATCAACGTCGACGGCGAGGGCACCGTGCTCCTCACCGAGACCGTGCAGCTCCACGACAAGCGCAACCCGCTCGCCGACAAGCAGCGCGTCGAGGCCGAGATGGCCCGCACGCTCGGCACCAGCAAGGCCATCTGGCTGCCCCGCGGCCTCACCCGCGACTACGACGACTTCGGTACCAACGGCCACGTCGACATCGTCGCCACGTTCTCCAGTGCGGGCAAGGTGCTGCTGCACACGCAGAACGACCCCGAGCACCCCGACTACCAGGTCTCGCGCGACCTGCGCGCGCTCCTCGAGCAGGAGACCGATGCCCAGGGCCGCCGCCTCGAGGTCATCGAGCTGCCCGCCCCCAAGGCGCTGCGCGACGAGGAGGGCTTCGTCGACTTCAGCTACGTGAACCACCTCGTCGTCAACGACGGCGTCATCGCCTGCGGCTTCGGCGAGCCCGAGGCCGACGCGGTCGCCCGCGACGTGCTCGGCGCCGCCTACGGCCGCAAGGTCGTCACCGTCGACGCCCGGGAGATCTTCGCGCGCGGCGGCGGCATCCACTGCATCACCCAGCAGCAGCCCACGCTCGTCGGCAAGGAGGCCTGAGCATGACCGGAACCGGCAAGCGCTTCGACGTCGTCGAGGCCTCCATCGCCGAGCTGCGCCGCGCCCTCGAGTCGGGCGAGACCACCTCCGTCGAGCTCGTCGAGGCCTACCAGGCGCGCATCGACGCCTACGACGCGAACGGCATCACGCTGAACGCGCTCGTCGTCGCCAACCCGGATGCGCTCGACGAGGCCCGCGCCTCCGACGAGCGCCGCGCGCGGGGCGAGCTGCTCGGGCCCCTGGACGGCATCCCGTACACGGCGAAGGACAGCTACCTCGTGAAGGGCCTCACGGCGGCCGCCGGCTCGCCCGCCTTCGCGAACCTCGTCGCCCAGCGCGACGCGTTCACGATCGAGCGGCTGCGCGCCACCGGCGCCGTCTGCCTGGGCCTCACCAACATGCCCCCGATGGCGAACGGCGGCATGCAGCGCGGCGTCTACGGCCGCGCCGAGAGCCCCTACAACGCCGACTTCCTCACCTCGCCCTTCGGCTCGGGCTCCTCGAACGGCTCGGGCACGGCGACCGCGGCGAGCTTCGCCGCGTTCGGCCTGGGCGAGGAGACCTGGTCGAGCGGCCGCGGCCCCGCGTCCAACAACGCGCTGTGCGCCTACACGCCCTCCCGCGGGGTCATCTCGGTGCGCGGCAACTGGCCGCTCGTGCCGACCATGGACGTCGTCGTGCCGCACGCTCGCACCATGGCCGACCTGCTCGAGATTCTCGACGTGATCGTCGCCGACGACGCCGAGAAGCGCGGCGACCTGTGGCGCTCGCAGGAGTGGGTCGAGATCCCGCTCGCCAGCGAGGTGCGGCCCGAGTCGTACCCGGCGCTGGCCCCGGCATCCGCCGACGACGCCCGCGAGACCCTGCGCGGCAAGCGCTTCGGCATCCCCGCCATGTACATCAACGCCGACCCGGATGCCGGCACCGGCGAGAACCCCGGCATCGGCGGCCCCACCGGGCAGCGCATCGAGACCCGCGCCTCCGTCATCGACCTCTGGGAGGCGGCCCGCCGCGACCTCGAGGCCGCGGGCGCCGAGGTCGTCGTGGTCGACTTCCCGGTCGTCTCGAACTACGAGGGCGACCGCGAGGGCGCCCCGAAGATCTCCACGCGCGGCTTCGTCACGGCCGACTACCTCAAGCGCGAGATCATCGACCTCTCCGCCTGGTCGTGGGAGGACTTCGTGCAGGCGAACGGCGACCCGCAGTTCTCCACCATCCGCGACCTCGACGGCTCGACGATCTTCCCGCACCCGGAGGGCGCCCTGCCCGACCGCTACACGGGCTTCGACGACGACATCGCCGAGTACCCGGCGCACGTGCGCGACCACGGCGTCGCGTCGTTCACGGAGATCCCGCTCATGGAGGAGGGCTTCAAGGGGCTGGAGCGGACGCGCCGCGTCGACCTGGAGGAGTGGATGGACGGCCTCGGCCTCGACACCGTCGTCTTCCCCGCGGTCGCCGACGTGGGTCCCGCCGACATGGACGTGAACGAGGCCTCGGCCGACCTCGGCTGGCGCAACGGCGTCTGGGTCGCCAACGGCAACCTGGTGCCGCGCCACCTCGGCATCCCGACGGTGACGGTGCCCATGGGCACGATGGCCGACATCGGCATGCCCGTCGGCCTCACCTTCGCCGGCCGCGCCTACACCGACAACGCGCTCCTCGCGCTCGCCGCCGCCTTCGAGGCGACCGGCGCTCGCCGCACCGAGCCGCCGCGCACGCCGCGCCTGTAGGCGCCGCTTCCCGCGCCGATCTCGAAATGGCGGGGGTCGGGGCGTTCGTTCCCGAACGGACGCACCCCACCCCGCCCTTTCCGCGGATGGGGGGGG